>ERZ827528.804-NODE-804-length-36189-cov-10.142248_pt1 | contig 36189 bp, 23 predicted proteins | sample MGYA00519768_ERZ827528 | MGnify/ENA primary metagenome ERZ827528 (study PRJEB31778, sample SAMEA3449343) | human gut metagenome | biome: human gut; feature: human-associated habitat; material: faeces | place: United Kingdom | collected 2010/2012 ...
TTGAATCACTTTTTTTCTATATTTTTTTGTTTCACATCAATTGTAACACTACAAATGATATATATCTTTTAATAGTAAATCTTGTTTTGCCATACTTTTTATTAATCTTTAAAAATTTTAGTTTTCATAAGTTTAAATAATACATATTCTGTCAATATATTAATCTAGTCTGTTTCTAATATTTTTCAAATTTTCTTGCATATTAGTAATTTTCTAATTATGATAAAGTTATTATATCATTTATAAAAGATAACATCATCTTTAAGGTATTTACATTAACTTGATCTATGCATATTTTTCCATTCATCATCATTGTATCATAATTAACATTTGCTTTAATAAATAGATTATCATATAAATCATTTAAAAGTAGTTTTATATCCATATCTTGCGCTGATATATCTTGAGTTACACTATTTATAACTTCTAAAAATTTATCATTAAAATATATAACTTTTATAAAGTCATCCTTTGCTTTTCCACAGACTATTTTATCATATAGTTCTAGATTTTTGATTTTTAATGCTAAAAGTATAGGAAATACAACATATTTAATCAAATTATGAGATATTTTATTTTCTACCCAATGAGCTGTAATCATATAATTATACACAAAGTTATACATAGAGAAATATCTATTACAATCTCTCAATGAAAAATTAAAAGTATGCATAATCTCATTAATAATCTTTTCTTGCCAACCTGTGAAACTTAATTTTAAGTGATTATTAATATAATTTTCTAAATTAACCTTTGGCAATTCAAATTGTAAATCAAAAAACTTTTGTAAGTAATAAGAACTATTAAAATTATTACCATAAAAATTATTAATGGTATTCTTTAGTTCTAATATATTGGTAGAAAATACAAATATGAAGCGATTATCATTAAAAAAATGCTTAAAATGTTCTAATAGTTTTACTGCAAATATTGGATTACATCTGTCTAATTCATCTATGAAAATTACTACTCTATTTGCTCTTTCTGGAAGAATATCATTAATTAATCCTTTAAAGTTTTCCTCAATATTCTTCATTGAAGTAACTTCTTTTAATATATTAGGATTATCTATTGGAGTATACTGAATTTCTGTACCAAAGGACATTCCTGTTTTTTCATCTGTAATGGTTGCACCAAATTTAAATGATGACATTAGTTTCTTTAATTTATCTATAATAGTAGTAGATCCATTATCTTTAGAAATTGATAAGTCCAAATTTACATCGTTTATTAAACTATAAATGAAGGCTATTAATGGATCTCTATTAGAATCATATTCCCATGCATTAAAATATACTGGAAAAATCTCATTTTGAGCCTGTATTTCTGCAAACTCAGTATCTAATCTAGTTTTGTATTCTTCTAATTTTTTTGTTGTTTCATCCATATTTAGTAATTCTATAGTTCTTACACATTGTTTAACAAAAAATGTTTTCCCTGTTCCCCAATTTCCATCAATACATAAAGAGTATTGCTCTTTTAAAGAATATAGAATTTTTAAAAATTGAAAAACTGTTTTATTTCTATCAAGAGAATTTGTTATCAAACTATTTTCTATATTTTCATTTGTTGCTTTTAATTCAAACATATGTATTCCTCCAGTTAATTTTCTTAAATATTTTTTACTCATATACTTTTTGCTTTTAACTTAATTTAAATTAATATTTTATACTTTAGCAGATTATTATATTTTTTTACTATTAATTTTTACTTTGTTAAAGTACACACATTATAACATTAAATTTTATTTAAGAAAAGACATAGTAACAAGAAAAATAAAAATTATAATTTTCACACCGACACTAATTTAAATCACTTTTTTATTTCCAGAAAACACTCAAAGATCAGCATTTCTTTATATTTAAATATAGCATTTTTTTAACCTTAAAAAGTATATGAAAAAGGCTATTTTTTTGTACTGTACTTTTCCTAAAATCACTTTGCTTTTATTATAATAAAATTAAATATATAATCTATCATCTTATTATCTATCTCTATATCTTTCTCTCCGTAACAGATTTGTTACATGAGTGTTACATGTGCGTTACATTGTAACACCTTTATATTTTCCATCACTCACCTTTTATAAAATTTAATAGACTTATTGTAATAATCTTATGCGTTCCCCAATTTTTAGGGGAACAGATAAACATTGAAAATAGAGGTTTTCCCTAATTTTATTTTTTCACTAACTGTTTTCTAAAGAAGTTCCCCAGTTTTTATTTAATTGTTCCCCAAAAATGAGGTTATTTTTTAATTTTTTTAACTTTTATTAACCTTTTATAAACTATTTTAATTTTTTAAAATTTATTTAATTCTTGATATTAATGCATTATATCTATTTTAATAGTTTTTCTTTATTGCCTACCTCTCGGCTACGAACCGATATGGCAGTAGTGCATAATCATTAATAATAGGGAGTTTGAGGAAACGATTACAAACTGTTCCCCAATTCGTTCCCCAAAACAATAAATTTAGTTGTATATTTTCTAAATTTTTGTTATACTTATTTTAATTAAAAAATATATGTAGCTGTAGCTCAACTGGATAGAGTACCTGGCTACGAACCAGGCGGTTGCAGGTTCAAGCCCTGTCAGCTACACCAAAATGCACTTATTTATAAGTGTATTTTTTTAACTTGCTAATTTTTTTTCCGGCCTAATGTCTTGTATTCTTATTTTTATTACATTGTTAAAATATTTATCATTTTCTGCAATAAGTTTTTGTAATTCAAGCTCACTATTTTGTTGTCTATATAATTTCAACATTTCATTTTTCTTTCTTTTTTCTGTAATATGTATATAATATTTTCTTGATGTGTCAAAATCAGCATGTCCCATAATAACATGTAATACTTCAGGAGGCATACCCAAAGTTGAGCATAGTGTTGAAAATGAATGTCTTAAACCATATGTAGTAAGATGTTCTAAATTATATTTTTTTATAAATTGTGGCATCTTATTTGTCAAATTCTCATAAACAAAAGGTAGTCCATTTTCATCATATAAAATGGTATCTTTATAAGCATTATTGATATGTACAATATCCTTCTCAAAATCAATAGCACACCATTTAAAGCTGCAAGCTTCCTCTGGTCTTGCTCCAGTCAAAAGTATAGATTCAAATAGATATACCCATTGTCTTTTGTCTTTTTTAAATATATCTAGCCATACTTCTTTCCTGTCTTGTTCCAAATGTTCTATTTCAATTCCTAGAGATTTTTTATCACTAACAATTTCATTTTTTTCTGCTGGATTATCTAGTCTTAATTTTTCTTTTACAACAAGGTCTAATGATAATTTTAAAACAAGTCTACTATCTTTTAAATACTTTGATGAATAGTCTAATGTTTTAAAATGATCTTCAATCTGTTTTTGTTTCTATAAATAGAATGCAAAGAGCAGACCCTAAATCTAAGGTCTGCTCCTGCAACATAAAGAACTAACTTGGAACTTGGATTAGATTTCTGCAGTCCAAAAGTCTCTGCAAAAGCTATTAAAACCATTAGCTTTTGCAGTACTTGTACACATCTCAATCCATGCTTTTGTTTCCTCATCATTTGTGGAAACATAAGCATAGTACCGAGTAACGCCAGCATCTTCGAATCCATGCTGGAGCAGATAGTTTTCCAGCATTTCGGAGTTCTCAAACTTAATTCCTCTTAATTCCTCTAAAGCCTTTTTGGCTTCATTGGAACTAGAAAAGCTAATTAAGCTCCCATTGTTGGTTTCAAGCATACTACTTAAGTGATAGTACACACGTTCTACCTGTACATACTCCGGGTCCTTGCATTCTCTTTTTCCTTTCAAATTTGGAACTATCTCAAGGAGAGATTTTTCCAATTCTTCTAGGGAAAGAAAACCCTTGCTTCCAACTTCTCTCAACTGAGAGATTTTTTCTTTCTTTTCTCTTATATTAGGAATTCCAACCAATTTGGTCAAATCCTTTTCAAGAGTATAAAGGATGCGGAAACAATTATGGCTGTCGCCTTCGTGCTGAGTCTGTTTGTGAATTGCCCATGTCGCACCAGTAACTTTAAGGTACTCATTTCCCTCATAAGCACATGTACCAGGGCAACTTTCTTCCCAGCTTTCGGTTCTTCCTAAATTGTATCCTTGTTGTTCAACTTTCCCATCTGTAATCAAGTGGGAATAGCATTCACCACCACCATATCTTGCGTTACGAATAGAAAATGTCTGATTTGGATCTTCATGCTTTACAGCAGAAATCCCATGTTCTTCCAAGAATTTCTGGAATGATCCATCTCTAAAATAAGCATAACGCTCATCGATATAGCCCCCAGCTAATCCAAGAAGTCCATCAGACAGTTTGGAACCTTTAGGAACTACAAAACCTTTCCTTAAAGTTTTTACCTTATCATAAGGAACCTTAAGAGTCAGCTTTGCAAATCCATTCGGCTGGATAACATATCTTATGCTATGCTCACCATCGGAATATCCTCTGACAGCATCACATTTGATATTTCCGTCCTCATCAATGAGGCAATCCCATCCGTTTGCGATGATATGCGTAGGTTCAACCATGCTGACATAGCAGCCGTTTGTTCCTACAAAAAAACCATTTTCAATCCGTATTTTTAATGTAGCCATTTTTTCCTTTCCCTACTACCCACTTTGTGGCGTTCGTTCCCAAAACATAAGGTCGGCTAACCTTATATTTTTGCTTCATTAGCGGGGCATTTCTTTTTTAGAATAATAATTGTTTCGCACTAGGAAAAAAGATTTCTCAAGTTAGTAACTTTATGAGATAACATAAGTTATCTTTTTTTCAATGTGCATGCAAAATAACACGGCTTTGCATACTTATATAATACCACAAATTATAAAAAAAATCAAAATTTTCTACTCGAACTGATAGCATAAATTTGCGATAAGTGAAAAAGTACAATTTTTAATAAATATGATAAATGATATGGATATAAAAGATAAATTAAGACTAGCAATATGTATGAGCCAAAGCAAATGGTCAGGGCTTATATACAACACTAAAGAATATTATAAAAAATTTGATAGCTTACTAAAAAGTATTGATGAAGAATATAGAGCTACTATCATAAATTTTGGAAAATATAAACTTGTAATGTTTGCAATGGCTAAAATTATGGAAATGGAAATAACAGAGCAAAATATTGAAAAGGACTTGATAAATCAATAAAAGAATGATAAAATACTTATGTTAACTTTTTAAATCCTGTTTTACATGTTGATATATAACATTCATTGTAAAATTATTATTTTAAGGAGGAAAAGCAAATGTTGAGTGAAAAGAATCTTCGGGAAATTAAGGAATATGAGGAAGCTGGCATTGATGTTGTTGCCATCGGCAGTGGTGGAACACTAGATTACGCTACTAAAGGTATTGGTGGCTGTGAATATTGCGACCAGTGTAGTGCTTTTAGGTTACTTCCTGATCCTGATCGGTTTGATTGGTTCAGAGATGGTGATATGAAAGCCGTATGCCTTGAGGTTAATGGAGTAATTGAAGGTTCTCTTGAGAGACCTAGCGAATGTACTAATATTCGCAAACCTCTCTACTGCCCTACGCTTGGTCGCGAGCTGAGTGAAGAAGAAAAGAAGACAGCAGATGAAAGTCTGAAATGGGCAAAGGAAAGGATGAAGTGAAGATAAATTTGTACTCTACCAAAAGAGATGTTGTTTTGTACGACATCTCTTTTGGTATAAAACATTTTTTTGATTATTAGTAAAATTTTTGCCATTGTATTGTATTTTATAGAAAATATGATATACTTTAATAAATTGATTGATATTTGTATCAATCGTCAAGAGAGCCCAAAAGTTGTAAATAACTACTTCGTTGGCACCATAACATAAAAGCCATACAAGTATTGAAATGTCAATACTCGCATGGCTTTTATGTTAAATTATCTCTGGATTATCATCTAAAATTACATCAACAATGTTATCATTATCAACCAAGTTAAATGGAACAACATAACCTTGTAAAGACTTAGCCTTTACTCGTAAATTATAATTTTCAGTATTCACATAAATACTTGATTTACCTTTTCCATTTTTAGCCTCTTGGACCAAATTAGAAACTGGTGAATTTCCGTCAAATGCTATAACAATAGAAGTTCTTCTTTCAAAAATCTCATAATTAAAACTCTTATAAATTCCAAACTCTTCACTTTCTGTGGAAATGCGAATTCCTGAAATTGATTTATTTTGCAGTCTTTCCCCTACTTCTTTTGAAATCATTTTAGGGATAATTGCATATATTTCAAACTTTTTGTGTAGTTTATTTGTTAAATTAATTAATGCCTTTTCATATCCTTCAACTTTGTGTCCTATTACAAAATATGCCTTTTGGTTATCAATTTTTTTAATTAATTCTTCTAACATTTGTATGCCTTGTTCTGTAACCCTTGTTTCCCTATGTTTTGCGTTAAAACTTCCTCCTGCAATTATTATTGGCATTTTGTCTGTTGGTAGTGGTTTTATTTTGTTTTTTAGTATTTCTTCTGATTCTATTTTGTTGTTTATTCTTAGTGGAATATTGTTGTTTTTGTTTTCATTTTCTATTTTTTCTTCTAATTCTAGTATTGCTTCTCTTATGCTTCTTCCTGCTAGAAATTCGTTGAATTTTTTGCTTTTTTCTTTAAAGTATTTGTCTTCGTGCTTCATTATTTCGTCTTCTACTTTTCTCATTTTTAGGAAGTCATGGTCATTTAGTCCTAGTAGATTTTGTATTGCTAATTGTTCATCTACGGTGTTTGTTCCGTAGAATCCACATCCGTCTGTTCCTTGTACACATTTGATGTCATTTTCTAAGTATTTTTTTATTGGATGATTTTTTAGGTTGCTTAAGTTGTTTAGTCTTACATTTGATGTTAATTGGAATTCAAGTACTGCTCCTGATTTTTTTATTTCTTGTATTAATTTTTGTCCTTGAATTGAGTCTAGTTTTGGAGTATATAGTCCATGTCCTATTCTTATTCTTGGCATCTTTTGACCTGGTTTTAAACTGTTTTTTACACATTCTATTGATTTTTTTACATTGTCTCTTAAACTATCATTTTCACCTGCATGTATTCTTATTGTATATCCTTTGTCTTCTTTGCATACATATTGAACTATTTCTTCTATTGCTGGTTTTAATTCTGATATGTCATTTATTTCTTCTCCTATAAAGTCGCTTCCTACTACATATGGACTTTTTGATATTGCTTTTAGTATATTTAAGTTTTCTCTTAAATAGTTACTGCTTGTTTTTGCGTCTTTTATTATTGTTAATGGTATTCTTCTTATTGCTACTAGAAATCTGATTTTTACTCCTGTTTCTTTTTCTATTTGTGGCATTATTTGGTGTACATCTTCTAATAGTTCAATTGCAGGTGTTCCTTTTTTTGTTAGTGTTGTGTCTGATATTTCTGTGTAATATATGCCTTGTTTTTGATATTCTCTTGCTATCCATAATAGTTTGTCTTGTCTTAAGTTGTTTTTGGCGTATGGACTGCCTTTTTGAGTGTCTTCTATCATTTTTGTTAGCATTTCTTTTATTTCTTTGTCTGGTATTTGTTCTATTTTGCTTTTTTCTAGTTTGATTTTTTCAGTGCTTTCTGTTCCTTTTGCAAAAACGTATCTGTATAAATATAGTTTTTCGAGATTTGTGAATACTGCTTGTCCATCTTTTAGTATTTCTAGGCTTTTTCTTATTTTTGCAATGTTTTCTGGTGCGTTTTCTATGTTGTTTAGTATTAGGTCTGCAAAGTTTATAAATGTGTTGTCGTCAATTCTTCTTGTTAGATATTTTCCTGTTAGTGTTGAATTTTCGAATTGTTTTTCGACTTCTTTTCTTTGTTCATATATTTTTTCTTCTTGCTCTTTGGTTATTTTTAAGTCTATTTTCTTGATATAATATAATGGATATCTAACTTGGTGTTTTATTCCTAGTGCTATTAGGCTGTCTGCGGGCAAGTTTGCATTCATGTGTGTATGCAGGTCTGTTCTGAATTTTGCTTTTTTTAGTATGTATGATTTTACAAGTGTTTGATTTATGCTTAGATTGTATCTTTTTGTTTGTGACATTAGTGTTTTGCTTATTGCTGGTATTGTTGCTTTTATTTCTATTTTTCCGTCTGCATATATGTTTGCTATTTTTATTCCTCCTAGTCTAAATATGTAAACTTCTTCGTTGTCGCCGTTTAAACTTGCTGGTATTTTGCCTTTTATTATTTTCATGTCTTTTTCGTTTTTTATTGTTTTTAGTCCGCATATTTTTGCTAGGTTTGTTATTAGGTTTCCTGTTCCATGGTTTGGTGTTTCTAGTATGTATGTTAGTTCGTCTTCGCTTGTTTTATATAGATTTACTATGATGTCTTTTTCTTTGTCTAAATAAAACTTATTTATTATTTTTGAATTTTCTATTGTATTTGTTTTTTCCATTATATTTTTGTCGAGTTCTTTAGGCTCGCTCTCCTCCGTTCCTTTTTATTGTTAATTCAATATTTTATCATATTTTTTGTTGCATTTCAAGGCTTTATGTTGACTTTTAAAATAAACCAGAAAAATCAATTTTGAAATTTCTGGTTTTATTTTTTAATAAATTTTTTTATTGGAAAAGTTTTAAAAGTTTTACATTAATATTTTTAATTTCATTTAATCTAATATTTTTATCTAATTCGAACAATTTTATATGTCCCTCAAATTCTCCATGACATTCTCCATTATAGTCTTCATAATGAATTCCGTTATTTTTTAGTATATTTATAATCTTAAATCTATTATCCGGTTTCATAATAACAATATCTATAACCCATTTTGTAGATTCTAGTCTATTATCAATATGTATTCCATAAGAGTCATCTATCTCAATATAACATGTAATAAATAGTATCTCATCGTCATTTCTATCATTCTTACTATTATAACTTGGATGAATTGCTTTATACTTCAATGATTCTTCCTTAAATGATTTTTCTAGTATATCTTTTAGTTCTTTTGTTTTAATATTTAACTCTTTTTTTATTTCTTTATTCATATTACTGACATTCCTTTCTATTATGGCACAAAATTTGATTAAAAATATTTATCTCACGAATATTTTTCAAACTTTCTTCCTCCTAACTCTTATTGAGTTTTTCTTTTGAAAAATAATGAATATTAAATTTTCATTAAATGACTGTTATTTTATAACTTGTAATTTGTCTTTTTTATTTTCTTTAATATTTTCTTTACAATACTCTTTTATTCTATTTATTTTATTTTCACTCAAATTTGTACTCCCTTTAATATAATGTAATTTTATATTTTGTTTGTAATTATAATATGTTACATATATTTTTGATTTATATGATTTTAATTTATTTTAAGCCTATAATATAGTTGTTTATTTTTTCAGATTGTTCCTGAATATCTGCAATGTATTTATCAAATATATCTGTTCTTATATTACATTTAGACTTTTTTTCTAAAATTTTTCTTAATAGTTCAAATGAGTCTATGATATGATGCCTAAATTCATAACTATCTTCTATTCTATTAAACTCTAATGATTCTATAATCGCAAAAGATTTATCAAATGCATCTAATATTTCGTTCAAGAGTTCTTGGCTTATTTGAGAGTTGTTACTTTTGTAGTAAATGCTTAAATACATTCTATATTTTGAATATACTTCATCAAAGTTTAGACTAATATTTTCTTTGTCTAAAATAACTTTGGCAATATGAATGTAAAATGCTTTTATAAAAACATAAGTTAATGTTTTATCAATGTTTTGGTTTTCATTAAATTCCTCTAATATGTTATAAATACTATCTTCACTTAAGTCAAATAGCTCACTTGCAAAATCATTTGTTAAAATATTCTTCATTTCTATCTCTCCCTTATAACTAACCATTCTCATAACTTAAATTATGAGTACCTAATTTTCCCATTCTCCTGAACTTTCTTTTTAGCAAAGTAAAATATTTTCTAAAATTAATTTTATTTATAATATATCCTAATACACATCCAAATATAATTAATAAAATTCTCAATTCTATTGCAGTACTTGTATCAAATAAAGCCGAAGCAGAACTAATTGCATTTACAGTAATAAATATTACTTGATACTTATAATCATTTATAAACGTATAAATATAATTTAAAATTATTGTAACAATCACATCATATTTTTCTGGTACCAATGCTTGGAATAATATAGCAAAAACAATTGAACCAATTATTGTTGAAATTATTCTACTTATAAATCTTTTTTGAGTATTAGAAAAATCAATTTGTGTTAAAGACATAACAGACATTGAAATCCACATAGTCTTTTTAACACCAAACAATGTACCAATCAACATCGCAATACTTACACCAATAGCCATCTTTAAAGCTATAATAAACCTATTTGATGTTATACTCATACTCTTAAATGCTTGCTTAATTGTATCATGCTCCTTATTTGAATTCTTATTTTTAAAATAATATACTAATGACACTATTACTCCACCTATAAGCAAACTTAACATTCTAGTTACAAAATCATGACCCTCTGCGGGATTTGACTGATTAAAAATGTAACATAAAAGAAATGGCATATACGCCTTATATTCTGGTTTTGCTGATGGAATGTACATAATTAAGAATATTGTAATAAAGTTTACAATCAAACCTATTACTGGATTTATTTGAGCCAACTTATTTGAAAATCCTATTTGTAAAAACATCAAAACAATAACAAATGGTGCTTGTTTTATATTAATTCCTATATCCATATACCAATACATCATAGTTCCAATTAATACACATACCCATGTCAAAGAATTATTTGTACCAAATATTTGTGAAAATACGCCTACAAATAATGTAATAAAAACCAACTTTAATAAATTAGAAAATATACTTTTACGTGTTATTTTTTGCATAAAATACCTTCTTTCTCGCAAAAATTATGGCTAATATTTACAAAAAAAATTAGCGCTCTGTAAAAACGACTGCTAATATTTTATACCTATTTTTAGCAGTTGTCAATTCAAAGTGCTAAATATTCACATAAATTTCACATTTAACTTTTCTATTTTCCCATTCACCATTAACATATCTTTCCATATTATTGATTAATCAAATTTATCCCTTTGATTGTTGGATACAGTAACTTTATAAAATCTGTTGCATCTTGTTTTGAGCCAACAACACTCCCATAATGAACTGGTATAGCAAATTTAGGTTTTATAATATTTATTAATTGTGCTGCCTCTTTAAAATCCATTGTATATGTCCCACCAACTGGAACAAATGCAACATCACATTTTACTTTTTTATTTTCTTCAGTAATATCAGTATCTCCTGCTATATAATACCTAACACCATTTATTTCTATAATATAGCCTAGCCAATTATTTTCTTTTGGGTGAAAAGGCTTATTTGTATTATATGCTGGAACTGCCTCAACTTTTATTCCATCAATAATTTCTGTATCTCCTGAATCAAGCGTAAAAATGTTTTCTTGATTTATTCCTTTTTCAAGTAATTTAGGTAATAAATCATCAGGAATAACAAAAATAGAATTAAATTTTCTTACTTTATCTATATCATCTTCAGAATAATGGTCATAATGGTCATGTGTTATAAAAATTATATCTGCATCATTATAATTTTTATCTATATGATATGGATCTATATAAATAATTTTTTCTTTATTTATTTTTATACAACTATGGTATAAAACCTCTATATTATCAAGAATATTTATCATTTCTACTACCTCCATTTTTAGATATTATAATATAAATAAATATACAAAACAAATTATTCTTCTTTTATAGCTATTATCAATTCATTTGGTTGTACCATCATATTTGCATTTTTATATGTAAATCTTGCATGAGAAAAATAAACTTTATAATTTTTTATTTTCTAATTTAGTACGTGTCAAAGATAAAAATTTATCAGTATCTTGTTCAGATAAATTATTTTTTACTCTTATTGAGTTTGATAATTCTATTCTTTTAAAATTTGCTTCTTTTAATTTTCCCAGTTGTTTCTCTGTCTTTTCTAAATTTTCTGATATTGGATAAACTGGTGTAAGAACGCAATTACCTTCTAAAGCCAATTTTCTGCTACTATCATCATTTCTTTTTGAAATTTTAAACTTCCACATATTGTTATTACTTTCATTTTTTATATCTTCCCTACAACTTACTATTTGTTTAGTAAAATATAAATTTTAATATATTGTTCCTTTTTCTTCTTTATATTTTTCAAATGTTTTAATACACTCGTCCCTATCTAAATGAGTTAAGTGTATCAAATCCTTGTTGTTTCCCTTTAGATAATCATAAATAATATCATCTCTAAAGCCTATCTCCCCTGCATCCTCTTTTGTACAACCATAATATACTTCTTTGATATTTGCCCATATTATTGCAGATAGACACATTGGGCATGGCTCACAAGATGTATATAAGATGCAGTTTGATAAATCATATGTGTTTAGTTTTTTGCATGCTTCTCTTATTGCTACAACTTCTGCATGAGCCGTTGGGTCATTGTTTTTTAATACTCTGTTATTCCCATTTGCAATTATGTTACCTTCTTTATCTGTTATTACGGCTCCAAATGGTCCACCTTCTTTGTTTTTTATTCCATTGTCTGCATTTTCTTTTGCAATTTTCATGTATTTATTCATTTTTTTCTCCTTTTGTTTTTGAATTTTTTTTCTTAATGTCTTTCATCGAATTCGTTCTTATTATATCTTATTTTGATAATTATCTCAATAGATTAATAGAAAATCTAAAAAATTCCGGATTTTATGGTTATAATTCACAGTCCGTAAAATTGTTGTTTGCGTGTCTTCCTTCCGAAATTTTTATTTTTTTCCGTAATACTATTGATATTGTTTTGTTTATTTTACCTCTTGCAATTTGTAATGTAACAATATCATTTGGATTTTTGCTATAAATATATTCTCGTAAATCATTCATAGTTTCAAGTTCTTTGTTATCTATTGCTACAATTATATCTCCTTCTTTCAGCTCTGTTTTTGATGCAGGTCCATTTTTTATAATTTGAGTTACATATATTCCACTGTCGAATTTCAATGTATTATTAATTGAAATTCCAGAACTATTATCTAAATATGATATGACATTTTTATCATATGCGTATACTCCCATTGTTGCTTGTTCAAATTTATTATTTTTTATAAAACTTTGTATTACTGGTTTTACTACATTTATTGGAATTGCAAATCCTATTCCTTCTGCGGAAGATATTTTTACTGTATTAATTCCGTATTACTTCTCCGTTTGGATATATTAAAGGTCCACCGCTGTTTCCTGGGTTTATTGTTGCATCTGTTTGGATTAAGTCTGACATGTATGTGGTGTTTTCTTTTTCTTCTAATTTTATTGTTCTGTTTTTACTACTTATTATTCCTGATGTTACTGTTCTTCTAAATTCGAATCCTATTGGATTTCCTATTGCATATACTGTTTCCCCTATTCTTATTTTGCTTGAATCCCCTAATGTTATACATTTTAAATTATTTGCTTCTATTTTTGTTATTGATAAATCTAAATCTGAGTCGCTCCATACTACTGTACCGTCGTATTTTTTACTATTTTCTAATGTTATGTAGCATGTACTATATTTTGTTCCTGTTACGTGTTCGTTACTTAGTATATATCCGTTTTCTGATATGATTATTCCTGTTCCTAGTCCTAGTGTTGTTTCTGTGTTTGTGGAAAATATTGAACTTCCTGCGTCTTTTAGTTTTGATATTCCTACTACACTTTCCATGGTTTGTTCTAATGTATTTGCTATTGTTTGACTTTTTTGCTCTACGTTTTCCACAGTTTGTTCTTTTTCTGTGGATAGTGTTCTTTGTGTTTCGTAGTTTTGTGGATTTACGTCTATTTTTGTATATGTATTGTATACATACATTCCTATTGTTGTTATTAGCGCCGTTAGTATTATTGTTAATACGGTTCCTTTTGTTTTGTTTTTCTTTTTTGCTTTTTTTGACATTGCTTTTCCTCCTGTTTTTATTATGAACATTTTTGGAGGTGTTAAACGTTGTTATTTTTTTATTTGTATTTCATATTTTTTTGGAACTATGTCTTGTATTAGTCCTTTTACTAATGCTTCTGCTTGTTGGTCAGCTGCTTCTAATATTCCCATTTGCTCTACTTCTGTTTTGGCGTCTTTTTCTGCTAGTGAGTTTGCTTTGTTTGCATCTTCTTTTGGGTTTGTATTTAATAGTGTGAAATCTGTTTTTAGATATTTTATGCTGTTTGTATCTACTTTTATATCTAATACTTTTGCTTTTGGTATTGTAACCCAAACTATTGGCTTGAAGTTGTCTTGTTCAATTTTTACTTCTGATATGTCTATTCCTGCTCTTGCTGTTGCTTCATATAACATTATGAAGTTTGCTTTGTTTATAACTGCTACTCCACTGTCTTCGTAGTCGTATATTCCTTTGAATTTTAGTGTTGCTGTTGTTAGTTCACTTGATTTTTCTAGTTGTGCCGTTATGTATGTTATGTCTAGTTTTTTGTTTTTGTTATATATGTATATTGATAGTGCTATTATTGCTAATATTATTATTGTGCTTATTACTGTTATTTTTATTATTTTTAGTTTTGAAAATGTTTTCTTTGTTTTTTCTTCTATTTTTTCTTCTTTTTTCATTTTTTGTTCCTTCTTCCATTTTTTATTTTGTTACTAGTATTCCTCTAATAACTAGAAATGTTAAAATTGCTACTCCTATAATTATTAGTATTTTTAAAAATCCTTTCATTTTTCTCCCTCCTTTTTTCTATAATAGTCTGTGTTTTTGGCACTGTTTTGTTTTTAATTATTTTTTTAATATATAAGAAAAATTTTAATTAAGTTTTGTTTTTGACTTACTTAATTAAAATTTTTCTTTCTGAATTACAGTTGTAATTCATTTTTGATTTTTTCGGTTATGTCTGCTATTTCCATGTAATAACTTTCTTTAGACAATTGCTCTTCCATTTTCTCAAAATATTTTATACCCTCTACTGCCACTTCTATTTCTTCATCTGATGGTGATGTTGTTATAAATATTTGTAGAAATCTAAGCCATCCTTTGCGTTTGGCTAGATTTGAAAAATATATTGTCCCTATAAATATAACAAAATATACTATAGCACTTTTACTTGCTATAAATGCCATTTCTAGACTCGCTAATGAATATGTCCAAATTCTACAGATTATTTCTCTACTGCCACAATTTTTTGAAAACCGTGATGATTCTTTGGTTTCTTCAATTGTTGGTACTCTTTGCAATTTGTAGTATGCGTTAATTACCATATGTTCTGCTGCATGATATCTTGCATGTGCTCTTTCTTTTCCTTTTTTTGATTTCATTTCATACATCATTTTGCAAAACACACATACATCTGATGAAATTGTTATAGAAAAATATATTGTTGCAGCAATATACCATATATTTTTTGTACATATTGCAATTACTGTTAATATGATATCAATTAAAATGACATTTTTTGTTCTTATATATGCTTTTCCTTTATTTTCCTCCTGATAATTTTTTAAGTTTTTATATTTTTCAAATAATACAAATGTTTTATCACATTTTATCTTTCCGTTTTCATCTCTTTCTGCGACATAACCAATCATTGGATCTTTATTAGAATAGAATAATATTCCATTCCGTTTTGACATTGCTTCTACATCTTTTGTCTTTCTCATGTTGTTTTCTCCTTTTCTGAACGTTTTATGTTTATATTGTACTAAATTTTTGTGCAAAAGTCAATTTATGTTAATTATTTTTTATGTAAATTGTTGGTGTAGTAGTGGTATGATAATTGTTTTTTGAAATAATCTGTGTATTTTATAGTTCTTTTTGTCGAGTTAAAAAAATTTTAAAAAAGACTTGCTTTTTATTAATTTTACTAATATAATGACCATATAAAGAGCATAAACATGAAGTCAGAAAAAACTGACAGAATGGAGGATGATTATATGAGAAAAGGATTGCAAAAAGTTGTTAATGAAAATAACAATTATAGAATTATAGCAGTAGATGACGAAGAAGGAATTGTAGATTCACTTTCTATATTTTTAAAACGTTCAGGCTATGATTTTACTGGAGTTACAGATCCGATGGAAGCAATAGAAAAAGTCAAAACAGAACATTATGATCTAATGTTGCTAGACTTTATAATGACACCTATTCATGGTGACCAAGTTGTTGAGGAAATAAGAAAATTCAACAAGGAATTGTATATTTTATTATTGACAGGTCACAAGGATTTAGCACCGCCTTTAGAAACCATCCGAAGATTAGATATTCAAGGTTATTGCGAAAAAAGTGATAAATTTGATCAATTGCTTTTATTAATTGAATCTGGAATAAAATCAATTGCTCAAATGAATGAAATTAAAAAAATTAATGAAGAGTTAGCAAATAAAAATGAAAAACTTGAAGAGGCTTATTTGTCTACTATTCAAACTTTGAGATATACTGTTGAGGCAAAAGATACATATACAAGGGGTCATTCTGACCGTGTTTCTCAATATTCTGTTTTAATAGGAAAACATTTGGGACTTTCTGATAGTGATTTACATGACTTAGAAGTTGGTGGTTTATTCCACGATATTGGTAAAATTGGAATTCCAGATAGTATCTTAAGGAAAGAGTCTAAGCTTACTGATGATGAGTATTCGGAGATTAAAAATCATCCTGCTATTGGTGCACATATTTTGTCTTCTGCTAAGATTTTTGCTAATATTGTTCCTATTGTTAAACATCATCATGAGAGATATGATGGTAATGGCTACCCTGGTAGATTAAAGGGCGAGGATATTCCTTATTTTGCTAGAATTGCGGCTATTGCTGATACGTTTGATGCTATGACTTCTAAACGTAGTTACAGGGATTCTCTTCCTTTGGATGTAGTTATTTCCGAGTTTAAGAGATGTAGGGGTACTCAGTTTGATCCTGAGTTAGATGATGTTTTCTTAGATATTTTGGAAAATCATTATGATGAAATTGAAAGAATAAAAAATAATTATTAAAAAATGCGGGATTAGGGGACGGGTCTTCGATCCCGTTTTTTTTTGCTAGAATTGAAGACCCTTCTCCTAATCCCAGTTTTTCATCCCCTAATCCCTTTTTTTATAAAGGTAAAATAATATTGAAAGTAGTACCTTTTCCTTCTTCAGATTCAAATGTAATATTACCATTAAAATGCGCTTTAATAGTTGAATATGACATATATAAACCAAGGCCGGTACCATTCTTGCCTTTAGTTGTAATCATTTCTTTGAACAATTTTTCTTTTACTTTTTGAGGTAGACCACATCCATAGTCTTTGATTGATATGACTAAGTTGCTGTCTACTTTGTTTAAAATTAAATCTATGTTTTGTTCTGTTTTACCATTATATGCTTGAATGGCATTAGATATCATATTATTAATAACTTGGACTAAACTATTAATATCACCATGTATTTTAGTAGATTTAGGAGCATTCATTTGAACATTCATATAAATCAAAGCATTTTTAAGTTCATGTTTCATCAAAATATCAACTCTCTTAACAAGTTCATCAATATCAAAAGAAATATTCTCAGTCTCAGACAAAGTAACCGCCTGACCCTTAACTGCAGTAATAATATCTGACATATATTCAGTATACTCCTTAATTTTTACAATCCATTCACTCATATCTTTAGCAATATCATGATGGTCTTGGCTATTAACCTCAGGGTCATCAATAGAAGAGTCATATTCCTTAACTAAGTCAGTTAAGCCTTCTGCAGCACCAGAAATAGACATTATAGGTGTTTTTAGGTTATGAGCAATACCACCAATTAATTGTCCAAGTGAGGCCAGACGCTCTCTTTCCATTAATATATCTTGATTATTTTTAATAGTCTCCATATCTTCAATATGTTGAGTAATATCTTTAAACAAAATTAATGTTCCCAAAGACACACCATCTGAATAAATAGTATTAACTTCAACAGAAAAGATTTTATGGATTCTGCGCGCATGGAATTCAAAAGAAACAGTCTTTTTTGAATCTTTTGTTTTAGCAATGGCATTTTTAATTTTCCCATAATTTATTTTATTACTTTTGCAAAACTCATCAAAATTTTGACCTCTTAATGCAATATCTTTAATCTTAAATGTAACCAAAAAAGTTTGGTTAAAATCTGTTATAGTTCCATCATCATTCAAAACTAAATAACTATCAGACATCCTGTCCGCAATTTTCCTTAAAGCAATAGGAGCAATTCCCAAAAAGTCAAACTTAAATATTGCCAAAGCAAAACATATAATTGATACTGAAAATGAAATTGGTGTTACGAAAACAGTCATAGGTATCAATTTTAAGAAAGAACCTAAAACATTTACAATAACAGGACAAGCCAAACCAATACTAATCAATAAAGACTGTTTAGAAAAGAATCCAGCATTCCTAATTGAAAATATAAGTAAACGACCAATACCAATAATCAATAAAAGATAAGTATAAACAGAATGTACATAGAAATATGGTCCATAAATAGTATCTGTAAAAGATGATGAATATTGTATATAGAACAAATGATGTAAATCATTTGTCCACAATACAATAAGAGATAATATAGGTATTACAAGCAATAACAAATAAGACTTTTTAAATGTTATTTTTGTATTTGTAAATATTAAACTCGTAAAGAACACTGTTAAAGGTAAGAAACAGGTTCCAATATAAATAATGTTTTCAAACCAAATAGATGGTATTGAAAAAAAGTAATTACAAACGGCTTGGCAAAGCACCCCAACAGAAATTATAAGAGAGCAAAACAAGTTTAAACAAAAAACATTGTGTAACTGCTTTCTATCTTTTTGACAAGAAATATAAACAAACATTACAACAGTCAAAAGTGTAGAAAGTACCAAAAGCCAGAAACTCAAGCCGAAATTATTCATTTGTATCACCTCCAGGTATAAAACCTATTTTTTCAAAGTACTTCATGTATCTAATAATATAGTCAGCATCAATATCTTTCCAACTAAAAGATACACGTTTTAAATATTCATCAGTAAAATTAGCATGTAATCTTACATTATATGTATAAGTAAGTTTTTTACTCTCATCCAAGTCATAAATAATACCAGACAAGCATTTCTTTTTCTCATTATCAGAAAGAATACCAGTAATAAGATAAGCAAACATCTCGTCAGACATAGGTATAATTTCATGACCCAAAGAATCAAGAGTTTCTAAAAGCAATTTTATAGTCATAAGTTTTGTATTATAAATATGGAATACATTACAATTACTATCATGATTCATTATTTTAACAATTGCTTCGGCAGCCAAATCAACAGGTGTTAGTTCGATAGCATGTTTAAGCATATATTTTGGAACTGCACCAATCTCAATAAATGACTTAATTCTCTTAGCAAAAGCATTATTATCAACATTTTGTTGGAAAACACCATCACTATATCTATTAGTAATATTACCAAGTCTTAAAATTTGTGCATTTAATCCATCGTAAATTGCCTCTAACACAATAAGTTCTGCCTTATATTTAGTTGTTGTATACACACCTTTTAATTTTTGACCAACAAATAAATTAGTCTCACTAAATTGCTTTTTAAAGTTGATATTTTCAGGAGTTTCCTCAATAGCCTCTTCCTTTTCACCACTACCAGAAACACTCATAGTTGAAATATGTAATAAACGTTTATTTTCTTTCTTACAAAAATCAACAACATTTTGAGTTCCCAAAACATTAATATCATCAAATTGACCTTTTAAACCATAATGTTTAACAATTGCACCAGAATTTATAACAACATCAATATTATTTCTAATTAAATCATAATCCGAAGTAGATAAGCCCAAACCTTCTTTAGAAATATCACCTTCAACAACACGAATTCTCTTAGAAAATTGATTTGAATATTTATCTCCAAAATAGAAATTCAAAGTTTGTTTCAATCTTGAAGTAGGGTCAACATTGTTTTTAGGTCTAGTTAAGCAATAAATAATTCCAGAATTTTGTTTCATAAATTCATCAATTATGTGAGCCCCTAAGTATCCAGTAGTTCCAATTAATAAAATATTATCAATAGTTGCAGGAACAATACTAGATAAATTATCTAAAGTATTTCTAGCAAGAACGCTATTAATTTTATCATAATCATAATCCTCAATAAAATTAATTTCAGAACTTGGCAACTTATTAGACAATTCCTTAATAGTTGGATAATTGAATATATCTGCATATTCAAATTTTAAACCATATTTAATAGCCTCAATTTGCATTTGAATAGCACCAATAGAATCACCACCGATATCAAAGAAATTATCATTTACAGTAATATCATCAACCTTTAAAATATTCTTCCAAATTTGTAATAATTTTTCCTCATTAGTATTTAACTCATCAATATTTACAGTTTTTGTTGAAATACTCCTATGTAGGCTAGGTAATGGCAATGACTTTCTATCAATTTTACGATTGATAGTATAAGGCATTTTATCCAAACGGATAACATATGATGGAACCATATAAGGTGGCAATGCTTTTTTAAGAGTAAGTTTAACTGTATCTGGAAGAACAGAAGAATCTGCAACATAATAACCACACAAAACCTCTTTTCCATCCATCTCAATTTTATTAACAACTGATGCAGAAACACCAGGAACATTTGCCATAATATTTTCAATTTCACCAAGTTCAATTCTTAAACCTCTTAACTTAATTTGGTTATCAACTCTTCCTAAACATTGAACTTTACCATCAAAAGTCCATCTACCAATATCACCAGATTTATATATTTTTCCAGGTCCAAAAGGATTATCCATAAATCTTGATGCAGTCATTTCAGGCTTACCAATATATCCAAGACCAACTTGAATACCAGAAATATAAATCTCTCCAATTACACCAATTGGAACCTGATTCATATTCTTGTCCAAAATATGAATTTGAGTATTCATAATTGGAGGACCAACTGTTATTTCAGTTTCACCATCCAAGTTTTGAACATTAGAAAGTACAGTAATTTCGCTTGGACCATAAATATTATAAATAGTAATATCATCAGCCAAAGCCCTTAAATCTTTAACAAATTTTTCAGGTAAAGGCTCACCACCAAATACCATATTTTTAACTAAAGCCAAGGCAGTATCAGGCTCTCTGTTATCATAATTTATTTTCATTAAACTAGGAGTAACAGTCATAACATCAACATTATATTTTTTAATCAAAGCATCTAATAACTTAGGATTTCTATGTTCGGCATTATTTGCCATAACAACCTTTAAGCCATGTGTTAATGAAACAATAATTTCATAAACAAAAATATCAAAAGGTGTTGAAGTAACAGACACAATAGTATGTTTATTACCTTCTTTTAAATAATCCAAAACTTTTGTCATTGCCTTAGTCATGTTAGCAAAACCAACCTGATTTAGCATAACACCTTTAGGTGTTCCAGTAGAACCAGAAGTATAAATTACATAGGATAAATCTTCAGGCAATACAGTTACATTTGGATTATCATAAATTTTTCCATAAATCTCATCATTAGATAAATCAATCTCAATACAATTCTCTATGCTTTCAACACGTTCTCTTAAAGATTTTTGTGTTAAAACATATTTAGTTTGGCTATCTTCCAAATAATACTTTGTACGCTCAATTGGATATGTAGGGTCAACATTAAAGAATGCAGCACCTGCTTTAGAAATACCAAGCATACATACTATAGTTTCCAAAGAACGATTTGTCATAATACAAACTTTATCATTTCTACCAATACCTTTGCTAATTAAGTAATGCGCTAAACTATTAGCTTTTTCATTTAATTCACTATAAGTTAAAGAAATATCATCACAAATCAAAGCAATATTATTTGAATTTTTCTCAACTTGATCCTCAAAAATTGACACAACAGTATCAGAATTTATAGGACCAGCAGTATTGTTAAATTCATTTAGCATATTTTTTTCTTCGTCGGTGATAATATTTATATCACTAATAACTTGTTCTTGATTATTAATTAAACTGTTTAATACAAACAAGTAATGTTTTAAAATGCTCTCTGCAGTTTGATATTTAAATAAATCAGTATTATATTCAACCCTTATGACATTCATGTCGGGTACAACTTCTAACAACAAATTAAATTTAGAAGTAGAAGTATTTGGTCTTACAATATTAAAACTATAATCATCTATTTTGAATTTTTTATCATGTGGTGTTTGATATGTAAACACAACATCTAATAATGAGTTTGCAGGTGAATTCAATTTGCTTATCAATTCATTATATGGATATGGTTGGTTTGACAGTGCTTCTTTTATTAAATCCTGTGTTTCAAACAAGAAATTAGAAAATTCAGAACTAGAGTTTATCTTATTTCTTAATAATGTGTTATTAACAAACATTCCTATCATGTTATTTAACTCAGAGTACATCCTTGAATCTACAGGTGTACCAACAATTATATCACTTTGACCAGTGTATTTATAAAGTACAATATAAAATACACTGATAAAAAATGTAAATGGTGAAACTCTGTATTTTTTTGCAATGTTGTTAACTTTTTTAAATATTGAGGAGTCTACACAAAAGTCTACACTAGACCCATTAAATGATTTTACATTTGATACTGCATAATCATATGGTAAGTTTAAAATTGGTAATTCTTTGGTATTGATTTTTGAAAGCCAGTAGTTCTCAATATCTGAAATTTTATCACTATTTATAAAATCATCTTCAGATACTGCATAATCAATATATTCAATATTCAATGGTTTAATGTCTTTATCTTGATAAAGTTTGCAAAATTCATCCATCATAATATAAAGTGATGAACCGTCCATTACAATATGATGTGAATCAATTAAAATCATTGTTTTCTCATTATCTAGGTAATATACAGATACACGCAATAGTGGTGCATTTGATAAATCAAAGGGTTTTGCAAAATTATCTAATATATTTTGTTTGTTTGCTTCTGTATCATAATTAATTTCTATATCAAATGGGACGTCATCTAATACAACTTGGCACGCAATACCATCTATAATTGAAAAACTTGTCCTAAAACTAGATTGTAATTTTATAATTTTTTCAAAAGATGATTTTACTTTATTTGCGTCTAAAATTGTATCAGTTAAAAATCCACATGATACATTGTAAACAGTTGAGTCTTTATCCATTTGTGCTGCGTAAAACATTGATTTTTGAGAAGAAGATAATGGATAGTATGATTTTTTTACTGTTTTTTCAATGTGCCCCAAACCTGATTGATTAGAACTTGTAATCAAATTTGCTAAATCAATTAAAGAATGTGTGTTATATAGGTCTCTAATTGATGTGGTAATACCAAATATTTGCTCAATTTTAGCTGATAAATGAATAATTCCTATAGAATCTAAACCTATACTGAAAAGGTCATCATCCATGCTAATATTGCTGTTATTGGAAATTTTTGAAATTATATCAAAAACTTTTTTTTCAATTTCATTTTTTGGTAGTACAACATTTTTGTCTACTTCTAAAGTTACAGCATCTAATGCTTTCCTGTCAATTTTGCCATTTGGTGTATGTGGTAGTTTTTCCATATTTACAAAGTGGCTAGGAATCATATATGTTGGTAGGCTTTTTAGTAAATGTGCTTTTAAATCGTTTATATTTATTTCTTCTGAAGATGTGTAATATGCACATAGTATTTTTTTATTATTTAAAGTTGGACATCCAACTGCACAAGATGTGATATTGTCAAAAACAGAAATTGTGTTTTCAATTTCTCCTAGTTCAATTCTGTAACCATGCATTTTTACTTGAAAATCTGCTCTACCTAAATGAACAATTTCACCATTATAAGTATAATATGCCAAATCATTTGTATTATATATGATATTATTGTCTATATATTTTATGAACTTTTCAGAAGTTAAATCTGGTCTTCCAAAATATCCACTTGAAACACCATCTCCACCAATATATAAATTACCAACAACATATGGTGGTAGGATTTTTTGGTTTGGGTCTAAAATATAACATTGAGTGTTTGCAATTGGTTTACCAATTGTTATATTACTGTTTTTAGTTAAATTTTTCATTGTTGACCAAATTGTAGTTTCTGTTGGTCCATACATATTGTAAATATTTGCATTTGAAAGGTGTTTTAATTTAACTAATAAATTTTCTGGTAATGATTCTCCTCCAATTAAAATATCTGTCATATTTTTTAGGTACTCTAAACATGATGAATCTTCTAAAAATGCTAAAAATCTAGAAGGTGTTGTTTGTATCATAGATACATCATTATTTAAACATAATCTATTAAATGCTGATGCATCTTTTTGTTCAAATTCATTGGCAATAACAACTTTTAATCCATTTGTTAGAGAACACCAAAGTTCTAAACCAAAAATGTCAAAGCAAATTGTTGTTAAAGATACCATTGTTTTATTTGGGTTAAAGTCAATATTTTGCTTCATTCCAACTATAAAGTTATGTACATTTTTATGAGATATCATGACTCCTTTTGGGTTGCCTGTAGAACCTGATGTATAAATTAAATACATCAATTGTTCTGGTGAAATTTTAATATTTAAATTTTCTTTTTTTGAATCTGCTTTATATAAATCTTGTTCTAAAGAGATATTTATTTTTTTATAATTTTCCTCAATTAAATCAGATGTTTGATTATTAACAAGAATAATTTTTGATTTGCTATTGTCTAACATGTATGATATTCTTTGCAAAGGATAATCTGGGTCTATTGGTAAATATGCTGCTCCAGATTTTAAAATAGCAATTAGACCAATTATCATTTCAATAGAACGATTTGTCATAATACCAACAATATCTCCAGATTTTACATTAGAGGAATTTAAATAATTGGCTAATTGGTTTGCCTTTGCATTTAAATCTTTATAAGTGATTTTTTTTCCATTTGAGACAATTGCAATACTATCAGGTGTTTTTTTAACTTGTTCTTCAAACAAATCAACAATTGTTTTATTTTTAGAGTATTCAATTGCTGTATCATTAAAAACATTTATGACTTTGTTTTTTTCTTCAGGTGTAATAATTTCAATGTCACGGGAATTAATATTGCTATTGTCTAAAATTTGACCAATCATATAAATAATACGATTATTTATATTAACAACGTCATCTTTGGTATATTTATCAACTAAAAAGTCATAGTCAATAAGTAAATTACCTGTGTCATTAATGTCATAAATATGAATATTAAAATCATTAGCACAATAATTGTTAAAAATCCAATCTGTTTTGTAATTACCTAAAGAACTGTCAAATGCTTTTGTAATTTGATAAGAAATTGTAATATTATATAAGTTTGGTATATTACCATTTTCTTTACGTATGTCTTCCAAAATGGCGTTATATGAGTATTTTTGGTGTCTTAATATTCCCATTAGTTTTGTTGCAACTGAATTTGCAAGTTCTTTAAATGAACCTTTATTTATGTTGTTAAATCTAACTGGTACTGTACTAATAAACATACCTGTAGTATGTTTTTCTTTAAAATTAGAACGGTTTAAAATAGGCGTACCAATAACAAAATCATTTATATTAGATACACGTCCAATGTAAATAGAGAATACCGCCATAAAGAAATTAAATGTAGAGATACCATTTTCTCTGCAAAAGCTATTGATTTTAGATACAATTTCCTTATCAAGTTCAAAGCCTAATCTTTTAGCATTGTAAGACGCACTTTTTGCGCTATTAATTGAGCATGGGATAGTAGCCTGTTCAGGAATTGTACTAAAAGTTTGATTCCAAAAAAGTTTATCATTTTCAAATTTTTTACTATTTTTATATTCATTTTCAGAATTAATATATTCCAAATATGAAAATGTATCTGGAACATATTTTTCGTTATTAATAAGAGCATTATAATTTTTTAAAATTTCTTGAATTACAAGTCCAAGAGACCAAGAATCGGCAATTAGGTGATTTACAGTCAAAATGATGCATGCAAAATTCCCCTTGCAAATTGCAAGTTTAAACCTAAATAAGTCTGAGTCGTCAATGTTAAATTTGAATTTTGCTTCGTTTTTTTCTATTTGTTTTATTTCAGATTCTGAATTAATATATTCAACATCAATGTCAAATTTTTTGTAGTCTGATATGTATTGCTTTGGAATATTATTTTCTATAATGACATGAATTCTAAAACTGTCATTTTGTAAAACGACGTTGTTGATTGCTTGTTTTAATATGTCTTCATTTATTTTTCCGTATAGTGTTCCTGAAACACAGATGTTGTTTACTGTTGTTCCTTCGTAAAATTGTTCTGTGTACCAGATTGATTTTTGTGGATTTGTTAATTCAAAAAGTTCTTTGTTTTTCATATATATTACCCCTTTAAATTTACATTTAATTACAATTGCATTATACTATTAAAAAACAGAATATGCAAGTATTTGACAGGTTTTTTAAAAAAACGTTTTAACAAGTATTTTTAATTTTTAAATATATTTGTAACGTGTAATTTTTAGCAAAAAAACTATAGATTTCTAATTATTTCTATAGCTTTTGTCTTTATTATATTTCAAACATTTTTTATTTTTATAATTCTTTTATTTCATCTATTGTTAATCCTGTTGCCTGAATTATTACATTAATATCTATACCTTGCACTAATAATTTTTTTGCAACTTCTTTTTTTCCGGTTTTTTCTCCTTCTTTTATACCGTTCTTCAATTCCTGCTTTTTTGCCTTTATTGTAACCAGCACTTTCTATTGATTTTTGATCTAATATATATTTTTCTCTTAACTCTGCTAGATATCTTTCATGTTCATCATTACTAATTTTTTCTAATTCTTTTTTGGCTTTTTTTAATTCTGCGTTTTCATCCATTTTTACCACCTCTGGATTTTCTATAAATTTTAACCACGAATTCATTTCTTTCCTTTTGTTTTCTTTGTATTTTATGAACTTTGGTAACTCAATTATATATAATTCCATAACGTCTGTCAAGATTACTTGGTGGTATTCTTCTTCTCTAATTTGCCATTTTGTTTGATATTTGGGTATTTCTTTTAATGATTCTAACTCATAATCTGATATTAATATTACTATTGTTTTTTCTAATGTTTCATAGTCTTTTCCTGATTTTATACTTGTACTATACATTTTGCTCCAATAAAACATTATTCTTTTTTCAATGTTATTATGGTCTACTACTTGCATTTCTATATTGCAATTTATTTTGTTATCTATTTTAGCCCTTAAGTCTAAAATACCTACTTTGTCATCTAATAAGTCTTTTTCTAAGATTGTGCTGTTGTCTAATTCTACATTTGTTATTTTCTTTTCTACTATTGAACTTATTAATGATGCCGTTATGTCTTCGTTTCCTATATGCCCAAATATTCTTTTGAACACATAATCATTTTTGGGATTTAATAATTTTGTTATGATTTATCACTTCTTTCTTTTTTTGATTTTTGATTTTGATTTTGATTTTTTGGTAGAAATACCTTGATTTTTGAATTAAAATATATCGTTTGAAATATAATGTAATTATATTAACATAAAAAGTTTATGTATGCAATACTTTTTCAAATATTTATTTTTAAAAATTTACATCCCGTTACAACTTACAGCTTTCTACATTAATTGTTATAATTTATTATAAAAAGAGGGATTTGGGGTGGTGGCCCCTTAATCCCTCTTGTTTATTGTTTTATTACATATGCTAGTTCACATGCTAGTTTGTTTCCGTCCATGTAGTAGTTTATTTCATATGTTTTTTTATTTTCTTCGTTTGTTTCGTCTTTTACTTCATATGTGTCTGTGCATAATAATTTATATTTGTATACACAGTCTGCTACTGTTACTGGGTCATTTGATTCTACTTCTCCAACAATATATGATTCAACTGGTATTGTGTTTTCGTCTAGTGCTAATTGTTGTTTACACATTGTTGTAAAATTTAACATTGTTTCTTCTACTTGGTTTGAGTTACTTACTTCATATTCTGTTTTGAATATGTTTACGTCTTCTAGTGATTCTCTTAAGTATATGTATGTTCCTTCTGTTTCCCCTAGCTTGCTTTTTTTGTTTAGTTTGTATTTTTTTACATATGTGTATTTTGATGCTGTTTTTTCTTTGTCGTCTTTTATTTCTTTTGTTTTGTTTTTTATGTCTTCTATGTTGCTTATTTCTAAATAGTTTGTGCTTGCTTCTGTTGTGTCTTGTTTTTTATTTAGATATAGAACTGTTGCTGCTATTATGATTATTGCTATTATAATTGATGTTGTTATTGTTTTGGTTTTTTTAGTTTTCATTTTGAACTCCTTTGCTTATGATATCTAATTATTTTAATAGAATGATAAATCACTTGCTGTTACTGCTGACCATCCTTGTGATGAAACATATTTATTATCACTATATTGTGCATCAGTTCTATGGTACCAGATCTTACCTGATGGAGAATTTATTCCCCATTTATATCCAGTAAAATATCCGCCGTTTATGTATGATGTTCCTTTTTCATTAAAGAATCCATCTTCAGTATTTCCTCTAAATTTTCCTCCAGTTATTGTAAATGTTCCATTTATGTTTTTCAATCCATAATTTTTACCAGTAAATGTTCCTCCTTTTATTTCAGCATTACATTGTTCAAAATATCCGCCATCTGTTCCATCTTTTCCATCATAAGTTCCTCCTGAAATAGTCGCTTTAGTTTTTTTAACTAAAAGTCCACTATCTGTTTTGCCTGTAAATGTACCATTTGTTATCTCTATCGTTGCATTAGCATTGTTGTCCCATACTCGAATTCCGTTATATCCACCAGTAAATGAACCTCCTGTTATTTTTAAAGTTCCCTGACATGTTCCGATTCCTGCATAAGATGAGCCTGTGCTATTTCCTCCGCTAACAATTATCATTCCATCTCCATATATACCCCAGTTTCCACCACTAATTGTTCCACCTTTTACTGTTGTAGTCCCTGAGTAATTATATATTCCTTGATCTTTTCCACTATATGTTCCATTTGTAACAGTTAATGTTCCGATGTTTGCTATACAATTTGATTTTTTTGCAGACTTGCCATCTACAGTTCCACCATAAATATTTAGTGTTCCTTTATTTGATACATCTCCTTTTATCGTTTTTTCATTTAAATTTAATGCTATTATTTTATTTTCCAAAATCGTTATATTTTCAGTAACATTTTTCAATACTGTAACCGTTGTTGATGTCGATGTTGATGTTGCAACACTATCAATTGCTTTTTGTACTGTTCTATAATATGTTGTATTTATTTTTGCCGCACATTGATACCATATAGCATACAATGTTGTAGAATTTCCTATAGATACTTTCTGACCTGCTGTATATGTTGCTGTCGTTGCAGTGCTACTAGTATTCCATCCATCCATTTCATATCCAGTTCTTGTTGGTTTTGGCATAGTAAATGATGGTGAACTAACTGTAGTTGTAGAAGATACCTGATTTGCTGAATTTATATAATACTTTGTTGTGGTTGTTTTTGTTCCTGTTGCTGTTGTGTCATTACTTCCATTTTGATATTTATATGTTACCGTAATTGTTGCATTGCTTTTTGTTATGCCTACTGTATAAAATGTATTTGTCGTACTTGCTGCACAAGTCGTAATTGCTGTAATTGTTCCTGTTCCACTTGATGTTGCTAAACCTGCATAATTATATGCTCCAGAAATTGTTGTTAAATTACTTGTTCCTGTATTACTTTCAGACAAGACTGTTCCATCTTTCATTGCATTCCTATATATTGTTTTTGATGTTACATTTGCTGCTGCAGTACCAGTTACAACTTTTACAGTAACGTTACTTCTATACACCGCATAATATGTTGTATTTGCAGTGGTTACAGATGTTGTACTCATGCTCTTAGAACCTGTTGACCATCCAACATATGCTGTACTATAAGGTCCTGCACTTGTTGATGGTGCTGCAATTGAGCCATGTGAATATGCTGTTGCTGTTTTCGCTGCTGTTGTTGAAGTACAATAATATGCATAATTATTTGTTCTTGTTCCTGCTTTTGTTGTTGATGTCCATGCACTTCCATTGTAGTAATTAAATGTTGCTGTTATCGATGATGTGTTTGAACCTGTTGTTACAACATAGTATGTTGTTTCTGCTCTTGTTGCAATTCCTGCTATTGCAGTTGTTGCCCTTGTTGTTGTATTAACTGCTGTTGCATATCCTCCAAATGAGCCATATAAACCATTATATGTAGATGCCAAAACATTATTTGATGTTCCTGTATTTGTTGTTGAAAGTACTGTACTAGAAGATGAACATTTATTTCTATATACTGTTTTTAAACTTACTGCTGTAGCACTTGTTGGATAATATACTTTTATGGCTGTACTTGATGGATTTATTGTAAATGCTTTTGTATTTCCTGATAATGTGTAATTTGCTTTATTTGCTCTTCCTCCACTTACACTACTTATGCTTGCTGTTGATGTGTAAGTTCCTGCATTTGTTCCAGTTGTTCTTGTTACATTTATTGTTTCTCCTGTTACTCCACTTGTAGCACTTGCTGTTGGTGCTTGTGCTTGTCCATTATATGTAAATGATGTTGCTCCCCATGTTACTGTTACTGATTTTGGGTTTATCTTCCAATTTATTGTTTTGTTAGTTGTTGTTTTGTCACTCCATTGGTAATTAGATTCACTTGTTAATTTTAGTACTATATTATATGTTCCCGCATCTGTTGCATTTGCAGTTGTTCCGTTGTTTTCTATTGCAGTACCTGTTGGTAATGTGTATCCATGTGCTTGTGCTTTACCATTATATGTATATTGTTTTACTGGACTTGTTGGTATTGTTACTGTTGCTTTTTCTATTGTTACAGTTCCTATATATTTTGCTCCTACATTATTATGGTTTCCATCTGCGTCTACTTTTGACCATACATAATATGTTCCCGCATCTGTTCCTGTAACGCTTGTGTTCCATGATGTTGGTGCAGTTGTGTTATTTGCTCCTAGTCCATATTTTATTGTTCCTCCTGCTCCATTTCCTGCTTTTGCTATTAGATTTTGTGCTTTTGTATTATATACTAATCCTGTAGCTAATGTTGGGTCTGTCATTGTTGCATTTGCTTTATTTATTGTAAACGCTTTTGTGTTTCCTGTTAGTGTATAATTTTCTTTTCTTGCTCTTCCACCTGTTACACTGCTTATACTTGCTGTTGATGTGTAACTTCCTGCATTTGTTCCAGTTGTTCTTGTTACATTTATTGTTTCATTTGCTACTCCACTTGTTGCGGCTGCTGTTGGTGCCTGTGCATTTCCATTGTAAGTAAATGTTGTGGTTGTTCCCCATGTTACTGCTACAGATTTAGGATTTATTTTCCATGTTATTGCTTTTGCATTTGTTGTTCCATCACTCCATGCGTGGTTTCCATCTGGTGTTGCTGTTGCTGTGTATGTTCCTGCATCTATTGCGGATGTTGTTCCTGTCCATGTTACGTTTGTTCCTGTTACTCCTGTTTGATTTGTTCCATTATATGTCTTGTCTGATGCTCCTGCATTTGCAGTTTTGGCTCTTTCTATTTTGATTGTGTATGTTGCTTCTTTTGTTACTTTTGAGTTGTTGTCTGTTGCTACAATTACATACGTATATGTGTCTGCAGGCGTGTTGGCTGCTATTGTTATTGTTGTTCCATTTATACTTATATAATTTGTATCTTTTTGTGCAGAATTTTTTTCTGTTTTTTCTGTATATGTATAATTTCCTGTTCCATTACTTGCCCCTGTTATGTCTGCTTTTTGCTCACTTGTACTAAATGTTTTGCTTATTGTTTGATTTGCAAAGTTTAATGGGTTTGCATTCCAGTGTGCATAATATGTTGTATCTGTTACAGGTGTTTTTGTTGTGCTAGAAATTTGTGTTCCTCCTGTTGCTTCTGTAAACCATCCTGCAAATGTATATCCTGTTCTTGTTGGTGTTCTTAGTGTCCCTAATTCTGTATTATAAATTTTTTCTACCGTTTGTTTATTTGTTGTTCCGTCTTTTACGTAGTTTTCATTATATGTTATTTTTACCATTGGGACTGTTATTTTTTTGGTACCTATACATTTTACATTTTCTAAATTGTCATATGCGTATATATGTGTGTTATATTCTCCTGCTTCTGTTTTATGGTCTGTTATATTTACATGATATACCCATGTTGTTCCATCTGCTTGTTTTGTTCCTTTTGAACTTGCTCCTGTTTGCCAATTTGGTTGTATGTCATCTTGTCCTTTTGCTTCTGTCCATGTTGGAAATTGTACTCTATTTACTCCTGAGCCATTGTCTTTTACTCCATAAACATATACATCATATCCTGCAGGTGTTACATTCTTTATTTCTATATTTGTTGCTGTTGGTGCCGTTTTGTCTATGTTTGTTATAGGTTTATATATCTCTTCTCCTGCATTTGTTCCATCCCATAATCTTGCATATATTGTTCCGTTTTCTGTGAATTTTTGTGTATTTGTTGTTTGCCATTCTCCGTTATCTTTTTTTGTTTGTAATGTGTAATTTTTTTCGGTTGTACTTGCTGTAGCAATTACTTCTTGTTTTGTCCAATCATTTGGTGATTTTGTAATTGTTGTGTTTGCATCTGTTAATTTTGGTACTGTTCCTGTTTTTGTTGAGGCTACTTCACTTATATTTCCTGCTACGTCCTTTACCCATACATAATATTTGGTTGATTGTTTTAGATTTTCTACTACTGTGTTGAATACTTGCGTACTATTATCTAGTTTTGTGAATGTTTTTGGCATTGTTTCACTTTCTGATATTGCATATGAGTATATTCCACTTGCTTCATCTGTTGCTGTTATTTTTATTGTGTTTGTTGTTACTGATAGACTTTTTACTATTGGTTTTGTTGTATCTATATTTGTAACTTCGTGTGAAGCTGCTATACCATAGTTGTTTCCGTCTGTTAAGGCTGCATACATTGTTCCGTTTTCTGTGAATATTTGTCTGTTAGATGCTATCCATCCTGATGTTGAATTTTTGCTTGTTGTTAATGTGAAGTTTTGTCCATCTACTGTTAGTGTTGCCGTTACTTCTACACTTTTGTTTGTCCATTCATTTGGAACTGATGCAAATTTTATTTCATTTGAGTCTATTTTTGGTACAAGACTTGTTTTTATTTCGTATTCTTTTGATACTTTTTTCTTTCCGTTTGTATTGATTGCTACTGCTTCAATTACATATGTTGTTTCTTGTTTTAATTTTGTATATTTAAATGTGTTTTGGTCTGTTGTTCCTGCTAAATCAAATTTTTGTGAACCTTTTTCTTTTATGTAATATTCTATTTTTCCGCCTTCATTTCTTCTTGTTGTTACTGTTGCTGTTATTGCATTTGTTGTTGCAGTTGCTTTTTTTATTTCAATAAGAGGGGCTAGTTCGTCTTCTTTTCCCAAGTAGTCTGAACCGTCTAGACCTACCTTATATACATCTCCATCTACTTTTACTTCGAAGAACCATTCTGTTTTTCCGTCTTTTTCTTCTGATGTTACTTCACTTACTTCTATGTCTTTTCCTCCGGCTTTTTTTATTTCTTCTAGGTCATTTTTGACGTCTTCGTATGTGGCTTTTACTATTTCCTCATCTGTTCCCCTTATTTGCTCGGTTTGGTTTATTTTTAGTTTGGTTTGCAATGTTGTTGCTATAGAGGCTCTTTTGTGTTCTAATTTTGTGTCTTCTGCTGCACGGAATATTCCTGTTCTTGTTATTCCTTGTATTGATATTGACGCTAAAATTAGTAGTACCACTATTGTTACCACTAGTGCTACCATTGTTATTCCGCTTTTTTTGTTCAAGAATTTGCTTGAAAAATTGTTGTTTTTCTTTTCTTCTAAAGTGCTGCTCTCTACAGTATCAAGGTTTTTAGATTTTTTCTTATTTCCTGCTATTTTCATCTTTTTTCCCCCTCATTTTCGCTTTTGTCAAATTGCTTATTTATGTGAATTTTTTTCTTTTTTCTCTCTTATATAGTATTTAAAATATAACATCTTTCGATTATTTTTGCAATTTTCTACATATCTCAATTGCCTATTTTTGATGGGATTTTGGTTTTTTTTGTATCTTAATTATTGTTACGGATTTAGCGTTTTTTCTTTGTTTTTTTGTGGTTATTTTTTTATTATTTCATTTGTGTAATTAAAATGTTTTCTTTTTGTAATATTAGGTATATTTTTTATTTGTGCCTTTACGCCGTAAGTTCTTTCTCTTTTTTATTGTACTTTATTTTGATTTTTTTGAGTTTATTTTTGCTTTTTTTCAAGTTTTTTAAATTAAATTATCTATTTTTTTATTTTTTTGTTGAAAGACCTACGGAATAGCGAAAAAAAAGATTGAAGGTACATTTTCCTTCAATCCTTATTTTTTTATTCTTTCCAGAATGCTTTGTATGTTTCGAAAGCAGAATATATATCAAATTTGCTTGTTACTTCATATGGTGCATGCATTGAAAGCACAGGTACTCCACAGTCTATAACATCTGTTCCTTTGTTTGCTAATATATATGCGATAGTTCCTCCACCGCCAATATCAACTTTTCCAAGTTCTGCTACTTGATATTTTATATCATTTTTTTCTAGTACATTTCTAACCCAGGCAACATATTCTGCGTTTGCATCTGATGCTCCTGATTTTCCTCTTGCACCTGTGTATTTGTTTAGGCTTATTCCTTTTCCTACATATCCTGCATTTGTTTTGTCTGATACTGATGCATAAATTGGGTCAAAACCTGCGTCAACATCTGATGATAACATTTTTGAGAAGCAGAATACTTTGTCTAATAGATTTGGTCTGTTTACTCCTAATTTGTTTAACATTTCTGATATAAAGAAGTCAAACATATGTGATTCCATTCCTGTATTTCCCATACTTCCTATTTCTTCTTTATCTGATAAAATGCATACTGCTGTGTTTTTTACATTTTCTAATGTCATCATTGCTGCAAGTGATGTGTATGCACATACTTTGTCGTCTTGTCCATATGCTGCTACTAGCCCTGCATCAAATCCTAGGCTTCTTGCTTTGAATGCTGGTATTATTTCTAATTCTGAACTTTGTAAATCTGCTTCTACTATTCCGTATTTTTGGTTTAAGATGTTTAGAATATTTAGTTTTACTTTTTCTTTTGCGTCTGTGTCTTGGTATGGAATGCTTCCAATTAGAAGATTTAGGTCTTCCCCATCTATTCCGTTTTTTAGTTTCTTTTCCATTTGTTCTTGTGCTAAATGTGGTAATAAGTCTGTTATTGTAAATATTGGGTCATCGTCGTCTTCTCCTATATTTACTGTTATTTTTTCACCATTTGGTTTTACTATTACTCCATGGATGCTTAATGGAATTGTTGTCCATTGATATTTTTTGATTCCTCCATAGTAATGTGTTTTGAAGTATGCTAATTCTGTGTCTTCATATAGTGGATTTGGTTTTAGGTCTAGTCTTGGTGAGTCTACATGTGAGCCAATAATGTGAACTCCGTTTTCTATGTTTTCTGTTCCTATTATTGCTAGATACATGCTTTTGCCTCTGTTTATAAAGTATATTTTGTCTCCTGGTTGTAGTTTTTCAATTTCTGCTATGTCTTTGTATCCGTTTGCTTGTACCATTTTTGTGGCTTCTACTATAAATTCTCTTTCTGTTTTTGCTTTATTTAGAAAGTTCATGTAGTCTTTTGAAAAATTGAATATTGCTTCTTTTTTTCTTGTGTCTACTGCGTTCCAGCCGTTTTCTTTTTTGTGAAATAATTTTTCTTCTAAACTTTTTTCCATTTTTTATCACGTTCCTTTCTTTTTTGGGTATTAATTTTACCCATTGTCTTTTGTTTTTTTCTTAGTATATCACTTTGTTTTTTATTTTTCCACTTTTTTTGGTATTTATTATTTTTTTTGAATTTTTTTGCTTTTTTTATTGACTTATTTGCTTGGTTTTGCTACAATTTCTTTAAATTCATATATTTATATTATTTTATTATTTATTGAACTAGATTTCTTCGGTATAGATTAATCTAGTTCTTTTTTTGAATTTTTATTTTTGTATATATGTCAATGATGTGAAACAAATTCTTTCAAATAGTATGATTGAATTCGTTTCATATTTATGCTTTTTTTAATTCTTCTCTTTTTTCTTTTGGTGTCAAATAT
>ERZ827528.827-NODE-827-length-35556-cov-8.532999_pt1 | contig 35556 bp, 19 predicted proteins | sample MGYA00519768_ERZ827528 | MGnify/ENA primary metagenome ERZ827528 (study PRJEB31778, sample SAMEA3449343) | human gut metagenome | biome: human gut; feature: human-associated habitat; material: faeces | place: United Kingdom | collected 2010/2012 ...
GCAAAGATAATACAAACTCCCGATAAATTCGCTAACTTTGCCGACTACCATAAAAAAGGTGTATTTTATGTCAGAAAACAACTATATTTCGATCAAAGGCGCACGAGTCAACAACCTAAAAAACATCGATGTAGATATTCCCCGCAACAAACTTGTTGTTATCACCGGATTGTCGGGTTCGGGAAAATCATCACTTGCTTTTGATACCCTTTATGCAGAGGGACAACGCCGCTACGTAGAAAGCTTAAGCAGCTACGCGCGTCAGTTCCTGGGGAGAATGAGCAAACCGGAGTGTGACTTTATCAAAGGAATTCCTCCCGCCATTGCCATCGAACAAAAAGTAAACAGCCGTAATCCCCGTTCCACCGTGGGCACCTCGACTGAAATTTACGAATATCTACGCCTGTTATATTCACGGGTGGGAAAAACGTATAGTCCCATCAGCGGGCAGGAAGTGAAGAAGCACTCCACAGAGGACATCGTCAACTGTATGCTTTCTTATCCGGAAGGCACAAGATATACGGTACTGACGCCTATCCGCCTGCGTGAAGACCGCACATTACAACAGCAATTGGAAATAGACCTGAAACAAGGATTCAACCGTATCGAAGTGAACGGTGAAATGAAACGAATTGATGAATATACGCCTGTGGCAGGTGATGAAATCTATCTGCTGGTCGACCGTATGGCGGTTGCCACCAGCAAGGACGCCATCAGCCGACTGACTGATTCTGCCGAAACAGCCATGTATGAAGGCGACGGAACCTGTATGCTGCGTTTTTTTCTATCGGATGGAACTACGAAACTTCATACTTTCAGCACTAAATTCGAAGCGGACGGCATCATCTTTGAAGAACCGAACGACCAGATGTTTTCATTCAACTCGCCTATCGGCGCTTGTCCGGCGTGCGAAGGATTCGGTAAAGTAATCGGCATCGACGAGCACTTAGTCGTTCCGGATCGTTCATTATCGGTGTATGAAGGAGCTATCGTATGCTGGCGTGGCGAAAAGATGGGTGAATGGAAAGAAGAATTAATTCATAATGCGGAGAAATTCGACTTCCCCATTTTCACTCCTTATTATGAGTTGACAGACGCGCAACGCAGGTTACTTTGGGAAGGCAACCAATATTTCCACGGCATCAATGATTTTTTCAAGATGCTGGAAGAGAATCAATATAAGATACAATACCGGGTGATGCTGGCGCGTTACCGGGGAAAGACGCTTTGCCCGAAATGCCACGGCACCCGCCTGAAACCGGAAGCCGGATATGTACGAGTGGGTGGAAAAAACATTTCCGAACTGGTAGATTTGCCTATCACAGAGCTGAAGGAATTCTTCGATCATTTGGAACTGGACGAACACGACAACAACGTATCCCGACGTATCCTGGTTGAAATAAATAGCCGGATTCGTTTTCTAATTGATGTAGGTTTGGGCTATCTGACTTTGAACCGGCTTAGTAATTCCTTATCGGGTGGAGAGAGCCAGCGTATCAATCTGGCAACCTCGCTGGGAAGTAGCCTTGTGGGCAGTCTTTATATTCTCGACGAGCCAAGCATCGGACTGCATAGCCGTGATACAGACCGCCTGCTCCATGTGTTGCGTCAACTGCAACAATTAGGAAATACGGTAGTGGTGGTAGAGCACGATGAAGAAATTATCCGTGCAGCCGATTACATTATCGACATAGGTCCCAATGCCGGACGTCTGGGTGGAGAAGTTGTTTACCAGGGAGATATGAAGGATTTAAAGAAGGGAAGCAACAGCTATACGGTACGTTATCTTTTAGGAGAAGATGAAATACCTGTTCCGGAGCATCGCCGCCCGTGGAATAATTATATAGAATTGAAAGGCGCACGTGAGAATAATCTGAAAGGAGTAAACGTACGTATCCCTCTCAATGTAATGACAGTTGTTACGGGTGTTTCCGGTTCCGGGAAGAGTACATTGGTGAGAGATATTTTCTTCCGGGCATTGAAACGTGAATTAGACGAATGTAGTGACCGACCGGGAGAATTCTCTTCAATCGGAGGAAGTTTGCGTGACCTGCGGAATGTAGAATTTGTAGACCAGAACCCGATTGGCAAATCATCGCGCTCAAATCCGGTGACTTACATCAAGGCTTACGACGAAATCCGTAAACTATGGTCCGAACAACCTTTGGCGAAGCAAATGGGATATACCCCCGGATTCTTCAGTTTCAATAGCGAAGGCGGACGTTGCGAAGAGTGTAAAGGAGAAGGAACCATTACTGTAGAAATGCAATTTATGGCAGACTTGGTATTGGAGTGTGAATCTTGTCATGGAAAACGCTTCAAATCCGACACGCTGGAAGTGAAATTCAACGATAAAAGTATCTACGATGTATTGGAGATGACCGTCAACCAAGCGATTGAGTTCTTCAACGAACATGGACAGAAGAAAATTGTGAAGAAGTTGCTTCCTTTGCAGGATGTAGGACTGGGATATATCAAATTAGGACAGGCTTCTTCTACCCTTTCCGGTGGTGAAAACCAACGTGTCAAACTCGCATTTTATTTAAGTCAGGAGAAAGCTGACCCAACGATGTTTATCTTTGACGAACCGACTACAGGATTACACTTCCATGATATCCGCAAACTGCTGGATGCTTTCGACGCATTGATTCGCCGGGGACACAGCATCGTTATTATCGAGCATAACATGGACGTTATCAAATGTGCCGATTATGTAATCGATCTCGGACCGGAAGGTGGAGATAAAGGCGGAAATATCGTAGCAGTGGGTACCCCGGAAGAAGTTGCTGCCTGCGGAGCAAGCTATACAGGGCAGTTTTTGAAAGAAAAGTTGGAATAAACAAATGTCATTATCCAAGTTATAGGTAATCATCCATCCACTTTTTTATAGGTTATGCTTTTAGAAAAACTACTTAAAGAGTTTGATGTAGACGCCAACACCTTTCATCCGGAGGAGTCTAAACTATTTAATCAATATTTTGAACGAATGTTGATTAAGAAAGGTACATTCCTTATTCGAGAGGGAGAAATTGAGAAGTATAGCTACTTCGTTTTTGATGGCTTATTGCGTTGCTGGCTTTTTAATCACGAAGGAGACGAACAAACTTTTTGGTTTTGTAAAGAGGGTACATTTTCAATGTCGAATATATCGTTTACATTACAAGAGAAAGCGACTTTTAATGTACAAACAATAGTAGACAGCGTTGTTTACCGGATCGACAAGCAGCAAGCAAATGAATTATATGAGGCCATTCCTAAGGTAAAAACCGTTTTTGAAAATCTGACTGCTATATTGTTGAATAAACTCCTGAAAAGAAACATCGACTTGATTAAATATTCTCCTGAACAGTATTATCTACAGATGATGGAGGAATATGGCATTACATTAAATTATATACCACTAAAAGATATAGCCTCTTACCTAGGCATTACACCGCAAGCACTGAGCAGAATACGTAAACGTATTTTTTAACTTGGGTTCAGTGTCTTAGATACATAAAATCCGACCTTTGCATAACTAAATTTACAGTTATGATCAGGAATATTAAAGTGACGGATTATCCACGTTTGATGGAGGTTTGGGAAAGTGCAGTGCTGAATACACACGATTTTCTTAAAGAGGAAGACTTCTTATATTATAAAAAACAGCTTCCTAAGTATTTTCAGCATGTCACCCTATTAGGGTTTGAACAAGAAGGAGCCATAGTCGGATTCATGGGGATTGCAGAAGGAACCCTCGAAATGCTATTCGTTGACAATCATTGTCGAGGTACTGGAATAGGAAAAAAGCTAATTAACTATGCAATAGCTAATTTACAAGTTACTAGAGTTGATGTGAATGAGCAAAATATTCAGGCTGTTGGTTTTTACAAACACATAGGATTCAACGTACTGAGAAGATCGGAATTGGATGGAGAAGGTAAGGAGTATCCTATCTTGCACATGCAGTTGTAGCTTGCTATCCATAAAACAAAAGAAGAGTGTCCATAGACACCCTTCTTCGTATATCGGAATAAATCACTCTCTTATAAATAGAATCCGAATCCTATCTTCACACCGAAACGTGACATATCTCCATCATTGAAACGCCATTTATAATAAACGGCAGGTTCAATGGTTACCGTACGCGAAAGGAAGTAAGCGTATCCGGCTTCGATACCCAGTCCCCAGTCTGTCTGATGCTTTCCACCACTCCAGCGAAAACGGTTCCAGTCGAGTCCGCCACCCAGATAGATACCGGTTTTATTAAAGTAAAAGCGTACTCCGGTACCCAATGTATATTCGTCTATCGGTTTCGACCAGTCGGCTCCGGCATTTACCATCAAGGCAATACCTTCGGCAAAAAATGTACCGACCTGTGCAGCAACTCCAAATTTTGCTTTATCGTTTTTACTATACGAAAAGTCCAACCCCGATAATGAAGGATTAATAATCGTAGTTCCTTTCTCAAATTGCGCCTGTGCAGTAAAAGAGACTGCCAATAAGCAAAGAGCCAAAGCTAATTTCTTCATAAACTTACTTTTTTAAGTGAATAGATTGTTCGTCTTTTTTGCGGCGTTCGCGCATTTGTTCCTTTTTCCGAAGCACCAGCCAAAGAAGGAGGACGATGACATAAGAAACTGCCACCGTAATTATTTTCTCTGTCAGGCTGACTTCCGTATTACGAGGCAACAAATAAGCCGCTGTTACGGATACATAAATAAGGAATGCAAGCGCCACTCCTGTTGATTTTCTTATTTTCTTCATTCTGATAATTTTCTTGTTTTTTGCTTATTTATCCAGATATAGAACCAAACAGTCGCAACCATTACACACGCTATACCAACGCCATAGGAGACTGTATGCGAGAGTCCTAATCCTTCAGGAGCAATACATATATAAGTAGAACATACACATGTCATAAACAGTGCCGGTACCAAAGTAATGATATAAGGTTTCTTGGATACCGCCAGAAAAACTGTTATAGCCCACAAGGTAAACACAGCCAATGTCTGATTTGCCCAGGCAAAATAACGCCATATCATATTAAATCCGTTTGCATCACGCAAACTATACAAAAGCAAACCAATAGCCACTATAAACATCGGAATACAAATGTACAAACGACGGCGCATACTTTTTTGTTCCATTCCCAGAAAGTCTGCCACAATCAGACGTGCCGAACGGAAAGCCGTATCACCCGAAGTTATCGGAGCTGCAATCACTCCCAAAATGGCAAGTACTCCGCCGATTGCTCCCAACCATTCTTTTGTAATAGCATCAACGATAACAGAAGCATTGCTTTCTTCCATTCCGTTTTCATGGAAAAAATAAGTAGCGGCAGCAGCCCAAATAAGAGCAACAATGCCCTCGGTAATCATTGCACCGTAAAATACCGGACGTCCATGCCGTTCCGAGGTCATACAACGTGCCATCAACGGGCTTTGCGTAGCATGGAAACCTGAAATGGCACCACAAGCAATACTCACAAACATAATCGGGAAGATAGGAAGTTCGCTCGCTTCCGGGTTCGTATTTTGCAATCCGTCCCATAACTCCGGCAAAGCCGGATGGTTAACATAGAGCATCACCAAAATGCCTACTGCCATAAACAACAAGGCAACCGCAAACAATGGGTAGATTTTACCTATTATTTTATCAACAGGCAGCAAAGTAGCCAAAATATAATATGCAAATACAACGATAATCCAAAACGTAGCATCCAAACTTTCCGGTGTCAGTTTAGCCAACAATCCGGCAGGACCTGCAACAAAAACCGAACCCACCAGAATCATTAAAATGACAGTGAATCCTCTCATCACCTGCTTGGTAGTCAGTCCTAAATAGCGGCCTATTATTTCCGGCAGGCTTTCACCTCCATTACGCAAAGAAAGCATTCCGGCAAAATAATCATGCACTGCCCCCGCAAAAATACTTCCCAGCACAATCCACAAGTATGAAGAGCTACCAAATTTCGCTCCCATGATTGCTCCGAAAATAGGACCTAATCCGGCAATATTGAGAAATTGAATCATGAAAATCTTCCAGGTGGGCAATGGAATATAGTCCACTCCATCCGCCTTGGTAAGAGCCGGTGTTTTACGGTCGTCAGGACCAAAGACGCGTTCCATCAGGCGTCCATACGTAAAATAGCCTACTATCAACGCCAGCAGGCATAGAGTAAATGTAATCATAGCGTGTCGTTTTTTTAACTTGGCAAATGTAACATAATCTCACGAAACAGCCCAACAATACCGACACTTTTACTAACTTTGCAGGGATTTAAAACAAAAAATAAAGGATATGCGCTATACTATTTTCATTCTTTCACTTTTGTTTCCTTTCCTCTCAATTGTTGCGCAACCCAAGCACGAAGTTCGTGCCGCATGGGTGACAGCGGTGTACGGACTGGATTGGCCTCGCACACGTGCAACAACCCCTCAAACAATCCGCAAGCAGAAAGAAGAGTTAATAGATATTCTTGATAAGTTAAAGGCTGCCAACTTCAACACTGTCCTATTTCAAACCCGTACTCGTGGAGATGTATTATATCCTTCGGCAATCGAACCTTTCAATTCGATCCTGACCGGAAAGCCAGGAGGAAATCCGGGATATGATCCACTGGCTTTTGCCGTTGAAGAATGTCATAAGCGAGGGATGGAATGTCATGCCTGGATGGTAACTATCCCACTAGGGAATAAGAAGCATGTTGCTTCGCTCGGCAGTCAGTCTGTCACCAAGCGGATGAAAGAAATATGCGTTCCTTACAAGCGCGAATATTTCCTCAACCCGGGACATCCGGCAACGAAGGAGTACTTGATGAAACTGGTGCGGGAAGTCGTTAGCGGTTATGATGTGGACGGAGTGCATTTCGACTATCTGCGTTATCCGGAGAATGCTCCTCTTTTTCCTGATAAATATGATTTCCGACGATACAATAAAGGACGCACACTGGATCAGTGGCGCCGGGATAATATCTCCGAAATTGTACGTTATATATATAAAGGTGTAAAAGCTATGAAACCTTGGGTGAAAGTTAGTACCTGCCCGGTAGGTAAATACCGTGATACTTCTCGTTACCCCTCCCGGGGATGGAATGCTTTCTTTACCGTTTATCAGGACCCGCAAGGTTGGATGGGAGAAGGGATTATGGATCAGATTTATCCGATGATGTATTTCCAGGGAAACAATTTCTATCCTTTTGCCCTCGACTGGCAGGAACAGAGCAACGGACGGCAGGTGATTCCGGGACTCGGCATTTATTTTCTCCATCCCGATGAAGGCAAATGGACACGCGACGAGATAGACCGCCAAATAAACTTCATCCGCAATCATGATATGGCAGGTGAAGGGCACTATCGGGTGAAATATCTCATGGAGAACACACAAGGCATTTATGATGAGCTAGCCGAAAACTTCTACGCATATCCAGCTTTACAGCCCCCGATGCCTTGGCTGGACAATGTTCCGCCTACGGCTCCGTCGGAGTTGAAAATAACAAATATTGAGAATGGATATACGGAACTAAAATGGCAGGCTGCTACGGATAATGACGAACGTAACAAACCTATGTATGTTATTTATGCTTCCAATGAGTATCCGGTAGACACCAGCCGACCGGTAAATATCGTAGCGCAGAATATCAGGGAGACAAGTTATATCTATGCCCCTATCCTGCCTTGGAATGCTAAAAAGCATTTCGCTGTTACGGCCGTAGACCGTTACGGAAATGAAAGCGTAGCGATACAAGAATAATTTCATTCCCAAGGAGTAAAACCGAACTAAATACTACATAGAGAAAAAAACATCTATCATACTATCATCAATTCCCATATCATCCTAATTGTCAGTGGAATAAGTATGATAGATGCCTTGAAAGAAAGGTATCTATCATACTTTTATTGCAAAAAATGGGCATCTATCATTCCTATACTTTGTCTATTTGGGCGTAGCATATAGGTAAAATGCCCATTTAAAGGCATAAGAATGCACACTTTACAGGATGATAATCCGTATTTGGCAACTTAATAATCCAGTTAGAATATCAGTCTTTTTATAGCCCACATAGGCAGGCTGTACAGCCCACGTATGCAAACCGTACAGCCCACATACGTAGGCTGTACGGCACACATGTGTGGGCTATAAAATTAGCGCCATTCAAGTCGGATTATTAAGCTATGATAGTCGGATTCATACGGGTTCATTGCAACAAAAACAAGCCATCTCACACCCATGCAACCTTTATTCGACTGTTTTATCAATGATAGATATTTATTTCATTATGTAATGTTGATAGCAGTATCAAGTGAGAGACATAGATAAAAATCAAAGAGGAATAACAACTTTATGCTCCTTCTGGTTTCTAAAAATAATGAACTCGACTTCTTTTTGTGTATCCGCGCGTTTCAATGCCTCTTTCATATCACTTAATTTATTGACAGATTTTCTATTTATTCCAAGCACAACATCATTCGGAGCAATAAAATCTCTGACAGGACTGCCTAGGGCATCTACTGAAACAACATAAACTCCCCGTTCCGTATCCATACCGGTAGCGGAGCGTTCTTCCAATGTGTCCAGATTCTTAAACGTCACTCCTTTCCAAAGCATCGTCTTGGTATCCGTAACATGACCTGCCACAAGCGGAACGGGCATAACAGGACTTTCAGCCAACTGTTTCAAATGAAAAGACAACACTCCGAAATTATTCATCGGAAAATTACGAAAACCTCCTTTAATTATCGCTTCAGAATCGTCCGCTACATTAAAATCACCTTTCGCAGCATCTATAAACCTGATCGCAGCTACTATAGAATGAGCATCTCCACCAAGTTGGCGAGCTGCAAGATACGATAAACTGTCTGTAAAGATATTATAGTCTACTTCCCTGCCCCAGCCATACACTCTTATAGGTTTATATTTGGTCATTACAATATTACGTGAAAAAACATCTCCGCTGTTTTTAAACCATAAATGCGGATGGAGCGTGTTATTGACAATGATATTATTTTCAACAGTCCGATAAAAGCCTTCACGTAATTTTATGCCGCCATTCAAACAAAGATTATTGTAGATTTGATAATTACTGGAACCATCGTCCAAATCAATATCCCATCCTCTATCACAACGCAACCGATTATGACGGATAATAATAGGTTCAACTACATCTGCTAGAATCAACGCAGGGTTTTCATCCGTAATTTGTGTCATTACATTATAATTCGGATGCCAAAAACGGTCACGTCCCCAAGAGTTGATAGTTCCATGGTCGCCTGTTTCTTTCACGGTGTTAAAAATATCGTTGTATTCGATAATATGTCCTCCCCAAGTACCTTCACTGATATTAATTCCGGCACGGGGAGTATCGTAAATACTGTTATGACTTACTGTAATGTTACGGCACATGGAAAGTTCCACTCCTGTAATCTGCTTTTCAAACAAACCGATAGTACAGATTAAATTATCGTAGACTTCACAATAAGCTGGATGATTGTCATTCTGCGAACCTTTAGCAGTATCCATTTTATCCAAAGGAACAAATTCCCCGTACCTAAAACTCGGTGAACGTACTCCCGCCACATCTCCGACAAAGCAGATGGCACTGGCTCCAATAGAAGTCAGGTAAGAACCGGTCACCGCAGAATTGCGATTATATTTATCAAAAAAGACACCGTTTCCACCTACATGATGGATATAGCAATCACGCAGGGTACATTTTTCCGTTCCCCTGAAAATAACGGCTCCTCCCCGGTATATCGTCCAGTCCGAACGGAGCAAAGGCTCATAATGTTCCATAAATGTCCGTATCGTTTGCGTCAGTTCTATTCCTTCAATAGTTATGTTTTTCACCGGATGGGATGAAGTTCCTGCAATTTCAATCAAGTTTTTAAGTTGCGGAGTTTCAAACACCAGCTCGTTTATATTTTCATCGGACAAAGGATAATAATACAACCAGCCTTCTTGTTTATCATAGTACCATTCTCCCGGAGCATCCAGTTCTTCAAAGATATTCTCTACCATCCTGTTTTCAGGATGGATTCCCATTGGACGATTATTCTGCCAGCCACCTTCCAGTTGTAACTCTCCCTTTTCATTCTTGCCTGTAATACGATAATGAAAATCACCCCAATCATGACTATGCATGGCATGAAGGTAACCACCTTCCGGATTCTTCCATTTTTTCACTCGTTCCGGGGCTGTTGCCAAAGCAGATGTACCATTAAAACGAACAGCTGTTTTATCATAATCAGGATAACGTGCCATAGACCTCAAATCTCCGTTTACAATAAGCATATCCATAACCGGATTCCCTTTCACAGCAGCCCGCATGATACCATTCTTGTACTTTTCCCATTTCAAGTCCAAGGTAATTCCGCTCGATATTATAGCTTTCTCACCTGGATAATTCCTTATTATTAATTCTTTCGAATCATTTCCATCAGCAGAGGTCAGCACCAAGGGGGTATCTAAAATATATTCCCCTTCCCTCAAATAAATTGTAGTACAGTTCTTATCCTTTCGAGCTTTTTCCACTGCTTCATGAATGATATGAAAAGGAGTTGCCGGACTGCCATCTCCACCGGATGATGCATGAGGAGAAACGTAATATATCGATTGGGCATAAATGCCTATAAATGGCATTGTTGATAAAAAAAGAAGGATTGTTTTTATTCTTCGTGTTTTCATAATGATATGATTATTTGGGCTATATGTATGAGCAAAGATAGACTAAATAAAATACTTAATTAACAAAAAATAAAATTTTAATAACTTTACGTACCATCAAAGAAATGGTATGGGAGTTACATCAAAAAACAATCAATCCCATACCATTTCAGTTACCTGAAAAAAGAGCCAAATTACAAATTCATCTCTATATCAAAACTTTTACCTATGATACAAATATCAAAATAAAAAAAATCTATTTTAATTTATAAGATAAATCGTATTTTGTACCACCTACGGAAACTTCTACAGAAGCACCATCGGCATGGAATGTGCCAGGAGTCGCACCTGTATTATCTGTAAATTTAGCACTAATATTCAATTTTGCACGATCAGCCTCATTCGTAAACGGGTGGATTACCGTAATAAAACGTGCCGCACCTCCCATCGGTTTGGTTATACTCACTCGATACCATTTGCGTTGAAGTGTTTTCTCATTCTGCTTACTAGAGGACCAATTAGTACTCCATTTAGCTACATATCCGGAATTAGTTTCAACAAATGTCTTAAACTGCATGTTATTATTATCGTCAAATTTTGTGTAAGCACCATACTGAAAGTTCTCCTTATCAGCTTCATCAACAACAACCTTAGGCGCATTACCCAAATTGAAAGTCACATCCACCACCGGGGTAGTTTTACCGGCATCATAGCCCTCGTCCACCAAAACAAAGAATGTCTTGTTCACAAAAAATATGGCACGACGATGTGTCAAGTCACCATAGGACTTATTTTCCGTTACAAGCACATCGATATTGCCTTTGCTTTCTTGCAACAAGAATTTTCCATTCATATAACCATCTGCTATAGTGGCAGAGTTCTTGGTCATTGTATTGTGCATGGTGGTTGCCCGATATGATTTGCGCAGATTATCACTTTCTTTATCTCCTCCATAAGTAAAGAAACCTGCATCCGGTAAGAAATTACGTCCGTCACGATATAAACTGAAAGTTCCATTATCTGGCTGGCAGTGCACATAATTCTTGGGATTATTGTTATTTTTCACTACCATCATTATTGCATCTGATGCCCACTTGCTGCGCAACATATAATAACCGCCATCCTTATAGAGCTGGATTAAATCTTCAGGAGTCTTACCTTGTTTCCCTTCGGTTGCCATCCATGCGATTTCTTTATCATCAGGGAACATGGCCATATATCGACGGAAATTACCTAACAGTACACTTTTAGTCCATGAACTGGCACCTGTATCATTAAAATTATCAAAAGAATAATCGGGATACGTAATATCCATTACGAAACGGGCAGCTTTCTTCAATAATCCGACATAATTGGTCGGGAAGTATCCAACTTTATTGTTGACTTGTGCCATATTATAGAGCTTATTGCAAGCATAAACAGCTTCTATATGATAACCGGGAGTCAGTTCTACATGTACCCCATCACCTAAGAATTGTGCTTCCACCTGTTCAGTGATTTTTGCTGTACCTTCATTCAACCATTCTCCTGCTTTCTTAAATTCCGGCATTAATATTCCGGCAGAAACAACACTCTCCACTTGAGTAATAAGAATATTAGTCTCTTTATAATAATTCTTACGGATACATTCCACTCCATCCGACAGGGCAACGAGAAATGTAGAAAGCCATTCAGGAGTAAAGTTCTCCGATTGAATAAAATAAGACATTATATCAAGTTGTGCCTGTACTCGATGAGCAGGTTGAAGTCCATACCATTCCACATTTTTGTTTTTATCGACTTTCCCTTCAGGGCAAGGAAACGTTTTCAGCCAATCGCCATAAACCTCTATCCATGATTTGACATATTTTTCATCATGAGTAACCGTATATGCATTAGCCTGGTATATCATCCACTGATGGCGATGCAACTGATAAACAAATTCCGCATCTCCCTTATACTTGTCAGGGACATAATTCCAGTTTATTTCATCATCTTGTTTAAACAGGACATACGTTTCTTTCCCAGATGCATCTTTAGACTCATATTTATCTTTTATATAAAAACGATATTCTAAAGCTTGGTCAGCAATATTTTTATTGAAATCGCCAATAGAGGTCTGACCCAGATTTATATTAGGATTGGTAACATCCTCTCTATTCCGGTAGTATTCCAACAATTCGGAAGTAGCCGAGACGTAATCTTTCTTATCATAATATGCTTTCACTTTTTCCAAACCGGGATAATCAAGATTGATTACTTCAAAAAGTCTCGGAACTGTTGTTTCACTTCCACCATTATCCTCTTCCTTGACATGATTCTCAAAGAAAATAATCTTATCATCATTGCAGGCAGTCATGAACAGAGCCAGCAAAAAAAGCAAACTAAATATTTTTGAATTCATATTGTTTCAAATTTAATTAATTACCATTACTCCATCCCGGGTTTTGCCCCAAATCCGGATTCATATAAATTTCATTCTGGGGATAAGGGAATAAATACATCTTATCATTCCAGTACATTTGCTGTAACAACACCTTTTCATAAGAGAGGGAAGTGCCGCTCTTTGTTATCTTTACCCCATAGATATTCCTAACTTCATCCAACCCCGCTATCTTCCAACGGCGAATATCATAGAAGCGATGCCCTTCAAAAGCCAGCTCAATGCGGCGTTCATTGCGAACCTTTGCTGTAAAGTCCGCTCCATTTTCAGTCACATGTTTCATATCGGCACAATCACGAACCTGATTCAAGGCTTCGCGTGCCGTCAACGGACATCCTTCCGCCGTAGCATCCGGGCCTTTCCACTCATTCATAGCTTCTGCATAATTCAACAATATCTCGGCATAACGGAACAAGACATAGTGATGATACAGTTTATTCGGTTTGTCTGGGTCGAGTGATACGGACGGATTCATATATTTACGCAGATAATATCCTGTTTTCGTTGAACCATCCAAGATCTTGTTTTTGCCACCTTCGAAAATCTCCACCTTTTGTTTCTGCCATATAGAACCATTGGTCAGTACATTTTTGTATAAACGCGGATCACGTGTTTCCTTATTGGAAGCATCATAATACATATTTGCCACATGAGTAGGATTATTCCAGTCAAAAGGAGTCCCGTCCTTCATTTCATAAGCATCTACCAAATTCTGTGTAGGCGTATTTCCTCCTTCCGCACCTTCATATCCCATCGGTTCATTGCGTGATTCAAAATCACTGGTAGTTGCAATGGCACGACGCTCAAAAATCAACTGTTTGGACTTCAAGACCTCATTACCACCCAAATCCGAATACAACGGGTCAGTAGAAACGTTAGGCAATTGATATTTATTCATTTTTATAACCTCATAAGCTGCTTTAGCTGCCGCTTCCCACTTTGTCAAGTCATGAGCAGGATTATGCAAATCACTTGCCGCATACAGTAAAGCCCTTGATTTTAAAGCCAGTGCCGCACCTTTGGTCACCCTGCCTGTCTCGCCTCTGACACCATCTTCCGGCAGTCCTCCTTCCCGGGTTATCTCCGTACATTCCTTTGCTATGAAATCTATCACATCCGCAAATGAAGTCTTTCGTACAGAATTAATCTCTTCCTGCGTATAAGTACGTGTTATCAAAGGAATATCCCCATAGCGTTTAGCCAGTTCGAATAAATAGAACGCGCGCAAGAAGCGGACTTCCAAAGAAAATTTAGAAGCCTTGTCTATCATTTCATCATAATCTTCATTGTACTGAAAACGTTCAAGCACTTTCGGATCAAAGTTCTCCAGGAATAAATTGGCGCTACGCACTCCGTCCCAAAAGCCCCAACCGTCATCGACACGCTTTAGCGGGCTCCAAATACCATTGGTTATATAATAGATACTATTATTTTCCCAAGTATAAACAGAGTTATCGGTAGCAGATTCCATCATCGCATCACTCACCCTCCCAAAATCAGTCGGCAAGAAACCATATATATAAGCTACCGATGAGTTCATATTATTAAAATAGCTGTAGGCTTCTTCCTTGGTTTTTCCGCTAGTTTCATCGTAATCGAGGAAATCACATCCGTCCAATAAAAACAGAGCGAAAGCCGCTACTACATAGTTCTTTATATTTCGCATAACTATCTTTATTTAAAAGTTAATATTCAGACCCAGACATACAGAGAATAAATCCGGATACCCCAATGTCAGATCTTCACAATTGAAATAATCAATCTTATCTATAGAAAATACATTCTGTGCTTTAGCATAAATCTGAAGTTTATCCAATTTTATCTTTTTCACCCATTTCTGCGGCAGATTATAATAGACATTCAGATTACGTAATTTCAAGAATGAACCATCTTCAATCCATTGTGTACTAGTCTGATAATTATTTTCATTCGACAATGTAGAAAGACGGGGTACATTGGCGACATCTTTCATAGCTTCCGTCCAACGAATCTTATCTTTCAAATACCAAGTCGCGATATTGGTATTGCCATTACGTAAGGGCTGATGTACATTTGCCACATTCAATTGTTTGGTCAGCCCACTCACTCCATTAAAGACCATATCTATTCCAAAGCCTTTATATTCGAAGCCCAGATTCAAGCCGAACACCATTTCGGGCACCGTTGTAGACTTGCCGATTGCTATCCTATCCTCACTATCTATCCTTCCATCTCCATTCTGGTCTTTATATTTCACATCTCCCGGACGAACCACCGAAAATGTTTGTTCCGGGCTCTTGGCAATATCCTCTTCATCACGGAAATAACCGACGGCTTCCAATCCAAACAGTTGCCCGACTTTATGTCCACGTGTATATAAATAGTCGTAAGGCTGATAGGCTTGTCCGTTTTCAACAATCTCACTATCATTCAATGCCCAATTCGCATTTACAAAATAATTGAAATCCTTATGTTGTCCACTCCATCCCAAACTCAATTCTACACCACGGCTCTTTACTTCACCTATGCAGGCTTTCGGCGGGTCGATGCCTAGTATGCCGGACACATTATTATTAGCAACTAAAATATTAGTACGATGGTCATAGTACACCTCTGCCGTTGCCGTGAAGTTCTTCCATAAACGCAGGTCTACCCCCACATTATATTTGTCTGCAGTCTCCAGATTCAAGCCATATACAGGTAACCTTTGTTCTTTCAAACCATTGACTACTGTCATACCATCTCCAAAAGGATATCCTGTCCCCCCTGTCCAGAAATAATTCCCCAATCCATAATCAAGTTCATCTACCGCAGAACGTCCCCAAGAAGCCCGAAGTTTCAACAAGTCCAGGTTAGAAGCCCCTTTCAGGAAATCTTCGTTAGCCAAATTCCAACCAGCAGAAACAGCCGGATAGAAACGAAACTTATCACCTTTCAACAGAACACTTGTACCATAATAGTTGCCGACAACATCTACCATATAACGGTTGCCATAATTATAACCGACAAATCCCATGATATTCTGCCGATAATAAGAGGCGTTATTTTCTAACGGTTCTTTCATATCCTGCCGATAGACAGCCGAAGCCGACAATTGATGCTTACCGGATGTATAGTCATAATTCAATTTAGCCTCAACACTGGCACGTATCAATTGGGCAGACAATACAGACTTGGTTATCTGCACCTTGCTATCCGTACCATAAGTTTCACTTACCGGGAGTCCCTCTTCCGACAGATAACCGACTTCATACTTATAGGTCTTACTACCTATATCCTGAAAAGTGGCAGTATTATCATAAGCGACAGCCACTTCCGCACTCAACCCCTTCAGGAACATAGAGAAATCCTGAGTAATCCGCATATCTGTTTCCAACATACGACGATTTTCCTGTACATATCCCACATCTGCAATAGCCGCAATCGGATTCATCTTAAAAAGCGTATTACTCCCCCAATTATTATTCAGCGTCTTCACCGGAAATGCAGCGGCAGGTACTTTATAAAAATTCTGGAAGATGGTATTAATATCCGTATTCGGTCGCTTATCTTCTCCAATAATGCCATATAAGCCAAACTTCATTCGGGTGCTGGAAGTGATATCCACATCCAAATTCATACGCAGTCCTAACTCATAAGTCCGTATCTGAGAATTATAACGATCCGAATAGTGAGTATAATCTTCATTCAACAAACCAAACTTATTCTTATAATCCAACAACGCCATATACCGTACTCTTTTTCCGCCACCACGCATCATTACATTAAACTGATTGTTTTCGCTGAAATTCCTTGTACCCTCTTTATACCAGTTGACGTTCGGATAATAATTCGGATTCGTACCATCCTTAAACCGTTCCAAGTCCCTTTTCGTGTATTGTAACGGCAAACCATCATAATACAGCGCTTCGTTCTGCGCCATAGCATACGTATAAGCATCCGCCATTTCCGGCCGGTTGACAGGAAAATCGAAACCATGACGATAATTCACATCCACATCAAACGAATTATAAATACCTCTTTTGGTATTCACCAAAATGACTCCGTTAGCCCCTCTGGCACCCATCAAAGCCGTAGCAGCACCATCTTTCAAGACTTGAACGGACTCTATTTCTTCTATTGTCATATTCGTCAGTCCCCGTTCAAATCCATCCACCAAAACCAAGGGAGCTCCGCTACCCAAACCACCACGACCACGTATATTCATGCCGGCATTAGCATCCCAACCAACCGTTTGACTGAGATGAAGCCCTGATATCAATCCAAAAAGCGCGTTATTCACCCGGTCGGGAGAAGTCGCGTTCTTTTCCAGCAAGTCAGCATAAATAGCAGTCACAGACTGGGTTTGGGTGTCTTCTGTCCGCTTTAGAAATCCCAAATCAACAACCGCGTCTTTCTTGATATCAAACACCAAATTCAGGGTATCCCCTGTGATTTTAATCCGCTTGGTTGCTACATCTGCATAATTCAGTTCAATATAATCACCTTTCTTCAACAGGAGTGAAAACAAACCGTCTTCATCAGTGACATTGTTATTTCTGTATTCTCCTACCTTTGATACCTTTACACCCGAAAGAGGTTTACCGGAGCCATCTTTCACAATGCCATTCATCATCTCCTGCGCCACCAGACTTACCGAAGAGATGAATAACATGCCTATCGTAAATAATAATTTATTCATAATCAAATCGTTTAATTAACCTTATTACCAGCCGGGATTTTGAATCAATCCATATTTCTTATTGATTTCGCTTACAGGAAATGGCAATAAATACCAATATTCATTCCAATAATATTTAATATCGTCACGCGTACTCACTGCATACTCGAAGTCACTTCCGACCTTCGTCGTTTCCAGCATTTCCATGGGACGTGTAGCCCATTCCGCACCCTTTTTATGACGCATCATATCAAAGTAGCGAACATCTTCCTGTCCGAATTCACGGGCACGTTCATCCAATAAGTAGTTCAACAATGCATCACCTTGCGGCACCTTAGCGGAAGTTACCCCCGGCAACCCTGCACGTTCGTGCACGAGGTTCAGATAATCATAAGCGGTCTTCTCAAATTCATCGGGCACGTTAGCCTTCCCCAATTGGTTCATAGCTTCGGCTATACTCAAATAAATCTCAGGCATACGAATCATGGGACAAGAGTAAGGCTTACCTTTCATCTCATTCTTCTTATCACGAATAAACTTGCGGAATCCATAGCCAAATTGAGTTTTCTTCTGCACAGAACTTCCCGAACCATATCCTTCGCGTCCACCTTGATAAACTTCTGCTGTCCGTCCCTGCCATTTATCACCATTTACAAGCAAGTTCTCATATAAACGCACATCACGGTTCGGCTGTCCTTTTTCATCAAAAAACGGATGCGCACGGTGTGTCTGATTATTCCAATCGAATGTAGAACCATCCTTCCATTGGAACATATCCGCATAATTTCCACGCGGGATACCATAACCGGATTCATACATACGGAACGGTTTATCTACGCCATCATAAGTTCCCCAACGGAAAGAAGCCATCACAACCTCCTGATTGCCTTTCGTAAAATAGCCGTTTACATAGTCCTCTCTGGGATTCCCTGTATTTTCAATCCGATAATAATCACCATTCTGCATGTTCAGACGCAAGAACTCTCTTCCTGCCTCCAAAGCAGCCTCCCAACGGCTATCCTGCTGATTTCCATACCAAGTCAGAAGTTCAGTAGCCGCCTGTCCGTCATAATAGGGTGCTTTATTATTAAATAATGGACTGGCAACAAATAAGAGTAAACGGAACTTCAACGCTTTAGCAGCGGCTGCTGTCATATGTCCATATTCTTCAGCGGTGGTAGACCAAGGCAAATCGGTTGCCGCCTCATCCAACAACGCAACTGTTTTATTGACTGTTTCCTCCAACGTCAGACGAGGAAACTGGAAAATCTCATCTGCCGCATACGCGTGGTCTATCCAAGGCATACCACCATAGAAACGAATCATTTGAGTATAGTGAAAAGCAATGACTACTTTAGCTTCCGCTTTTCGAATACGCTTTTCGTCATCAGTCATATCGGGAACTTTATCTACATTTTCAATATAAATATAAGCCTTCCTTATACCAAAAGAGGGATTTCCCGTCACTTCAGTAATCTGTGAATGAAAAGGAAAATAAGGAAAGTTGATACAACTGGAAGAAGAATTAAAGTCTCCGCGTGTCCATGAGATTGGTTGTGCATATCCTATATCAGTATATCCATCCAAAATAAGCCCCTCCGGATGACACCCTCTCAAGGTAGGCATAAAATCCCACAAACTCTTATAAAACTGGTTTAGGGCCTGGTCTGCATATTTCTTGGAAGAAAACACCGTATCAATAGATACATCGTCACTATTGGGTTTCTCCAAAAAATTATCACCGAACTTCAAGTCTTCACATCCGATGAATAAGCTAGCCAGAAGTCCGCATAGAATAATTAAACTTTTGTTTTTCATAATAATCATTTTAAAAAGTTACATTCACTCCCAAGCTGAAGATTTTCATAATTGGATACGTATTCGTATCACGTGTCAATTCTCCTTCGGGATCAAAAACTTTCAGTTTGTCAAATGTCAAGAGATTATAACCGGTAAATTGAACCGTCAACTTAGAGGCGCCGATAGCTTTTAAAATCTTCTGTTGAGTGATATTATATCCAATCGTCAGATTTTTCAATTTGATGTATGAAGCATCTTTCAGCCATACGCTCGACGTCTCTTGGTTAGTCGAACTTGAGATGGACAAACGGGGATACACAGCCGTTGCTGCTGTTTCAGGTGTCCAACGCCCGTCAGCCATATATTGATAAAGTACCTGCCCCTCATAAAAAGGACGTTTATAAGCATTTGCCATCTCAATATCACACTGTGCTACTCCCGTCCAGTTCATGGAAGCAAAAAAACCTTTATATTCTCCACCCAAATTTAAACCGAACGTATAAGCCGGGCGTTTGGGGTTCCCTATTTTGGTCTGGTCGTCATTATCAATTATATTATCACCGTTCAAATCTGCAAACTTAATATCACCGGGATATTTTTTCCCTTGCGGTTGCGGCAAATCCCCACGAACATTACCATCCGCATCAAAGTCATTCTCATTATAGAACCCTTGTGCCAGATATCCGAAGCGGGCTCCCACCTCGTGTCCGGTACGCCACATATAAGGTTCGTTCGGTTCTACTTCATCTTGATAAATAATTTTATTTTTAGAATAAGAGACATTTGCATTTATATAATATGAAAAGTCCTTAATACGATCATTCCATTTTAAATCAACTTCATATCCTTGATTATTTACTTTACCCATGTTAACCACAGGCAATATGCCATTCATTGCAATCAAGGAAGGAACGGTGCTGCGTTGTATCAGAATATCACGACGATTTTCCCGGAAATAATCGACTGTCAACTTCAAACGGTCACTGAAGAAATAAGCATCTATACCGTAATTCTGCTTTAAGGCAGTTTCCCAGGTTACATTCGAATTTCCCAGCATAAGTTCTTTCGCTGCTGTCTGATAGACCGTATTTGTCAATCCGAAAATATACCCGTTCTTATCCTGATAGGCTTTCTGCAGCCAGTCGGAATTATTTATTGAATAAGAGTCCGGCAAATAAAGGAAGCGATTACTGGACATGTTGTCATTACCGACCAATCCAACAGAAGCACGCACTTTCAGATAGGTTAAGAAGTCATTTTTAGGAATGAATTTCTCTTCTGTAATCACATAGCCGATAGAACCTGCAGGGAATGTACCAAAACGTTTGTCCGGCGCAAAGTTCTCGGAACCATTATAGCCAATATTAAATTCTGCTATATATTTCGACTTATAATCATAAGTCAAACGGCCTACCAAGCCAACATAAGCAGTCGGGACATCCCAAAACTTGTTAGGATAATTAGGATAATACTTTTTACTTTGGTTGTACAGCAATAAGGCACCGACATTATGTTCTCCGAATTTGCGATTATAACGAATGCTTCCTTCCACATACCAGTCACGGGCACGTTTTTTATCTCCGGTTCCATACGTTTTCATCATATTTTCCCCCGTTATCCGATACACAAGACTCTTATCAAAATCAGGGTCTCCAACATCAAGTCCCGATCCGTCTATTTCGGATTTATAAAAAGGAGTATATGTTTCCACATGTCCCCGTACGGTTTTGATGTAAGAATAATCCGTATTATATGCCCCTTTCACTTCGATGGAAAGCCCCTTGGTTATAAAATCCAGATTTTGAGACAAGTTCAAATCGAATGTCATATTATTCGAGACTTTGCGGTCATAACCATAGCCATAAAATCCATTAATTACTTGATTCTCCATTTTAACTCCGGGAAAACGTGTACTCTGTGTCACCACTTTTTTTCCGTCGATAATTCCCGGAGATGAGAATGGCAACGACCACGTAAGCTGTTTCCATACATTACCACTGCCTCCCGGGTCACGCTGGTTGCCTACAATTCCGCCCATGCCGAACTTTAACGTAGTGGTGCGTGTGAGATTTACATCGAGATTGGCACGATAGTTATAACGGGTATAGCTGTAATTGTTATCATAATCAAGCCCGTCCAGTTGTTTAAACAAACCATTCTGAAACAAAAAGCCTAACGATACAAAATAACGGATATCTTTTGTTCCTCCGGAAATACTTACATTATGTTGGGTTTGAACAGCAGCCTTATTCATCAAATAATCATACCAGTTCACATTGGGATACAGAATAGGAGAATCCCCCAAACGAAAACGTTCCATATCATAGTCCGAGAAAGCCAGCAAGTCATCTGCCGCTCCATCGTTACGTTGAGCTTCTCTGAATAAAGAAGCCGTTGTATAGCTGTCTGCCACATCCAATATACGGGTAGGCATCTGAATGCCGACATTCGAGCTAATCGAAATTTTGGCCTTTCCTTCTTCTCCCCGGCGGGTAGTGACCAATATGACTCCGTTCGCACCGCGCACTCCAAATACAGCCGTAGCCGAAGCATCTTTTAATACATTAATAGATTCTATCTCGTTAGGATCCATTTGATAAAAAGAACGCTCCACACCATCCACAAGAATAAGCGGAGCAGCTCCCCCTTCCGTCAATGAACCTACACCACGTACAAATATTTTCGCATTGTCAGCTCCCGGTTGTCCACTTGCCTGCATGGAAGAAACTCCCGGCAACTGCCCTGCCAAAGAGTTAGTGACACTGGCACTAGGTGATTTCAGTAAAGCCTCCGTGCCGACACTTGATATAGCACCGGTCAATGTCGCTTTTTTCTGCACACCGTATGCAACAACCATTACTTCATCCAGACTTTGTACATTTTCCTGCAAACATACATTAATCCCCCTTCGGGAGTTCACCTTTATTTCTTGTGACTGGTAGCCAATAAATGAAACCGATAAAATTGAATTTCCATCAGGTACCGTAATTGTATAACGGCCGTCAATATCCGTAATAACTCCTGTGGAAGTCCCTTTCACTTGTACAGTAGCACCAATAATAGGTTCGCCACCCTCACTCGTAACAACCCCTGTAACTATTATACTTTTGTTCTGTTGTAAAGCGGAACTGACCCACTCTTTGCCGGTGTCACTGCCCGACAAAATCCTACCCGTCTCTGCGGAATAACAAATCTCGCCCCACAAAGACGACCTGATACATACGGCGATAAATAAAACCTTCCGCATGCGACCTGTTAAGATGTTTTTCATACTTTGATTATATTAAATAGTTAAACAAAAAGCATCATTATAATTTCTGCTTAAATTTGAAAACCAGCGATTCATTCTTCAATCCTTTCGGCAGAGTTACTGTCACTTTGCCGTCTTTTGTCCGATACTTCACGCTACGACCGTTTTGAAGCAATACCATCTTGCCGGCAGGTTCATTTCCTTCCCATACAATTTCCTGCGGCAATTCCACATTGTCCGGCAGTGCATAGATAGCATACAGCGTCTTTCCATCTTTGTTAGCCGTGAACCAGATATTCTCACTTTGATAGACAGGAGTAGTGCGTGTGTTGTAAATTGCTTCACCATTTATTTTCAGCCATTGCCCTATCTCTTTCAAACGCTGTATTCCCTCTTCCTCGATAGTACCTTCCGGTGTAGGTCCCACGCCCAAAACCAAAGAACCGCCTTTGGCTACAATCTCCGTGAGAATATTGATTACTTGAGCTGCCGACTTGTAAGGAGCGTCTTTCCACCATCCCCAATGATTGGTCAGTGTGATGCAACTTTCCCAAGGATGATCCAGTTGCCGCTTGGGAATAGTCAGTTCCGGTGTTTGGTAATTTTCGTTCCGTCCGGGCACAGTCCGGTCTACGGCTATCAATCCGGGTTGATATTCGCGTGCCTTATCTATGATTTGATCCATTTTGATGTCTTCCTTGGGAGCTCTTACCCAGCCTCCGTCCAGCCAAAGAAGGTCTACCCGACCATAACGCGTCATGAGTTCATTGATCTGATTAGCCGTATATTCTTGAAAACGTTTCCATTTATCCGGATTCAGCTTGATATCATAATTCACATTCCGAGTGGGCGTTGCCCTGTCTCTACTCCAGTAATCATTGCAATGCCAGTCGGGCTTGGAGAAGTAAGCACCTATCATAAAGTCTTTCTGACGGAAGGCATCAAACACTTGATAGGTCACATCTTTTAAAGGATTGTTTTTAAAAGGCCCTTTAGCAATCGAGAAATCGGTTTCCTTCGTATCAAACATACAAAAACCGTCGTGATGTTTGGTAGTGAAAATCATATATTTCATACCGGCATCTTTCATAATGTCCGCCCATACTTCCGGAGCAAACTTCGTTGGATTGAAAGACTCGCTTAATCCCCAATACCATTTTTTAAAATCATCATAAGGCATATCACCGAAGATTTTAGTTCGGCGCGGAATAAATTTTTCTTCCGAACACAACAGCCACGACTCGAAAGTACCCGGTACGGAATAAAGTCCCCAGTGGAACAGTACACCGAATTTCAAGTCTCGCCATTGATCTAATTTCTGCAGTACTGCCGGGTCTGTCGGATATTCATAAGAGGTGGATGATTTGTGCACATACCCTTGATCTTTAATATCACTTTGCTGTGCACATACATTCCAGGAAAAAGAGAGTCCGAACAAAGCAGCTAATACCACTTTCATGCTTTTCATTTTTCTCATACTTACCGTTGTTTTAGAGGTTTTAAATTTCACCGCTAAGATATGAGGATTGAAATGAAAGGGTGTTTTCTATTATTTTTAGTTTGTCCGATAACTGTCAAAAGAGTGCTAAAAACTATCAGAACATTTTCGATTTTATTCAAAAGAGCTTCCCAGGCACTATTTTCTCTGTTTTTTCACATAATCAGAAGGCATACATCCCATATATTTCTTAAAACTGGTAGAGAAATAAGATCGGGATGAAAAACCTACCATGGCACTCACTTCAGATATGGAGTAACGCCCGTCCAACAGTAATTTGCACGCCATATTGAAACGTATCCGCCGAATAAAATTTGCCGGCGGTTCACCCGATATGGAATTCATTTTGTAGTATAATGACGAGCGACTCATAAAAAGCTTCTCCGCAAGATCATCGGCTGTAAAGTCTTCATCAGAGATGTTTTCTTCCACAGTCTGAATGGCTTTGGTTATAAATTCCTCATCCAGCTTATTCGAAGTCATTTTTGCCGCATCAATATCAATCGTACTGGAATAATAATATCTCAAACGCTGCCTGGCTTTCAGGATATTATTAATCTTCCCTTTCAGAAGATTAATAGAAAATGGTTTGGGGATATAATCGTCCGCACCTGCCTGAATACCCGCAGTCTGTGCCTCAAGACTACCTTTCGCTGACAACAAAATAACCGGAATATGGCAGGTTTGCATGTTCTTCTTCACAATCTCACATAACTTAATACCATCTATTCCCGGCATCATCACATCAGAAAGAATTAAATCCACTTTCTGTTCCTTCATCATTTCCAGTGCTTCTTCCCCGTTTCCGGCTATCAACGTGATATACTCCGATTTAAAATTATCCTTCAAATAATCAACCATTTCCTTATTATCATCCACCAGCAGGATAGTCGCTCTCCCCTCTTCTTCCCTACCATCCGGTTTCTCTATGTCAGTGGTATTAACCGCAACCTCTTCCAGGTAGGAAATATCCATAGGAGAATACATAGATTTTGATAAAGTGAAGGTCGTTTCCGTGTCCTGTTTTTGTTCTTCAGCCGGAAATATGTGGACGTCTGCCGGCAAAATCACCCTGAATTCTGTGAATTTCCCGATTTCACTAGCGACCTCTATCCTACCCCTATGCTTGTCTATCAACAATTTCACCAAAGACAAGCCAATGCCGGAACCTTTCTGATTATCGTCCACTTGGTAAAAGCGTTCGAAAATGCGGGAAAGTTTCTCTTCCGGAATACCTATACCGTTATCACGTATCGTAAATCCGTAGACAGACTCCTTCTTCCACAATGATAATGAGATTTCTCCGCCGTCAGGAGTAAACTTAAACGCATTGGAAAGCAAATTCATCAATATCGTTTCCAAATACATCCTGTCAACAGGAAATAATTCATCTTTCAAATCCGAACGGAAATGGAAATTAATATTTCGTTTCCGTGCATTCTCTATAAATAAATTGAATACATTCATTGCCATACTCTCAACCGGCCCTGAAACGATATTGATAGGTAATGTTCCCGATTCTGCCTTCCTGAAGTCAAGTAGCTGATTGACAATATGCAATAATTTCTGTCCATTCTTATAGACATAAGACAATTTTTGTTGCACAGCGGGATCGAAAGAGTTCTTTTCGCCCAACAATTCCTCTAACGGAGCTAATATCAGACTTAAAGGTGTGCGCAATTCATGAGACATATTAATATAAAAACGGACTTTCTCCTGACTGATTTCTTCTATCTTATTCCGTTCGATATGCTCAATCTGTACCTGCATCCTCATCTTGGCACGAACAATAAAGAAATAAAATACAAAAGCTAAAATACCGATGATAAAGAGGAAAAACAACGTTTTTGCCCACCACGTCTGATACCACATCGGAATAATATCAATAAAAAATTCTGCAGGGGTTTCTGACCATTGTCCACTGTCACTGCATGCCTTTACTTTAAAAACATATCTACCCGGAGACAAATTCCAATAGTTCACTCCACGACTTCCTGCCCAAGTAGCATAAATCCAATCCGAATCGTAACCTTCCAGCTTATAGGCAAACCTGTTACGGCTGTTTGACAGGTAGTTGATTACAGAAAAAGTGATTCTGAACATTTTGAGTTCCGAAGGAAAAGAGACTCCCAGCAACTTCCCGTTGTCAGCCTGATAAAAATCGACATCTCCGTCTTTAGCTTGCCTTATGGGAAGATTCTGTATGGACAATCCGGTTATCACTGCGTTAGGCGTAAAAGGAGTGCCGGAGAAGTGTTCGGGATTAAAAAAGACGACCCCATTCAAAGTTCCTAAAAAGAAAGTGCCGTCTTTTGAACTGCATACAGCCGACTGCATAAACTGATTGTTCGGCAAACCATCTTGTTTGATATAGTTGCAGAAATTCTTTTTATGCAAATCAAAACAGGAAAGTCCCCTGCTCGTTGTGAGCCACAACCGCCCTTTTTTATCTTCCAAAATACCGCTGATACAGTCATCGGGCAAACCGTCGCTCATAGAATAACGCTCCCATGAAAGAGAGGTTCCTTCTTTATAGCGGTACAATCCGGAAGAAGTGCCTACCCAAATGGCATGGCTACTGTCTTCATATACACACAACGCCTGTATCAGGCCAAGAGAATAAGCCCCTGCCGAATCAGCCATCACTCGCATTTCTCCGTCAGCACACATGTACAAGCTTTCTTCCGTACCAATCCAGACACGCCGTCTTGAATCACGGAACAAGGTAGAGACAAGCACATCTTTCAATTGAGGATATCTGACTGCCAAAGGATGCAAGGAGATTTGCCTTGTTTGATAATCAAAACGATACAAACCAGCCATCGAACCAATCCAAAGTGTACCATCGTCTCCATCCAACAGTGAATAGCAACTATTTTCCAAGGATGCGGCACCGGGAATATCATAATTACTTAGATGTCCGGTCTTGACGTTCAAATGACTCAACCCGCCGCTATGCATACCGATATAAACAGAACCATTTTTCTCGGGAAACACACATTTAATGTTATTCGAACGTAAGGAGCCGGCTTTGTTGCCTTCATCGGAATAACAAGTGAAATGCCCGGTTGTCCTGTCATAATGATTCAATCCTCCGTCATTGGTACCAATCCAAAGATTATTATTGAAAGGGTCTTCCGCTATGCAACTGACAGTATTGTCACTCAATGAATTACGGTAGACAGAATGTTGCAGGACACGAAAATCAGGTGCTAATACATGATAATAATTAAGCCCTCCGTGGTAAGTGCCTACCCACATTCCTCCCTGATGATCCCTTAGAAGAGAACGTACAGAATTATGTCCCAAAGAAGAAGGGTCTTCATAGGAAAAGCGATATTGCGAAATACTTTTTGTATCCGGTTGGAGAATCAGCAGTCCTTCTACCGTTCCAATCCATAATCTTCCCCGGTCATCCAGCTGCAAAGCCCGGACAGCATCCGAAATAAACTGTTTCGGATAATTTTTCCGGTTATAATGTTCTCGAACCTGAAATTTGTCATCTATCAAATATACTCCGTTCGTCAATGACGCCAACCAGCAATTCCGGGTCTTATCATCATAAATGATACTGGAGATTACTTCATTTTTCAATTCAGGAAGCAATTGAACAATATTACCATTACGGAAATAATAGAAATAAATACCTTTTGAAGTTCCAAGTAATGCCCCGTCTCCTATAGCACGAACGGAATAAACATTCTTCCCTTCTAACTGGGGGAGCATTTTCATCTTGCCATCCGTTTTCTCAAAAAGAACCAATCCCCGATTGGTTCCTAACAACAACTGTTCCCTGTCTGCCGGCTCTTCCATCGCAAACACCTGAACCGACTGATTGCCCGGTAATGAGTAATTTGTAAAATCATTACCTATAATATTATACCGGGAAAGTCCGACCATTGTCCCTGCCCACACCGTTCCCTTTCGGTCAGTATAAAGAGAATAGATGTAGTTATTTCCCAAACTGGCGGTATCGACCAAAGATTTATAAAAGGACGCAAAGCGGAAACCGTCATGCCAGTTCAATCCTTCAGTAGTGCCCACCCATATCTTATTGTTATGGTCCTGGGTTAAAGCAAGCACTGTATTGTACGACAATCCATCATCTACAGACAAACGTTTAAAACGAACCGGAGCCTCATCTGCCAATAAAGTAGATATCGGAATAAATTGGAAACAAATAGATAAAACAATCAAATAACAAATTTGTATATATCGGTCTTTCATAAGTAATCACGGTTCAAGAACATTTTAACTCAAACAAAAGTACATAAAAAGCATGAGCTTTTTACACCGGCATAATAAAGAAATCATTTTTTTCTTTAGAGGAAAGATATGTATTTCCAGCCACTTTTATCACATATATCCGTTAGCTTTAATTTCTTTATATCGTTTCAAAGCCTCCAGATAATAATAATCGGCATAAATCAACGGGGTGTCGACTTCACTATTATGCGGAAAGCTACCCACCGAATGCATGAGAATAAACCCGTGATTTTCTCTTTCCCTTGCCAGGTATGTTTCCGAGGAAAGTTGCTTCAAGATTCGCTCTGCATAACGGAAGTATTTCCGCCCTTGTTTTTTGTCCCCATAACCGCTTAATTCCAACAAGGCGGAAGCTGTGACGGCAGCCGCCGAAGCATCGCGAGGTTCATTGGGAATGTTCGGAGCATTATAATCCCAATAAGGAATAAAGTCTTTTTCGGACGGGCAATGGCTCATTATAAATTCAGCGATCTTATAAGCCGCTTTCAGATAAGTTTGTTGTTTGGTGAAACGATAACACATGGTATATCCATATACGGCCCAAGCCTGACCACGTGCCCAAGACGATTCATCATCATATCCCTGGTAAGTACCTTTCGACTCGACTGTACCATCTTCCGGCAAATAACTGACTACATGATAAGATGTCATATCTTCCCGAAAATGATTCTTCAGTGTTTTGTCGGCATGTGCTATGGCAATTTCCCGATACTTCGGATTACCGGTCTGTTCCGATGCCCAGAAAAGCATCTCCAGATTCATCATGTTATCAATAATGACAGGATAACTCCAATTGCCAAAGTCCCAGGAACGAATCAATCCGACTTTCGGTTCAAAGCGCGTACAAAGGCTTTCGGCAGCGCGAACGAGAATCAGGCTGTCCGCTGGTTCCGGTTTTAGACGGATGCCCTGACCGTAACTACAAAACATCATAAACCCCAAATCGTGATTTTTCGTATAATACTGCATCGCTTCCAGACGGTCAGTGTACAAACGTGCCTGTTTTGCCAATTCTTCCTTAGCTGTAAGTTCATACGCCAGCCACAAGGAGCCCGGGAAAAAACCGGAAGTCCAATCCGAAGGTTTTTCCAAGCGATATTTTCCATCTTTCAAGGAACGTGGAAAACAAAGGGTATCCGATTCGTTTTTCAACTTTTCTGCCATATAGAGCAATTGATGTCCGGATGTACTCACCGCACGGTCAAACCATTTCATCTCATTTTCTTTCGGAACATTACAAGCAGCCAGAAAAATAATTCCTGTTGCCACCATTAGAAGTTTGCTATTCATTGTTTCAATCTATTTCTGTTATTACTTCTCCATATATTAGCAACAAAGGTAAACTAACTTACAGACATCGGTTTTACAAAACTCTTTTTTTATGTCCGTTTCCATATTAGTAATGTTTGATTTTGTACAAAAGTTGTCTGCTTTCAGATATTCATAATGGTGCAGAAACGAACTGATCCGCACGGAAAGAAATTAAATAATATAGTTTAGATTTTTCTCCACTGTATAAACAATCTATCTGAGACCCGGGTCTCAGCATCTATGACACCCGGGTCTCAGGTATGCCAACACCCGGGTGTCAGTACCATTGAGACCCGGGTGTCAGATAGAACTCTACTACTAAGCGTTTTTTCTTTGTTACTAGAGTAAATAAAATTCCGATGCATCTAATATCTATTCAAAACAGTGCAAGAATGAGCTAAATAATAATTTTCCAGTTAAACAAAATTATAACGCTCGTTCTTTGAGATATTGAAAACGAAATATTACGAAAATAATGATTATCTTTGAACCACTAAAAGGAAAATAACAATGAATGACCTGCTTCGTAAACTCCCTATCGGGATACAGACCTTTGAGAAACTTCGTAAGGGCGATTATCTATATGTAGATAAAACAGAGCTTGTATGGAAAATAGCTTATACATCTACTCCATACTTCCTGAGCCGTCCACGCCGTTTTGGTAAAAGTCTTCTTCTCTCTACCTTTGAAGCCTACTTTGAAGGAAAGAAAGAACTCTTCGAAGGGCTTGCCATTGAAAAACTGGAAACGAAATGGGAAAAGCATCCTGTGCTGCATCTGGATTTAAATGCCGAGAAGTACGATTCCCCAGAAAGACTTTATGATATCCTCAGCCGTCAACTCACCTTATGGGAAATCCAATATGGCAAAGGAATAGACGAGAACACTCTTTCCGGTCGTTTCTCCGGCGTCATCCGTCGCGCCTACGAACAAACCGGTAGCAGCGTTGTAGTTCTGGTAGACGAATACGACAAACCTCTATTGCAAGCTTTAGGCAATGATGTCTTACTGGATGAATACCGTAAAACTCTGAAAGCCTTTTACGGAGTATTGAAAAGTGCCGACCGCTACCTACGTTTCGTCTTCCTCACAGGAGTAACGAAATTCTCACAAGTAAGTGTATTCAGTGACCTCAACCAATTGCAGGACATCACTTTATGGCCCGATTACGGAACCCTTTGCGGCATCACTCTTCAAGAATTATTGGATACCTTCCAGCCGGAAATCAAGATACTGGCAGCCAATAATTCCATTTCTTATGATGACGCGGTACAACGAATGACACGTCTATACGACGGCTATCATTTTTGCATTAATTCAGTAGGTATCTTCAACCCGTTCAGTGTACTGAATGTCCTGAAATCAAAAGTGTTCGACAATTACTGGTTCCAGACCGGCACACCGACTTTCCTCGTCGAGATGCTGCAAGAAACCGAATACGACCTGCGTACTTTGCTTGACGGGATCGAAGCACCGTCTTCCATGTTCTCCGAATATCGTGTAGATTCCAATAATCCGATTCCGTTAATTTACCAAAGTGGCTATCTGACGATAAAAGATTTCGATAGGGAATTTGGTAACTATCTATTGCAATTTCCTAATGATGAAGTCCGCTACGGCTTCATTAATTTCCTGGTTCCATTTTACACCGGAGTGAGAAACAGTGACCAAGGATTTTACATCGGCAAGTTTGTACAAGAACTTCGTTCGGGAGACTACGATGCCTTTCTTACCCGCCTGCAAGCCTTCTTTGCCGATTTCACCTACGAATTGAACGAGCAGACAGAGCGTCACTACCAAGTAGTTTTCTATATTGTCTTCAAACTTATGGGACAGTTCACCGATGCCGAAGTACGCAGCGCCCGCGGTCGTGCAGATGCCGTAGTGAAAACACCTAAATATATCTATGTCTTCGAATTCAAGCTGCATGACACAGCAGAAGCGGCATTGAAGCAGATCGACGATAAAGGCTATCTGATACCGTATCAGGCAGACGGACGTGAAGTGATAAAGATTGGGGTAGAGTTCAGTGCGGAAAAACGCAATATCAGTCGCTGGCTGGTGTGAACAGATAAAGTTAAATATTATCAGGAGTTACCCATATCCACGCCCGATAACAACTTCTCCTATGAACAGGAACCAAAGGTAAATAACCGGAGTACACTCTACCTTCCCTGATTTCCAACGGATAAGTTGCGGACATTCGTTCATGTTCCTGCAAGGCTTCACCTTCCGAAGGATGATAATCAATCACAAAACGCCCTGTTGAATCAGAACGTACATAACGATCATATAAAAAACGCGCAACAATTCCCATATTCATGCGCAGATTAATTTCCACACAGGGATGAATCCGAAAAACCGGCTTTTCATTTTCCGGAAACCGACAAATCATCATATCAACCCCAAGATAACCTTTATAAACGGTTCCTACCAACGCAGAAAGTCTATATTTCAAACAGTTCTCCAAATCCGTCAGAACCTTTGAAGGGACATATTGCGAAAGTTGTTTCCAGATTGCCTCATTAGAAAGCAAACGATTCCCTTCATACATTCCACTCTTTCCGGTATAGAAGAGGGAATATCCCATAAATGTCACTTCACCTGTACCATCGGAATAAAACTCCATGGCAAAGTCTTCTACCTTATTATATATAGGTTCCGCAATGATTCCACCCTGCGAAGCAGCCACACGCGTACACCAACCGGATATAAAAGGAGTAAATATGCCTTTACACCAGTTCAAGCCTTTACCGCTTCCCGAAAGCGGAGCTTTCAACAGGCAGCATTCCCGTTCTTCCACAAAGGTTTTCCATTCTTCTTGTGTCTTCAAATAATAAGATTCTCCGCAGAAATATTCATTCAGTTGTAATTCCGGAAGCAATGAGACGGCTTTAGAACGATGGGAGTATTCCCGCAAACCGTCTAATTGCTCCATAGAAGGAAGCAGGGCTTCATCCATGCCCAGCCCTGAAAGCCGTTTCCGCAAAGCTACATCCCATCCCCAAGGACGAATATCCAAATTCGGTTCAATAGCAAGTTCCGGCTCTGTCATCAAATCAACCGAAAGTCCTAATAATTCCTGTATCTTCTTCACATAGCCGAGATTATAAGCGGAAGGAGCTAATACAGCACTCCCCTCCTCTGCATACCACATCGGAAGCAAAGCCAACTCGGAAGCCATACGTCTGGCCGAAGCCGGAGCCATATAATTAGTTTCACCGCTGGCCAACGCCAAGTCATGTTCCGGATTGAATATATAAAGAGCCTTTTTTGTCATTTCAAATGAATTCAAAACTTTATTCTGCAAATATATACAGGAAATAGTCAGGAATGACTACAATAAACAGAAAGTTGGAATTAAACACACAATTTTGCCATCTCTACTTTGCAAATCCTAAAAAAAGCAGTATATTTGCCACCCGAAAAACAAAGAACTGAAATGGAATCATTCTACCGCACACACGCCTACCTCGTTGAGCACACCAATGCCCCCGTTCGCCGCGATCTTATGGACGAGATCGACTGGAGCGACCGCCTGATTGGTATCAAAGGGACACGTGGCGTAGGAAAAACCACTTTCCTTCTCCAATACGCCAAAGAGAAATTCGGGAACGACCGTTCCTGTCTGTTCATCAACATGAACAACTTCTATTTCTCGGGCCACAGCATTGTAGACTTCGCCAACGAATTTCAAAAACGTGGCGGAAAAGTGTTGTTGATCGACCAGGTGTTCAAACATCCGGAATGGAGCAAAGAGTTACGCATGTGTTACGACCGTTTTCCTAACCTGAAAATTGTCTTCACCGGCTCGTCCGTGATGCGACTGAAAGAAGAAAATCTTGAATTACGTGATATCGCCAAGAGCTATAACCTGCGTGGATTTTCTTTCCGTGAATTCCTAAACTTGCAAACAGGCATGAAATTCAGGGCATATAGCCTCGAAGAAATTCTTAGCACTCACGAACAGATTGCCAAAGGAGTACTCTCCAAAGTTCGTCCGTTGGATTATTTCCAGGATTACCTGCACCACGGCTTCTATCCGTTCTTCCTCGAAAAGCGTAACTTTTCGGAGAATCTGCTGAAAACGATGAACATGATGGTGGAAGTAGATATACTTCTCATCAAACAAATTGAACTGAAATATCTTTCAAAGATAAAAAAATTACTATATTTGCTCGCTGTCGACGGGCCGAAGGCTCCAAATGTGAGCCAACTGGCAAGCGACATACAGACATCTCGCGCCACGGTGATGAACTATATCAAGTATTTGACAGATGCCCGTTTGATGAATATGCTGTATCCGGTGGGCGAATCCTTTCCGAAGAAACCCTCCAAGGTATATATGTATAACTCGAACCTGATGTACCCCATCCGTCCGATGGAGGTAAATGCCGGGGCGGTGCGTGAGTCGTTCTTTTATAACCAACTATTGAAAGACAATAAGCTGAATGAAGGAATCAAGAACGCCCACTTTCTGGTGAATACGATGTATAATTTCCGGATCGAGGAAAACATGAAAGTGAAGAACAATCCGGATATGTACTATGCTGTCGATAAGACCGAGATCGGGGAGGGGAACATGATCCCGCTTTGGTTGTTCGGTTTTCTATATTAAGTAAGAATCTTTTTTAATACTAATAGTTTTATAGGTCTATGACAAAACAGAAGAAATTTTTAACCTGTGATGGTAATCAGGCCGCTGCTCATATCTCGTATATGTTCAGCGAGGTAGCCGCGATTTACCCCATCACTCCGTCGTCTACAATGGCTGAATATGTAGATGAATGGGCTGCAGCCGGACGTAAGAATATTTTCGGCGAGACTGTAATGGTACAGGAAATGCAATCAGAGGGTGGTGCCGCAGGTGCTGTTCACGGTTCATTGCAAGCTGGTGCCTTGACAACAACCTACACTGCTTCTCAAGGTTTGTTGCTTATGATCCCTAATATGTACAAGATCGCCGGTGAATTGCTTCCTTGCGTTTTCCACGTATCCGCTCGTACATTGGCTTCTCATGCGTTGTGTATCTTCGGTGACCATCAAGACGTGATGTCTGCCCGTCAGACAGGTTTCGCCATGTTGGCCGAGGGTTCCGTACAGGAGGTTATGGACTTGGCCGGTGTAGCTCACTTGGCTACGATCAAGTCTCGTGTGCCGTTCGTGAACTTCTTCGACGGTTTCCGTACCTCTCACGAGATCCAGAAGATCGAGGCTTTGGAGAATGAGGACTTGGCTCCGCTTATCGACCAGAAGGCCTTGGCTGAGTTCCGTGCCCGTGCCTTGAACCCGGAGAGACCGGTCGCTCGCGGTATGGCCGAGAACCCGGATCATTTCTTCCAACACAGAGAATCTTCCAACACGTACTACGAGGCAGTTCCCGCTATCGTAGAAGAATATATGAACGAGGTTTCCAAGATCACAGGCCGTAAATACGGTTTGTTCGATTATTACGGAGCTGAGGACGCTGAGCGTGTGATCATCGCCATGGGTTCTGTTACGGAGGCCGCTCGTGAGGCTATCGATCACTTGATCGCTAAGGGCGAGAAGGTAGGTTTGGTATCCGTTCACTTGTATCGTCCGTTCTCCGCTAAGCATTTCTTGGCTGCCGTGCCTAAGACCGCTAAGCGTATCGCCGTATTGGATCGCACGAAAGAGCCGGGTGCTAACGGTGAGCCGTTGTATCTGGACGTAAAAGACTGCTTCTATGGTCAGGAGGATGCTCC
>ERZ827528.842-NODE-842-length-34977-cov-9.766394_pt1 | contig 34977 bp, 26 predicted proteins | sample MGYA00519768_ERZ827528 | MGnify/ENA primary metagenome ERZ827528 (study PRJEB31778, sample SAMEA3449343) | human gut metagenome | biome: human gut; feature: human-associated habitat; material: faeces | place: United Kingdom | collected 2010/2012 ...
TATGAAGTAAAAGACGAAACAAACGAAGAAAATAAAAAAACATATGAAATAAACTTCTATATGGATGGAAACAAACTAGCATGTGAATTAGCATATGTAATAAAACAATAAAAAAGAGGGATTAAGGGGCCACCACCCCCAATCCCTCTTTTCATAATAAATTATAACTATTAATATAGAAAACAATAAATTATAACGGACTGTAACATAAAAAATTAACAATATTTATAAAAACCATTGCAATTACGAAAAGTCTGTGATATCATAATTACACTTTAAAGAAAAAGTTTTAAAATCCACAAATTTTTAAATCAAAAGTTTCAAAGTCCACTTAGGACAAAAAACAATTCAAAAAAGTCCAATTCAGGGCAATAATTCAAACAAATTTAAAGAAAAAAAGGGAGGTGCATAAAAATAAAAAAATATCATATTTACTGTAAAATAAATATTGACAAAGTAAATAAAGAATAATATAATTAAGAAAGAAGGAGTTATATGATAATATTTACATATGAAGATTATTTAAAAAACATTTTAAAATTAGATATTTCTTTAGTTTTTCTAAAAAAAGTATTATCAAAAGAAGACGAAGAAGAAGAGTACGAAGAAGAGCACACAACAGAATTTATGCTATGTGATGTCAGTGAAAAATACATTCTAGATTCACCAGATGAAATCGACGAAAAAAATAAAAATAACAATACAAAAGAACAGAACAAGACAAAAACAAACGAGAACATAATACAAAACAAAGAAGATGCCATAAAAGCAAGCAAACCAACAATAAATACAAAAAGAAACATAAGACAACAGCTCAAAGCCAGAAGAATAAACAACGAACATGACAAAATATTTAGAACAGTACTAGACAAAAAAACAGACGTATCAAAATTTTTAAACAAATTTCTTGGACTAAACATCAAAACAGAAGAATTGGAAAAATATAACAGTAGTTACATAGACCCAAAATTCAAAAACAAAGAAGCAGATATTGTATACAGAATAAAAGACAAAAACAGTTTTCTATTAATAGAACACCAAACAAAAATAGAGAAGAAAATGCCAATTAGGTTACATGAATATAGCACTGAAATTATGGCAAGTGCCATGGAAGAAAATAAATATAAATCAATACCAAGTGTAATACCAATTGTCTTATACACAGGAAAAACAAAATGGAAAATAGAAAATGAAACAATAGAAAAACAACAATTTTTCAAAGAGGTCAAATTAATAGACGGAGAATTCAACTTAATAGACATTAACGATTTTAGTAAAAAAGAACTACTAGAAGATGATATATTTATAACCAAAATGATGTTAGTAGAAAAATGCAAAGACGAAATAGAAATGGTACAAGCATTAGAAAAGATAGAAAACAAAATAAAAGAAGAAGATAAAAGTACATTTAGAAGAATAGTAAAAGAAATTTGGTCATTAAGAATAGGCACAGAAAACGCAAATAAAATCTTAGAAAAAATAGAGGAAGGAAGTGGTAATATGATGGCAGTAATGGAAATGCTACTAGCAGAAAACGAAAAATACATAAATATTGGAAGACAAGAAGGAATGAAGAAAGGTAGATTAGAGGGTGGCAAGCAAAAAATAAAAGAAATAGTACAAAAAATGCTTGCAGAAAATTTCACAAAAGAAATGATAATGAAAATAACAGGACTAAAAAAAGAAGAGATAGAAGAGATAAAATAAAAGAAGGAACTAAAAAGGTCCTTCTTAAAAAAATTAAATATTATCAAGTAAATCAATTACAGACAAAACAAAATTCAATTTATCTCTAGACAACTTACTAGCCTTTTTAGACAACTCCATCTGAGCCTCCAACTCTTTACTAACAATCAATTTTTCAAAAATAACATTAGGAGAAATTCCCAAAATATTCATATAATTAACAAGAGTCTCAACCTTAACTCCGCCAGTTCCATTCTCAATTCTAGAAATATACTTTACAGAAATTCCTAATTTTTCAGCAATTATTTCTTGTGTAAATTTATTTTTGACGCGGTACTCTTTAAAAACCTCGCCAAGAACTTTATCAATGTCAAATTTTTTTAAAGACTTCATTTTATACCTCCATATTACTTTAAATCCATTGTAATAAAAGTATATCAAGGCGTTTTAATAAATTAAACCAATTGGTAATATGAAATCATATTTGATATAAACCTTGGAAAATACTGAATTATAAAGAATAAAAAATAAAAACAAACAAGCAATATAACACTATTAGTTATACCCAAATCTGAAGATATATATTCATACAAAAAAATAACACCTATGAAAATCATAGATGTTATCTGGTGGGCCAAGAGGGATTCGAACCCCCGACCCCACGCTTAGAAGGCGTGTGCTCTATCCAACTGAGCTATTGACCCATAACGCTTGAACAATAACTATAATAACACAAAAAAATAATAATGTCAATGAAAAATAGCAAAAAAATACAAAAAATTTTGAGTATGTTACTATTCACAGATCATAAAATTATAACCATAAGCAATGAATTATAACTTAAAAAAAACTGAACACCATATATCCGTAATGTGAAATCTTTGTGAAAAACTTTACAACAAAAAAACAAAATGATATTATAGTAGCAACAAAGCAAGACAAAAGTCTTACGGAAAATAAAAATGTAAGGAGGAATTTCTCGTGATTGAAGTAAAAAACATCACAAAAAAATACGGAAACTTTACTGCCGTAGATAATATCAACTTCAAAATAGAAGAAGGTGAAATAATAGGACTACTTGGCCCAAACGGAGCAGGAAAAAGTACAACAATGAACATGATAACAGGGTATATCGAACCAACAGAAGGAGAAATAATAGTAAACGGATATGATATATCAAAAAAAACCAAAAAAGCAAAAGCACAAATAGGATACATGCCAGAAGGAGTCCCACTATATTCAGACCTAACAGTAAAAGAATTTGTCACATACATGGCTGAACTAAAAAAAGTAGACAGAAAAACAAGAAAAGAAAAAGTCGAAAAAATAATAGAACAAACAGGCCTAAAAGATGTAGAAAAAAAATTAACACGTAACCTATCAAGAGGATACAAACAAAGAGTAAGTATGGCAGGGGCACTAGTAGGAGAACCCAAAATCCTTATATTAGATGAACCAACAGTAGGACTAGACCCAAAACAAATAACAGAAATAAGAGCATTAATAAAAGAACTTGGAAAAACACATACAGTAATACTAAGTTCACACATATTATCAGAAGTAAGTCAAATCTGTAACAAAGTAATAATAATAAATAAAGGAAAAATAGTTGCCATTGACACGCCAGAAAACCTAGAAAAGAAAGTAGAAAGCAACAACACAACATATGTAACAGTTGAAGACACAGAAAACAAAATGGAAACAATAAAAGAAAAAATACCAGAAATAAAAGAAATCAAATTAATAAAAGAAAACGAAGACGGTACAAAACAATATGTACTAGAATCAGAAAAAGATGTAGATTTAAGAAAAATAGTGTTTAACGAATTTGCAAAAGAAAACATAACAATATTCGAAATGAAAAAAGCAGACACAACACTAGAAGATGCATTTATGAAATTAATAGAAGGAGGAGAAAAATAATGTGGGCAGTCATCAAAAAAGAATTTAAATCATATTTTTACACACCAATTGGTTACATATTTATTGGAGTATTTTTAATAGCATTCAGTATATCATTCTTCTTTAGTGTAGTAAGCTCTGGAAATGTAAACTTTGAATACATTTATTATACATTACCAACAATACTTGTTTTAGCATTTATAATACCATTACTAACAATGAGGTCATTTGCAGAAGAGAGAAAAACAGGAACAGAACAACTACTATTAACATCACCTGTAAGCATAACAAAAATAGTATTAGGTAAATTTATAGCAGCACTATTAATAGTAATAATAACAGAATTATGTACATTTATGTACTTTGGCATTTTATGCCACTACGGGGTACCAAAACTAACAACAACATTTGCAACAATGCTAGGATTTTTATTATTTGTAATGTCATATATCTCATTTGGAATGTTAACATCAAGTTTAACAGAAAACCAAATAATAGCTGGAATAATCTCAATAGGATTTTTCATAATAACATGGGTTCTACCAGAATTCAATTCAAGTTTAGAAGGTTTTTCTTTCATAAATATGTTTTACAAATATACACAAGGACAAATTGACATAGCAAATACAGTTACATTTTTAACATTTACAATTACATGCTTATTATTAACAATAACAACAATGCAAAGAAGAAAAAGTGTAAAATAGTAATTTGAAAAAATCAAATTAATAACATAAATGAAAGGAATGGTAAAAAGTGAAAGAAGATAAAAAGACAGAAAAACTAAGCAAAGAAGAGAAAAAAACAACAGGAAAATTAAGCAAAGAAGAAAAAAAGGCAAAAAAAGCAGCAGAAAAATTAGACAAAAAAGCAAAAAAGAACAAAGCCGACAACAAAAAAGAAAAGAAACCAAATAAATTTATAGAAACAATCAAAAAAAGATGGCTAATAAATGGAACAAAAACATTCTTATTAGTAGTAATAATACTAGCAGTATTCGTTGGAATAAGCGTATTAATGAAAAAAATAAATCCAACACCAATTGACCTAACAGAAGACAAATTATTTACACTAACAAGCGAAAGCAAAGAAAAAATAAAAGACATAGACAAAGACATAAACATTTATTTTGTTGGATATTCAGATGATGACTCAACACTTGACCTAGCAAAACAATATACAAAAGTAAATGACAAAATAAAAGTAGAAGCAGTAACACAAGACAGTAGACCAGACTTAGTACAAAAATATGGAATCGAAACATCAAGCAATGGAATAATAGTAGAATGTGGAGACAACTACAAAGTACTCGCTTCAAGTGATTTATACACATATGACAAATCAACAGGAGAATCAGTAAACGTAGCAGAAGAAAAACTAACAGCAGCAATAAGAACAGTATCAGTAGAAGAATTACCAAAAGTATATTTCTTAAGTGGATATAGTTCATTTACACTAAAAAGTGGAATGCAATACTTAAATATGTATTTACAAAATGAAGTAAATCAAGTAGAAACATTAGACATACTATCAACAGGAAAAGTACCAGATGACTGCAACACTCTAGTAATAGCATCACCAGAAAAAGATTTTGACGACGTAGCAACAAATGCGATTACAGAATATATAAACAAAGGCGGAAACATCTTATGGTTAAACGCAGCACTAGCAAAACAAGTAGACTTGCCAAATGTTAATAAAATATTGGCTTTATATGGCGTAAAACCATTTGAAATAGGAATAATCAGAGAAACAGACTCAAGCAAAATGGTATCAAATTCACCAGACCTAATTATGCCAGAAATACAATATGCAGATGCAACAAACAAACTATATAATTCAGAAGGAGTTATATTTATAAATGCAACAAAAATAAATGTAGCAAGTGACGAAGAACTAGAAAGTCTAAACACAACAAAAACAGCATTAGTAAAAACAAGTGAAAAGGCTTATTTTAGAACAAACTTTAAAAATCAATCAAATTCTGCACAAGACGGAGAAGAAAAAGGAGCATTCTTAGTAGGAGCCCAATTTGACAAAACAGTAACCGAAGCAAATGAAGAAACAGACACAAAAGAAGTAAAATCAAAATTAATCATATATGGAGAAAATTACTTCGTATCAGACTATCAACTAACACAGTCAACACAAACTCCAATGGTAGCATATAGACAAAATAAAGATTTAGTTCTAAACTCAATTGCATACTTATCAAATAGAGAAGAAGATATCACTGTAAGAAAGAGTACTGGAGCAGTAACATATACTGCAACAGAAAAAGAAAACAGAATTATCTTAGGAATAATCACATTTGTTCCACTATTTATAATTGCTATAGGAATTATAGTTTGGAGAGTTAGAAGAAGAAAAAAATAATCATAAAAATAAAGCAAGTCCCATAAAATAATATGGGGCTTATTTTTTATGAGTATTTTAAAAGTTGTATTTGTCATAATAGGAACATTGATAGGAGCAGGCTTTGCATCAGGCCAAGAAGTTTATATATTTTTTTATTCATATGGAGTCAAAGGGATATTAGGAATTATAATATCAAGTGGAATTATAGGATTTACAATATATAAAACATTGAAAATAACAAAAGAAAACAACATAGAAAACTACAAGGAATTTTTAGACAACTTTATAAAAAAAGAAAAATTAAAAGAACTAATAAACTCAATTATAAACATATTCATTTTAATATCATTTTATGTAATGATAGCAGGCTTTGGAGCATATTTAGAACAAGAAATAAATTTAAACAGTTTTATTGGAAGTAGCATTTTGGCCTTTTTATGTGTAATTCTATTTAAAACAAACATAAAAGGAATTGTAAAAATAAATGAAATACTAATTCCAATTTTAATAGCAGTAGTATTAGTAATACGGAATAGTAAATATTCAAAATATAGATATCAACACTTTGAACAACCATATAGTTTCACAAAGAAATGAAAGTTTACTTCAAAATTGGTTTATAACAGGCATCTTGTATGCAAGTTACAACTGTATTTTACTAATACCGGTTTTGATTTCCATAAAAGAGCTCATTTTAAAAAATAAAAACATAAAATACATTTCGATTCTTGTTAGCATAATTATGATTATTTTATTAAGTGTTATTTTTCTTTTTTTAATTAATGTAGACGTAGATATTAAACAGTTGCAAATGCCTGCAGTATATGCTATAAACAACATTTGGCCGGGAATTAAGAAAATATATGGAATTATTATTTTAATTTCTATTTTTACCACTGCAATTTCTTTGGGAATGGGATTTTTAAAAAATGTTGTGAATAATAAAAGGGGTTTTAATACTATATCGATTTTGATGTGTATTAGTTCTGTTATTTTTTCTGGTTTAGGTTTTTCTAATTTGGTGAATTTGCTTTATCCAATTTTGGGAGTTTTTGGACTGGTACAGATTATACAGATTTGTGCATTTAAAAAATAATAGTATTATAATAAAATTTGTGTACTAAAAATAATAATATAAAAATAAAACAAGATGTAATATTTAAATAATATTATACCTTGTTTTAATCGTCTTCTAAATTATTAATATCAAATAAAGTAGAATTAAAAAAACATCAAAACTAATATCCAACCCTCTACAAATTCTCATTATTGTTAAAATATTTAAATTAGTATTAGGTCTAGTATTTATATTTGCTAATGTTGATTGTGTAATTCCACAGATTGTATACATTTTGTTTATTGTTATATTTCTTTCATCACATAATTGTTCAATTCTCTTCTGAAAAATAAATTTTGAAAAAATCCAAAAATATTTACAATAAGCAATATTAAATATCCTAAAATTTTAGAAAGGGAAAAAGGACAAACTGCTGTTAATGGTGATAATACATATAATGGTGAGGAATTAGATCACAGTGAACAAACTGAATTAATTGAACAAGATGAGACAATAAATGCAACCACAATCAAAGTAAATAATACTTGGTTTGGAGAAGAATTGAAAGAAGAACAATTTATTGGCAAGATAGATTATGAAATGTTAATAGAAAAAAATGGATATTATTTATTATCAACAAGAGCACTTAATCCATCTTTTGACGAAAAAGCATGTAATTTTGATTTAATCTGGATTGCATGGGGAAAAATCCAATCAAATTGGTTATATTCCAATTGGAATAGCAATAATATAAAAGCAAAATTTAGACCAATAATAACACTAAATTCAAGCGTTCAACTTGATAAAGTAAACTCAGGAGATGGAAGTTCACCGGAGAAAGCATATGCAATAAAATAGAAATATAAAAAAATAAAGAAGTTGAAATGTCATATTTTGTCGAAATTTTCTTCTTGACAATTGACATAAAATTATGGTAATATAGGGTCATGCAATTAATTAGACAATTGCATGACTAATTTTTAAAAAAGATTTAATTCAAGCAACTTAGGGAGGACGGAGAAATAATTTAATCAAAATACTAAAATCAAAGGATTCCATAAAAAATCAAAAAAGTAATAAAAAATAGTAAAGATTAAAATTCAAAAATAAATCTAAAAATATTCCAATATCATTAAATAAAACAAGAAGTGTTGATAACCCTAATACACTTGTATTTGCGTGCATATATAATATTTTAATAGTCTAAAATTGTCTCTTATAATTGTAAATAATATGTTAAATTATACTAAAAAGTATTGCCAAAAGTAAAAAAATTTAGTATAATTTAGAAAGGACAAGCAATGGTAAATAAAAAACAAAAAGAAGGACAAAAAAATGAAAAAATATTAAATTTAAAAAATGATGTAATATTTCAAGCATTTTTTTCACGTAAAGGAAATGAAAAATATCTAATTGATTTTCTAAATGCACTATTAAAAATGGATATAAAAAGCATTGAAATACGAGAAGAAGTAAACCTAGAAAAACTAAGTAAAGAAGAAAAAGGCGGAAGATTAGATTTACAAGCAAAGCTTGGAGATGGAACAATAGTCTCAATAGAAATGCAAATGAGAGATGAAGGAAATTTCAAACAAAGGACAACAATGTATGCCGGAAAAGTAGAATCAAGAGAAACTAAAAAAGGCATAAAATATGAAGATATTAGCCAAATAATCATGATAAACATATTAGGATTCAATATGTTAGATGTAGAAGATTACATATCAGAAACGGCTATTGTATTGGATAAACACAGAGATTATGAAGTATTAACAGGAATAAAATGGTATTTTATAGAATTACCAAAGTTTAGAAAAGCAAAGCCAGATATGAACGAAAAAATAAATCAGTGGTTGGCCTTTATCGATGATGATAATAAGGAGATGATTGATATGGCAGAAAACAAAAATAAAACATTAAAAGATGCAAGAAAAGAAATGAATTATTTAACAGGAGATGCAGAAGTAAGAAGACTTGCAGAATTAAGAGAAAAATGGGAAATGGATAGAATAAATGCAATTAGTTATGCTACAAAAGTTGGAAAGGAAGAACGGCGAAAAAAGCAAAAGTATAGAAATAGCAAAAAAACTATTAAAAATAGGAATGACAACTGAAGAAATAATAAAAGTAACAGACCTATCCAAATCAGAAATTGAAAAACTAAAATAGCAACAAAAATAAAAGAACATGCAAAAACATAAGCATGTTCTTTTTATATAAAAAATAAGCACAATAATATTGCAAAAAAAACCAAAAACTGATATAACATAAATAGAAAAAAACAACCAGCAAACAAAGGAGGAAAACACATGAAAGATTTCTGGGAAGAACCAAAAGAAAAAAAGATAAACAAGAAAAAAATAATAATAACAATAATAACACTAATAATAGTAGCAGCAATAGCAGGAATAACAATAACATACATAAACAACAAAGAAGCACGAACATGGATAGACAAAAACATACTACAAAAAGAAAAAACACAAAACAACCTAACAAGCATAGAAATAGAAGACGAAAACAACTCAAACATATACGCCTTCAACAAATACATAGGAATACTAAACAAAAACAACTTTAAAATATACAACAATGCAGGAAAAGAAGAAAAAGAACTAACACTAGAAATATCCAAACCAATATTCAACCAATCAAACCGATACCTAGCAGTAGCAGAAGAAAAAGGACAAAAAATATATCTAATTGCAGACAAAGACATATTATGGGAAAGAGAAATAGAAGGAAACATATCACAAATAAGCATAAACAAAAATGGATATGTAGCAGTAACAATAGTAGACACAAGTTACAAAACAGTAATACAACTATTCGACAGCCAAGGAAATGCACTATTCAAAACATTCCTATCATCAACAAGAGCAGTAGCAACATCAATATCAGAAGACAACAAATACCTAGCAATAGCACAAGTAGACACATCAGGAACAATGATACAATCAAATGTAAAAGTAATGTCAATAGATGATGCAAAAAACAACTCAGAAAATGCAATAAAGAAAATATATGAAGCAGACAAAAACGACCTAATAACAAACATCAAATACCAAGACAAAAACAAACTATTATGCATGTATACAGACAAAATAACAGAAATAAAAACAGACCAAACAGTAGAAACAATGCAAGAATTTAAAGACAAAAAAATATCATTTGCATCAATAGACTTAGACAATGCATCAATGACAATAGAAGAAAAATCATCAGGACTATTTACAGCAGACTCAGCGGTAAGCATAATAAATTCAGAAAATAAAAGCACATCATTATACACTGCAGAGTTAGTAACAAAAGAAATATACACAAGTGGAAATATTATAGCATTAAATTTAGGGTCAGAAGTAGACTTTATAAATACAAACGGATGGCTAGTAAAGAAATACAAAGCAGGCCAAGAAATAACAAGCATTGTTCTATCAAACTCAATAGCAGGAATAATATATAGAGATAATATAGAAATTATAGATTTATAAAGAAAGGGGAGTATAGGAAACTATACAAGAAAAAATATGGGAATAATAATTGATATAATTTTAATAGCAATCTTAATACTTTCAGCATTTTTAGGATACAAAAAAGGATTAGTAAAATTAGGAGCAAAACTATTTGCAGGAATAATTGCAATAGTTATAACACTAATTTTATATAGACCAATAGCAGGTGTCATAATAAAAAACACACAATTAGAAGCAAATTTAAAAAATACAATAATAACCAATGCATCAAAAGCAATAAACAAAGATGATGAAAAAAAGGACGAAAATAAAATATCAACACAAGTAACAAATCAAGTATCAGAGCAGGTAGAAAACGAAATATTGCCACAACAAGCAGAAAAAATAGCCAGAGAAATTATATATGCAGTAACAGCAATAGTATTATTCATACTTGTAAAAATAGCATTAAGCGTAGTAATAACACTATTAGGTTTTGTAGCAAATTTACCAATACTAAAACAATTCAACGAAGTTGGAGGACTTGCATATGGAATATTAAGAGGAATAATAATAGTATTTGTAATAGCAGTAATAATGGGAGTTGTAGCAAAAATAAATCCAGAAAGTAGCATAAACGAAAACATACAAAACTCATTTATAACAAAAAATATATATGAAAAAATAATAAAAATTTAAACAAAAAAGCGCAAATTTATTGCGTTTTTTTTATATTTTTGCTATACTTATATCATAATTTTTAAAAATTTAGGAGTGGTTATTTTGAAAGAAAAAAAAGAAACAAAAGAAAAAAATAAACATGCAAAAACAAGAGAAAAAAAAGATAGAAAAAATAAAAAAGGATGGAAAAAAGTATTACTAGTTATTGTAATAATATTATTAATAGCAATAGGATGGTTCACATATAGAACAATAAAAAACGGTGGAGGCTTAAGCGGAATGCTAGCAACAGTAGTGGGACACGATGAAAACACCAAAAAAGATTTAAAAGAAATAAAAGTATTAATATTAGGAGTAAGTACAGATATTGACGCAGAATTAACAGACACAATAATGGTTGCATCATACAATCCAAACACACAAAAAGCAAACTTACTATCAATACCAAGAGACACATTCACTGGAACAAACACAAAAAAAGCAGTTTCATCACAAAAAATCAATTCACTATATAACATAAACAAAACACCAGAAAAAACACTAGAAGCAGTAAACAAATTAACAGGTTTAGATATTGAATACTATGTAGTAGTAAGAACAGAAGCATTAATCAAATTAGTAGATGCAATTGGTGGAGTAGAATTCAATGTACCAATTGACATGAAATATGATGACACATCACAAGATTTACATATAGACCTTAAAGCGGGAGAACAACACATAGATGGAGCAAAAGCAGAACAATTATTGCGCTTTAGACATAATAACTTCCAAAGAGGAGTAGGACAAACATCATACCCAACAGAATACGGAGACAACGACTTTGGTAGAATGAGAACACAAAGAGACTTTATAATTGCAACACTAAAACAAACATTAAAACCAAGCAACATATTTAAAATAGGTCAAATACTAGAAATAGCACACAAAAATGTAGAAACAAACATAAACTTATCATTAGCAAAAGACTACATTCCATATGCAGTAGAATTAGACTCAGAAAACATTACATCAGCAACATTGCCAGGGTCAACACCAGATATTTCAAAAACAAATGGGGTAAGTATATTTGTAGCAGACAAAACAGAAACAAAAAAAATAATACAATCAATGTTCTATGCAGATGCACAAGAAAACAGTGATGAAACAAACACAATAAACAACACAGTATCTAATAAAACATCAAATAGCACAACAACAGAACAAGAAGAACAAACACCAACAGACATAAAAATAGAATTACAAAATGCTTCAGGAGATAGTAGCAAATTGGTTGAAGCAAAAAAACTATTAGAAGAAGCAGGATATACAGTTAAACAAACAGGAAAAAGTAAAAAAACATTAGCAAAAACAATAATAACAAACAAAAAAGATGTTACAAGTGAAAATTTGAAAAATATTAAACAAGTTTTAGGAAAAGGCGATATAACAACAAATAAAGTAGCTGGAAGCACTGTAGATGTTACAATAGTTATAGGAAAAGATTTCTAAAAAACCAGAATATAAAAAACCGTAACCTACAAAATAAAAAAATGTAGGTTACGGCAAAATTTTAAATCAATAAAAAATTTAAATCAATATAAAAATTTTAAATCTTATTTAAACAATCTAAAAGATTTTCTCTTATAATTTTTAGTCTTATTATTACCACCAAATAATAATTTATATAGTAAAAACAGAATTATAACAATCAACACAATTTGGATTGCAAATACATATGAACTAGAAAGTTCAACATTATTAGCAGCAATCAAATCAGAAGAATAATCAACCCCATCAACCGTATAAGTTATTTTACCAAGCACCTGACCTTGAGCAATAGGAGCAAACAAATTATCCTTTAATGTAATAGTAGGCGAGAAATCAGATTCTGAAGCATTTTGAGAAGTCAAAACAGTAATATCATTAGAAAGCAATAAATCCAAATTTTGAGTCTCTTTTGTAGCATTAGATATAGTTATTTGTGTAGCAATAGCATTTTTATCTCTAATCTTTTTAATAGCATAATTATTATAACCATATTCAAATAAATTTTTAGTATCCAAAAATTTTCCACTCAAATTATTAGGTATAACACCAACACCAAGAACAACACAAATCAACTCAAATCCATCTTTATTAGCAACAGAAACCAAGCAATTCTTTGCCTCAGTCGTATATCCTGTTTTACCAGCAATAGCATATCTATAATAATAATTACTTTGAACATCTCTATTATCAGAAATTAGTAAATCATTAGTAGTTTTAAAAATACGCTCCTCATATTTATTCGTAGCAGGAATTATACATGATTTTAAACCTGCCAAAGTTCTAAAAGTTGAATTTTTCATACAATACTTCATTATTAAAGACAAGTCATGAGCAGTAGTATAATGATTTTCATTTTGCATTCCACTTGGATTTGTAAAATGTGTATGTTCAAGTCCCAAATCCGCAACTTTTTGATTCATTAAGCCAGCAAAACCTTCAAGTGAACCAGAAACGTGATAAGCAAGAACATTTGCAGCATCATTTGCAGAATGAACCATCATAACCTTTAGCAATTGTTCTACAGTAATTTGCTCTCCAGCCTGAAGTGCTGCAACAGAATATCCAGAAGGTATTTGAGAAATTGCCTCATATGGAACAGTCACCACATCATCTAAATTGCAATTTTCAATTGCCAAAATAGCCGTTAAAATTTTTGTTGTACTAGCAGGATACATTTTCCTTTCGGCATCCTTAGAAAATAAAACCTTTTCACTAGAACTATCTATAAGAACAGCACTTTCTGCCGATATATTAACATCATTTGAATCTGCATAACTTGCAGAAATATTAAAAAATAAACTTAGTATAAATATTATTACAAAAAAATTTCTTAATTTCATTATCAGATTAATCCTTCCTACATTGCAACATTTATAATATATATTAGTAACACTATACAATTTTTCTAATATATAAAACTACCTTTTAATATATAATAAATTAAGAAAAATATCAATAGAAAAATTAACATAAAGGAGGAAAAAATTGAAAAAAATAAATTTTAAAATAATTTTAATAATTCTAATAGTAACAATTGTTGGTATTACCACATATTACTTTAAAACAAAAGATGAAAGCGTTGAAAACATTGAAGTTGAAGAGACAAACACACAGTCACAAGAAACAAATACAGAAGAAAATATAGCAGTAGAAAATAAGATAAAAGTATACATAACTGGTGAAGTACATAATCCAGGGTTATACGAAATAGCAGAAAACAGTCGAATAGCAGACGCAATAGAAGTAGCAGGAAATCTTACGGAAAACGCTTTTATAGACAAAATTAATCTTGCATATGTGTTAGAAGACGGAATGAAAATATACATTCCGAATAAAAAAGACAAAAATGACGTTACAGACGAAACAACAACATATGTAACAAAAGAAACAGACGGACAAACAGTATCAGGAGGAAGCAAAAATCCAGGTGGTAATACAAATAAAAAATCAAGCACAACAAGTAATGCAACAAAATCCAGTACTGCATCAATAAAAAGCACAGAAAAAATTAATATAAATTCTGCAACTCAAACAGAGTTAGAAACTTTACCAGGAATAGGTAGTTCAACTGCTCTAAAAATAATAAACTATAGAAAAGAAAATGGAAAGTTCAAAACAATAGAAGAAATAAAAAATGTAAAGGGAATAGGGGATGCAAAATATGAAAAAATAAAAGAATTAATAAAAGTCTAAAGCAGTAAAAAAAGTAACCGAAAATAAAAAACTGACCGAGCATTATAATAAAAAATACTTGAAAAAATAAGCAAAATCGTATATAATATGAAAAAAAATAAAAGAGGTAATGAAAAATGGGATTAAGAGACATAAAAGTTCCAAAGATGAAATTCAAAAAAATGAAAATGGACGTAATGGAAGAATTAAACGAAATAGACTACGAAAAACTAGAAAAAAAGAATCTAAAGAAAAAAAGAGAAACACCATATGAAGACATGACACACTACAAAACAGTAAGGGAATTTTTCTTAAACACAGTAGAAAAATATCCAGAAGAAGACTGTATACTAGAAAAACCAGACCACAAAACACCATACAAAATAACAACATACAAAGAATTCAAAGAAGACGTATTTGGCCTTGGAACGGCATTAACAAATGTCCTAAACCTAAAAAATAAAAGAGTAATCATAATTGGAGAAACACAATACGGATGGTATGTATCATACATGGCAATGCTATGTGGAGTAGGAATTGCAGTACCAACAGACAGAGAATTACCACTAAACGAATTAGAAAACATAGTAAAAAGATCAAGAGCGTCAGCAATAATATATTCACCAAAAAAAGCAGAAGACATCAAAAAAATAAAAGAAGACATTCCAGAAGTAGAATATTTTATTGAAATGAAATCAGAAAACAAACTAGAAGACAAAGAAGTTGGATTACAATACTTAATAGATTTAGGAAAATCAATAATAAAATCAGGAGACAACAGTTTCGAAAAAATAGAAATAGACCCAGAAGAATTCAAAATACTATTCTTCACATCAGGAACAACATCAAATGCAAAAGGAGTAATGCTAAACAACAGAAACCTAGCAGAAAACATCAATGCAGTAACAGCATATGTAAAACTATATCCAATAGACATGCTATTTTCAGTATTGCCATTACATCACTGCTATGAATCAACAATAGGATTTTTACTACCAATGGCAACAGGAGCATCAATAGCAGTATGTGAAGGACTAAGATACATAGTACCAAACTTACAAGAAGCGCATCCAACAGCGATTTTAACAGTACCATTATTAGTAGAAAGTCTATACAAAAAAATAAATGAAAAAATAGTAAAAAGCAAAAAAGACAAAATGGTAAACACAATGATATCAGTAACAAACGCACTAAAAGGAGCAGGAATAGACATCAAGAAAAAAGTATTCAAAGAAATATATGACAACTTAGGAGGAAGACTAAGAATCATAGTATCTGCAGCGGCTCCAATAGACAAAAAAGTAGGTAACTGGCTTGAAGATATAGGAATCACATTCCTACAAGGATATGGACTAACAGAAACTGCACCAATAGCAGCATTAACACCAGAATACAAGCCATGTGTAGGCTCAGCAGGTAAAGCAATAGTTCAAGCAGACATCAAAATAAAAGACCCAAACGAAAACGGAGAAGGAGAAATCTTAATAAAATCACCAACTCTAATGTTAGGATATTATGAAGATGAAGAAGAAACTAAAAAGGTAATAGACGAAGACGGATACTTCAATGCAGGAGACATCGGATATATAGATGATGATGGGTACATCTTTATAACAGGAAGAAGCAAAAACGTTATAGTAACACAAAACGGAAAAAATATATATCCAGAAGAAATCGAAATGCTATTAGACAAAGTAGATGAAATAAAAGAATCTATGGTTTATGGTAAAAAGCCAGAAGCAAATAGCAGAAGAGAAGAAAAAGAATTGATTATTACTGCAAGGGTTATTCCAGATTATGACAAAATCAAAGAACTACATGGGGACATTTCTGAAAAAGAAATTTATGATGTAATTTGGAAAAATATCAAAGAAGTAAATAAAAAATTGACTTCTTACAAAGCAGTTAAGGCTCTTGAGATTAAAGAGGGAGAGTTTGAAAAAACTTCTACTATGAAAATTAAGAGATATAAAGAATTGAATAATAATAAATAGAAAAAGAGGGATCGTGGGGGTACCACAGAAAATCCCTCTTTTTGTGCAGTAATAAATGTTTTTAGATAAAAGGAAGAGAGTTTTTATGCAGATATTAAATTACGAAAATTTGCAATAAAAAAACACCTACTAAAAGTAGATGCTTTGTATTTTGGTTGCCCCGAATCACCCAAAAACGAACTTTCTATCTTGTCTATTTGGGGAACTTTTATAGTTTTACTTTGATTTTCTTTTGCATTAAAAACAATTGTTAATTCATCGTCATCTGATACTTTATTAAATGTAATATCATCTATTATTCTTGTAATTTCATTTTCTATCCTTATATCTCCATAAATATATGTGCCGATATATTTTTCATTAGTAGTTGCAAATTATGTAAATTTATAGTATAATATTAGCTGTATTGGAAGATTTCCAGTGTATTTATTATATTTTGGCAATTGTTTAATTTGCTAAATATTGAAAGATCATGGAAATACCAAGATACATTTGTACCTATTAAAAACTTTTAACAATGAAAGGAGAAACACGATGAGTAAGTTTTGGGTAAAGGTAAAGGTTAAACAAGAAAAGAATGCAGAACATTTGATTAGAGCATTCTTTCAGGACTTTAATCCTGCAAGTAGTATTGTAGTAAGAGGAAAAGAAGCAAAAATGGAAATTGTTTTTCGGGAGCCTCCTATGGCTATCATCGATGCAATAAACCATTGTGAAGTTATTGAACTGAACTACGGTAAGAACTTGAAAGAGTACAAAGAAGATGAAGACTTACAGGTTGAAACAGAAAATGACTCTAAACAGAGAAATGTAGGAGTAGAAAGTTCCGAGAAAATTGAACAGACAAATGTAGAGAGTGAAGACTCTGAACAGCCTGAACAGACAAATGTAGAGAGCGAAAACTCCGAACAGCCTGAACCGACAAATGCAGAGAATGAAAACTCTGAACAGACGGAACAGCCAAAAAAGAAGAGAGGCAGTCCAGCCACCAAAAAGTTAGAACCCAAGAAAGAGACAAAGTCAGAGCCGACTATAAATATTCCAAAATTAGAAGAAATTGCAAAAAAATCTAACTCTTTTGAACATTTTGCTGAATTAGTAGCAAAATGGTTGGAAATGGGCAAAAGAAAAGATTTTTTTAAAAATTTGATAATAGTATCAGCAGAAGTTGATAAGATTAAATGGAAAGAATTAGAAAAGGCTCTAAAAAATAAAAATGTTTTTTATACAAAGTGGGACAAAATTTGGTCTGGACAACAGGTTTCCGAAAAACTGAAAGAATATTCAGCAACAATGCTGTCATTTCTGAATGTAACTAAAAAGTATAAAGAGTATTCTTTTAAGGAAGTAGAAGAATATTCTACAGAAGAAAACTCTAGCAAACAGGACGTGGAAAAGACAACAACGAATTTTGAAGAAAAAACTGATAAATTCAATGAAACAGTCTTTCCTAAACCAAGAGTAAAAATGGAATGTATGCCAGAAATTAAAGAGTTTGAGGAAACATTAGCAAGTGTCGATAAAACACAGCCTGTTGAGGAAAGAGTTCGTTATGTTTTAGGAGCAATGGGATTAAACAATATGTCTGTAAAAGAACAGAAACAAATTGTTGAAATCGCAAGTACAGCTGTCAAAAAAGGAAGAATGGCTTTTGATATTATTTTTGTAGAAGCTAACATTCCTATTGAACAAACCATGACAGTTCGTATGACATTTTCAAAATTTGTCAATGATTTTGTGCAGAAATATGAAAGTGGTAAAAAAGTAAAACTTTTTACTTTTCTTTCAGAGTTGCAGAAAATTATTATGTTTGAGAGTGAAATTGAAAGTTTCTCAGACTTTACCGACTGATGTAATATTGTAATCTTGGTATTGAGCAAAAACTTCACTAGATGTATCGGTGGAGTTTTTTGCTATTTACATAACTTTACAAAAATATAAAATAGTGATATAATTTCTGTATGTAAGCAATTTAGAATGATTTTTCTACCGAATGTACTATAAGCAAAAAAAATAATCAGGAGGAAAGTACACATGTCAGATGAAAAGGCAGTAGTAAGACGGGAAAACAATGTCATAACAAGACGGGAGGAAAACTCATCTCAAGAAAGACTTTTTAGTGAGTTTAACAAAGTATTTGTTAGTGGCAGAATTGAGGCTGAACTTGAGTACAGCCACGAAGTACTGTAGGAAAAGTTCTATCGTACAAGAGTCAGAGTAAAAAGATTAAGTGGGACAGAAGATTTAGTTCCAATAGTTGTATCTGATTTACTGATAGGACGAGAAATGATGAAGAAATCACTTGAAGGTAAATGGGTAGAAGTAGCAGGACAGTTCAGATCTCATAATAAAGAAGGAAGTGATGGTCGTAAACATTTGGAGTTATTTTTGTTTGTAACGGCTATTAACATCTATGAAAATGAAGATGAACTGGAAGAAATCACAAATGCAAACTTAATTTATCTTGATGGGTATCTTTGCAAACCACCGGTATTCAGAAAGACACCTTTAGGAAGAAAAATAACAGATTTACTTATTGCAGTTAACAGACCATATGGAAAATCGGATTACATTCCGTGTATTGCATGGGGCAGAGTAGCTCAGTGGGTAAGCGAGTTTGAAGTGGGAAATCGAGTAAAGCTCTATGGTAGAGTCCAAAGCAGAGAGTATTTTAAAAGATATTCAAAGGATTCAGAGGCAGGAGAATACAGAGATGCCTATGAAATTTCGATAATGCGAATGCAAAGAGTAGAGGACTTGAGATTATATGGATAATCTGACAGTAGAAGAAATTGTCTAAAGAGAAAGAATGGGAGCATAAGAAAATGCTCCCATTTTCAAATAATATAAATATAATAAGTTTTACAAACATTAAATGTTTATAAAACTTATTGAAAAAACAACTGATTTATGCTATAATTTCAATAAATTTACGGTATTCACAAAAGATATATTCTAAAACACATAATGAAAATAAGAAATCAAAAAAGTAAGGAAATGTGATAATATGATAAAACATAGCGAAATAGAAGAAATTAAAAAACTTATAAAGAATGGATTTGATTTAGAATTGATGTCTTTTGAATTAGATATACCAATTGAAGAGATTATGCAATATAAATTGGAATTAGAAAAAACAAACAAGTCTAAAACTATAAAAACTTACAGTGCTAGAAAAATAATTGATAATAAAAATAAACAAGCTCATTCAAAAATGCAACAAATGAGAGAACAATATAAAAAGCTATTTTTTAAAGTCAATAAAGTAGAGGTTAAAACACCAAAAGAATTAACAAACCAAGAAATTGAATTGATTAATTCAGTAATAACAGAAATTGAAGAAATAGTAAAAGGTATGAAAAATCTTTCTAAAAAAGAAAGAAAAAAAGGAGCTAATGTAATATTAACTAAAATAAAGAAAATAGAAAATTATCAATTAACTATTGAACAGTTAGAAAAATTGCATTCTTTAATTCAATCAGAAGAATTAGAAAAATTAAATCTAAATACAACAGATAAAATTGATTTTTACATTAATAGAACTAAAAAAACAATAGTAAAAAAATTAACAGATGCTATTGATATTGCTCAATTGCAAACAGAAGATTTACAAGAATTAAAAATCTTGGAAAAAAAGCTAACAACAAAAATGCAACAAAGTAATCAAATTTATGTAGGAGCTGTAAAAAGTAGAATTGGAAATAAAATATTGAAAATAAATCAGAAGATGGTTTTTGATAGAATTAGAAATGATGTACCTACAGATATAGCTTTTATTATTACAAAGATAGCCAATGGCACATTAGATGCTGAAATAGCAAATGAAATTATTGATAAAGAAGCTAAAAAAAGAATAGAAAAAAAACCAAAAACTAGATTTTCATTAACAGAGGAACAAGAAAAAAAACAAATATTAATACAAATAAGAACAGTTTTAATGGAACAACCAGAAAAATACCATATAGAAAATCCTAAAGTAACAATTAAACAAATGCAAGAATTGTGTGGAGGGGATTTGGAACAGTCAATAAGAACAGTTGTAAATAATTTGATTCGTAGTAAAGATTTTGAAAGAGCAAAAGAGGTTTGCGATAGATTTTCTATTAAAGATAACGATAATCAAATTCCAAAATACATAAGAACATTAAAAAATGGAATAAGAAATGCAGAAATTGGTGATATTGTATTAAAAGGGCTAAATATGAAAGGAACTGAAGAAGAAGATAGATCATATTTCGAATTAATTGAAAAAGGCTTAAAAATGGGAAATGTGAAATTAAGTTCAGTGCCTTTAGGAAAAAGTCAAGACGGTTTAAAAAATATATATTTATCTGATATTTGGGAAAATCAAGAAAAAATAAGATAATATATAGTTATATTTTTGAGAATTTACCATATAATATAATATAAAAAAAATTTATATACAATTTTTGGATAAATTCTCAAAATCTATTGACAAAAACATAGTTTAGTCTTATAATAATACTTGTTACATCGCGGGGTGGAGCAGTTGGCAGCTCGTTGGGCTCATAACCCAAAGGTCGTAGGTTCGAGTCCTACTCCCGCAACCAATTCGGAAGTTTTTGCCTAAAGGGATGTCCCTTTAAGAGTAATTTTTAATACAGAGATTTTACTAGAAATAGTAAGGTCTCTATTTTTATTGTTTATAAATCACTTTCATATTTTTTAAATTTGCCCTTCGCAAAATTTGAAAACATGGAGGTGCATATTATGGGAGATAAAGAACAACCCAATTATTATGCAATAATACCTGCAACAGTTAGGTATGACAATAATTTAAAATCAGTTGAAAATTATTATATAGAGAAATAACAGCAATAGCAAATAAAAATGGTTATTGCTATGCTCAAAATAAATACTTTGCAGATTTATATAATGTAACAACAATATCAGTTAGTAGATGGATTTCACATTTGCAAGAACTTGGATATATAGAAACAGAAGTTGTAAGAAATGAAAATAAAGAAATAGTATCAAGAAATATTTATATTGTAGATATACCCTATATACAAAAAAGACAATACCCCTATGCACACAAAAATACAGAGGGTATTAACAAAAATGTTAAAGATAATAATATAAAATATAATATAGATGATTTATTTTATTTAATTATAAATAATGATGCAAAAATTCCAAAGAAATTTTTAAATATAATTGAAAAGTTAGAATTTAATTATAAACATTATATGCTTCAATATATGAAAAAAGATAAAATTGATATGATAAAAAATATTATATATGTTTTATATGATTTATATAATAAAGGTTTTTATTCTTTATTACAAAATATAAAAAGAGAAAATTTAGTTAATTTATATTTATTAGCTATTGATAAGAAACCAAGTAATTTATTAAATTATTATAAAAACTCTATTATAAATAGTATTAAAATTGTAAAAAATGGAAAACTTTCAGTAACTAAAAATGTCCAAATTTAATAGTTTTTAAAAAGGCAAATTTGCGCTGTTTTTGGAAATCACAAACTTATTGATATTTCAATACTTTGCGGATTTTCAAGAGACACTTTTATGAGTGGAGGTAGGTATGTGATACTGATAAGTATCGCATAGCTGCCGAAAGGGTACTATTTTCTGATAAGTTATTTGTTAGGATTTTAAGAGAATATCAAGACTTGTTTTGCAGATGTGGAGGAATAGATTTATTAGGTAAAGTTAGGATTATTTCTAGTTGAAGAATAATGATTTATGTGATATTATTGTTGCAAGTAAATAGTGATTAAAAAGGAAAAATTAAATTATCGAAATATAATAGAAATAATATGTTTGAGGAGTAAATATGAGTAAGATAATAAAAATTGCTACATGGAATATTGGACAAGACCTAAAAAATAACGAAATTAATAAAGATTCTTATAAATATATAAAAGAACAAATAAAACAAAATGAAATTGATATAATTGCATTTCAAGAAGCTATTACAGAATCTGATAATATTGAAGCATTAGCAAATTATATAAGTGAGAATACTAAATTAAAATATAACGAACAAATTTCACTATCTCCATCAGATATGAATGAAAATGATAAAATGGGAGTAGCAATATGTTCAAAATTTAAAATAAGTAATAATGAAAAATATATATTAGAAAATCCTAATTTGGTTTATAAAAAGACAGATACAGTTACATATTGGTCACACGATAAAGGATTTAATATATCCGAAATTGAAGAAATAGATACAATAGTTATTGGAGGACATTGTTTGCCATTTCATATATTCGGAGAAACACCATTAAATTATAAAAAAATATATGAAAAGTTAGAAGATAAAATTTTAAATATAATTAAAACTAAAAAGAATGTTGTATTGGTAGGAGATTTTAATTATACAAATATATTTGAATTGTTTTCAAAATTAAAAGACAAGATGAGATGTGTTTATGAAAATGAAAATACTAGAAAAGATAAACAAATTGATTATATATTAACAACAAAAAATATAAAACATGATAATTATAAAATTATAGATACACGATTTGATCATAAACTATGTGTGGCAGAATTAACTATAGATTAAGGGGAATATAATGATAAAGAATATAATATTTGATATAGGTGGAGTATTACTTGAATATAATCCAAAAACATACTTAGATAAATTAAATATTAAAGAAGAAAAAAGAAAAGATTTAAATGATATAATTTTCCATAATGAAAAATGGAGAGATTGTTTAAATGGTCTTATAACAAATGATGAATTAATAAAATATTTAAGTAATGTAAATCCAAAATATAAAGAGGAAATAAAAGAAATACTTAGTAAAGATAATCTAAAATATATGTTACCACCTAAAAGAGATATGATTGAATCTTATAAAGAATTAAAACAAAAAGGATATAAAATATATTTATGTTCTAATATAACAGAAGATACTTATACTACATTAGAAATAATTTTGAAATAATACAAATATCAGATGGTGGAGTATTTTCTTGTTCTGAACATATAAGCAAACCAAATGACCAAAATATTGAGCTGGCTATATCTGCTCTATGTGCATTAGAAAAGAGAAACTTAATAAGTGATCTTGCTAATTCATTGGTAAATGAATTATTCAAACGATTTTAAGTTTGAAAGAAAAGAGAAGCTGACATTAATATGTTGGCATCTCTTTTTAAAATTTTGTAACTCTTGATTTATCAATAATTTTAATGTATAATAATATTAATGACTTAAGTCATTTTTATATATATTTCCTTTTGGCAAACTAACATCTGTTAGTTTTACATAGATAAACTATAACATCAAATTTGGAGGAAAAAATTATGTATGATTATGTAGAAGAACGAAAAAACGGAGAATTATCATTACGGGCCTATAATTTAACTATTGGATTGGTTTTATTATGGGGATTTGTAGTAAATGTATTGATGTGTAAATTCTGCACAAAAACATTTATGAGTTGGAACTTCACAGCAGTTGTAATTGGCTACTTTATCGTAGCTATTGCAGGAATGTTAATAAGTAGATTTTCCGATAACCCTTTTATCAGTTTTATTGGTTATAATATGGTAGTACTACCAGTAGGTGTTGTTTTAAGCATTGCATTGACTGAATATGATAAAATTTCAATTATGAATGCTTTGTTGACAACTACAGTTGTAACATTAATTATGATTATTTTAGCAACTGCAATTCCTAACATTTTCCTATCAATGGGAAAAGTGCTATTTGTTTGCTTAACAGGTGTTGTTGTATGTGAGCTTATTTTTATGTTCATAGGTTTTGCAACTCCATCATTATGGGATTTCATTGTAGCTTTAATTTTCTGTGGCTATATTGGTTACGACTGGGCTGAAGCACAAACTAAAGAACGTACTTTAGATAATGCTGTTGATAGTGTTGTGGATTTATACTTAGATATTGTAAATCTGTTCTTGAGGATTTTATCATCAAGTAGTAAGTCAAGTAAAAATGACTAAATAAACATCTAAATCATACCAAAGGAGGGGCTTGTTTTTACAAGTCCTTCTTTATATAATATAGCAGACAATTTTTTGTATTTTTATTATATTTATGATATAGTTAAATAAAAGTGGAGGGAAATATGAAATTTTTAGAAGAAAAATTAGAAAAACAATATGGAACAAAAATCACAAAAGAAATAATAGAAGGATATCAAACAAAAAGAAAAACAACACTTAGAATAAACACAATAAAAAGCAACATAGAAGAAATAAAAAACGAATTAGAAAAAGAAAAAATAGAATACGAAACAATAAAATGGAGCAAAGAAGCACTAATAATAAAAAATGCAGACGAAAAAACAATACAAGAAATGGAAATATACAAAAACGGAAAAATCTATTTACAAAGTCTATCATCAATGTTACCACCAATAATACTAGAACCAAAAGAAGGAACAGACATATTAGACATGGCGGCAGCACCAGGAGGAAAAACAACGCAAATAGCCGCACTTACAAATAACAAAGCACACATAACTGCATGTGAAAAAAACAAAATAAGAGCAGAAAGATTAAAATACAATGTAGACAAACAAGGAGCAACATGTGTGTTCATAATGCCAAAAGACTCAAGGTTTATAGACGACTTTTTCTCATTTGACCAAATTTTGTTAGATGCTCCATGTAGCGGAAGCGGAACATTAGACTACAATGATGCAAATGTAGAAAAATATTTTACAGAACAGTTAATAGAAAGGTCATCAAAGACACAAAAAACATTATTAAGCAAAGCAATAAAATTACTAAAACCAGGACACGAAATGATATATTCAACATGCTCAATATTAGATTGCGAAAACGAAGATGTTGTGTCATCAGTTATAAAAAACGGAAACATAGAAATTGTTCCTATAAACTTTGAAGGAATGGAAAAATTACCAATACTTCCAACAAAAATTTCTGGAACTCTATGTGTAAAACCGACAGAATTATATGAGGGATTCTTTGTTGCAAAAATAAAAAGATTATAGTATTATCAAAATCAAAAAACACTACGGAAAAAAAGCAAAAAAGAAAAAATATTACAAAAAATGCCAAAATGTAATATTAATATAAAAAAAAAATAATAAAAGGAAAAAATAGGCAGAAAACGCAAAAATCCGTAAACAAAAATAAAAAAAACACAAAAACAAGTGCAGTTGACACTTGTTTTTTTATATTTATAATATTAAGAAAGAACGCGAAGAAAAGCAAGCAAAACAAACAAGAACAACAAAGCAAACAAAATAATAAAAAAACAAATAAACAAAACAAGAAAAATAAAAGAAATGGAGGAGGAAAACTGTGAAAACAAAACAAAAAGAAACAACAAAAATAATAACAACAATAATAATAGCAACAATAATAATATTAAACACAATATGCACACAAGCAGCCTCTATTTCAGTAACACCAACAGAAAACCAATACTTAGAACTAAGAGCAACAACAATAAACACAATGGACAACCAAGACAAACAAATAATATTCGAACTCTGGGGGCATGACATAGAATTCAAAGGATTCGACGTCAGATTCATATACGACACAAGCCAATACACCCCATCAAATATAGAAACAAATGCAGAAACAGAAGACGAAACAGAATTCTTCAAATTTGAAAAAGAATTCACAGACTCATTAGAACTATTCACAATACCATATGATGGACAAGAAAAAGGCGGAATGAGAGCAATAATCTCATTTAATCCGCCAGTAACAGAAACAGAACACATAAAAAACAAAGAAAATGTAGGAATGATAGTAGACACAGGTGGAGACGTATTAATAGGAAAAATGAGTTTCAAAATGAACACAAATAAATTTGATATAAGCAGTTTCAAACTAGAAACATCAAACAATAATAGTCCAAAAACAGGAATAAAAATAAATGTAGACGGAGGAAAAACATACTACGAAGACCAAACATCATTCAGATTCACAGACAAAACAGAATCAAAAAACGCAGACCTAAGTAATATCATATTAAGTAAAGAACAGCAAGTAACAGAAGAAGAACAAGAAACTAAATATAAAGAATACGAATACACACCAAAATTTGACAAAAACACACAAGACTATGAACTAAGCCTATTAGAATACATGGACAGCATAGACTTAATAGCAATAAAAAGTGACGAAAAATCAACACTAAAACTAAAAATAGCAAAAAGAGACGAAAAAGGAAATGCAATAAAAGACGAAAACGGAAATATAACATATGAAGAAAAAGACATAACAAGCGGAGAAAAAAATGAAATCACACTAAACAAAATAGGCGAAGAAGACACACAAATAACAATAGTAGTTATAGCAGAAGACACAAGAGTCAAAAAAGAATACCATATAACAATAAAAAAACCATATGGAACAATAAAAGGGAACATAAAAACACTGCCAACAGAATCAACGGGAATATATAAAGCAACAATAAGAATATATAAATCAGAAGACGTAAGCAAAATAATAGACTGGGGAACAGTAGAAAACGGAAAAACAGACACAATACACGAACAACTACTAGAATTAGGATCAAAAGACGAAGATACAAAAGATGATGGAACATATGAAATATATGTAATTCCAGGAACATACGATATTTTACTAGATAAACCAGGATACCTAGATCATATATACACAAAGCAAACAGTAAACGAAGGAGAAACTATAGACTTAGGAGAAAAAGAACTAAAAGCAGGAGACATAAACAAAGATCGGAGTAGTGCAAATACTTGACTTAACAGCACTTATGAGTGTATATGGAAAAGATTCAACCAGTGATGAATATGAACAAAAATACGACTTTAATGATGACAAAGAAATACAAATACTAGATATGTCAACATTAATGTCAAACTACTCAGAAGGAAGAGAAATAGAATAAAAATGAAAGGAAAGGGAAAAAGAAAAATGGAAAAATTAAAAGAAAAAACCAAATTTTTCACAAAAACGAAAATATGTGCACTAATGCTTTTAGTAGCAATAATAACAAATATGTTCTCACCATATAGCGTACTATTGCAAGAATCACAAGCAGCAACTCCTGCAGCCGGAGAACCATATTATGAATTATCTATAAGACCAATAGATGATGTAAACACAGTTGATGAAGACAATTGGACGGATGAAACATATTACTATTATTATGATTACTATCAAGGAACAGTTGATACAACAGACAACTATTCTGGAACAAGAGTAGTATTCATAGATTTAAAAGTAAAAGGAAGCTCAACAGTAAATGGAGCAGATATAAACTTAAAATATGATAATAGTAAATTGATACCTGCACAAGAATCATATACAGGATCAGGAAAAAATAAAAAATACTTTATACAAAATGCCACAGGATTTACAAACTCTAATTCAAAATCAAACCAAGATTTTGCAACAATAGGTTGGGGAACGCAAGCAATTAACGAATTATACACAGATGAAAGCAGAATTAGAACAGGTGGAGCAGTAGCCCCAGGACAACAATACATATCAGATGGAGAAGTAGTAGGAACATTCATGTTTAAACTAGCAGATGGAATGACACTAGAAGACCTAGACACATCAACATTTTCATTAGTACCAGCAACAGGATTAAGCGAAGGACTACAAGTAGTATACTGGCCAAATGGAGTACAAAAATCAGTAGTAGGCTCAGACTACCTAAAATTTGATGGATTTGCAACAAGTGCAAAGAAAACACTAACAAATATAGCAATAAAAACACAACCAACAAAAACAGAATACTATAATACAGAAAAATTAGACCTTACAAATGGTGTTTTAACAGCAACATACAGTGACAACACAACAGAAGACATAAACATGAAAGACGCATTGACATCAGGAGACTTAACATTAGGTGCAACAACTGCAAACGCAAACAAAAAAACAACATTAAACTATCAAGGAAAAACAGTAGACTTTTCATATTACTTATTAGATAGTATAAATGTAAACAAACAATTAACAAAAATGAATTATGAACACGGAGACACAATAGATTATACAGGTGGAGAACTAAACGCAGTATACAAAAATGCAAGTGGAGTATCCAAAACAAAAGTACTAAATATTAAAGATAGCATAGCTTCAAAAGAATTAACAACAAGTGCAACAAAAGCAAATGTTGACAAACCAACAATAACATATACATATCATTATAAAACAGCAACAATGAACTTAAGCATAACAGACCCAGTAACAAGCATATCAATAACAAAACAACCAACAACATTAACATATAATGATGGTGATACAATAAACTTAACAGGTGGACAAATTACACCAAGAACAAAAAGTGGAAAAAGTTTAACAGCAGTAGATATGACAAACAACAAAGTAACAGTAAACAAAAAAGTTGCAAACATAAATGATGTGCCAGTAGCAAGCAGATGGACAATTGCCGGAGGAGATGGATTACAAGCAGGAAATCAAACAATAACAGTAACATACGAAGGAAAAACAGCAAGTTTTGACATAGTAGTAAATGATACTATATCAAGTGTATCAGTAACAACACAACCAACAGCAAGTAACAAATATGGAACACCAGCAAATCAATTAAAATTTGATGGCGTAGTTGCAACAGTATCAACAACAGGTGGAGGAAAGTTTACAGTTGGAGCAAATTCATTAAAAATAGATACATCAAAATATAATCCAAAAACGCTAACAGAACAACAATTTAGTGTAAGTTATGGAACTGAAACGGCAACAAATAAAATAAAATTAACATTAAAAAATTATGCAACAGGTGTTACTGTAAAATTCCCAACAACACAATTTAATTACAACACAACACTTGATGAAGTAATAGAAGACGCAACATATGTAGAAAATTATGCAGATGGAACAAAAAGCATAGACAAACCAATAGCAAAAAGTATGGTAAGTGGATATGTACAAAGACCAGAAGCATCACTATTTGATACAAAACACCAATATGACGAAAATTTAACAATAACAACAGGAGAATTTACAAATAATCAAATAGTAACAATAAAAGATATATTAAACAATATATCAATAGGAACAAAACCAAATAAAATAACATTTGGATATGGCGAAACATTCACTTCAAATGGTGGAGTAATAAATGGAAACTACGCAAGTGGAGCAATTGCAAAAATATCAATAGGAAATAGCAATGTAACACTTACAGAAGCGGATGGAAGCCCAATAAACATGAGTCCAGCAGCAAGTGAGTTCACAAATGGAAAAGCAACAAAAGCAATAAAAGTAACATACACAGAAAACGGAAAACAATACACAACAACATATAATATAAAAATAGAAGACGAAATAAGCAAAATAGAAATGGTTACAAATCCAAAAAGAGAATACAAATATAAAGAACCACTTTCAACTGCAAATGGAACAATAAAAGTAACTTACAAATCTACATTAACAGATACTATAAAATTAGAAGATGCAACAGTTACAGAAACAAGTGGAAAAGCATTTGACAACACAATATTAGGAACAAGAAATCTAACAGTAACATATGGAGGAAAAACAACAAGTTACGAAGTAAATGTAAAAGACTATGTAACAGGAATAAGCATTGCCCCAAATGCAATAACTGGAAAATACAATAGTAAATTACAAGATCTAATTAACAATAATAACATTATGTACACAATCACATATGCAAAAGCAGGAGCCAAAACCCCAGTTGCTCTAGCAGAAAGCATGGTAAGTGGATATAATAAAACAAGCGTAACAGATCAAACATTAACAGTAACATATGTAGACTCTGATGCAACAAGTGGAACAAAAACACAAACATTTAAAGCAAACTTAAAGGTATCATTAAGTAACCCAACACAATCAATAGCAATAAAAACACAACCAACAAAAACACAATACGGATACGGAGATACAATAGATTTAAGTAACGGAAAAATAACAATAACAAAAGCAAACGGAGACACAGAAGAAAAAGAACTAACAGACAGTAGTGTAAAAGTAACAGAAACAGACGGAAGCACAGTAGACTTAACCAAAGTAACATTTGGAAAAGACAACACAGCAACAAAAACAATAAAAGTAACATATGACGGAAAAGACACAACATACCAAATAAAAGTAACAAACAAAATAACAGGAATCAAAATGCACACAACACCAAAAGTACAATACAATGTAAATGATGCAATAGATTTAACAACAAACGGAAGCAACCCAGGAGAAATCTTAGTAACAAGACAAACAGGAACACCAAGTGTAGTAAGCATAAAAGACGTAAAAGTAAAAGTTACAGGATTTGACTCAAGCAAAGAAAACACAAAACTACCACTAACAGTAAGTTATACAGAAAATGGTGAAACAAAAACAACAACATACAATGTATCAGTAAAAGATACAGTAACAGCAATAAGCATGAAAAAAACACCAAGAACAGAATACAAATACAATGAACCATTAGACTTAAGTAATGGAACAATTACTATAACAAAAGGAAGTGGAACAAAAGATATTGCCATAACAGAAAACATGGTAAGTGGATATGATCCAACAAAATTAGGAAAACAAACAATAACAATAACATACGGAGGAAAAACAACAAGTTACGAAGTAAATGTAAAAGACTATGTAACAGGAATAAGCATTACCCCAAATGCAATAACTGGAACATACAATGACGAACTAGAGGCATTAATAAATGAAAATGATATTATATACACTGTAACATATGCAAAAGCAGGAGCAACATCCCCAAGAGCTCTAACAGAAAGCATGGTAGCAGGATATAATAAAACATCATTAACAGCCCAAAACTTAACAGTAACATATACAGACAAAGATGCAAATAGTTACACAAACGGAAAAACATTTACAACAACATTAGGAATAAAACTAGACAACAACGTTGCAAAAATTACAATAACACCACCAACAAAAGCAGAATACAACCATGGAGACAAAATAGATTTAACAGGTGGAAAAATCACAGTAACATATACAGATGGAACAACAAAAGAAGAACCAATAACATCAGCGGTAATAACAGAAAAAGATGGTGGGGCATTAAATATGAACCCAACAATCTCAGAATACGGAAAAGACAATAAATTAAGTAAAACATTAACATTAAAATATACAGCAAAAAACGGAGTAACAGGAACAACAAGTTACCCAATAACAATAGCAAATACAATACAATCAGTTGCTATAGACACATTACCAACAAAGGTAAAATACAACATAAAAGACACATTAGACACAACAGGCGGAAAATTAAAAATAACCAGAGCAACAGGAAAAGCAGAAACAATAGACATTACAAAAGACATGGTAAGCGGATTTGACTCAAGCAAAGAAAACACAAAATTACCACTAACAATAAGTTATACAGAAAATGGAGTTACAAAAACAACAACATATACTGTATCAGTAGAAGATCCAATCACTTCAATGACATTAAAAACAACTCCAAAAACAGAATATAAATATGGAGAACCATTAGATATAAGTAAAGGAGTAATTACAATTGTAAGACCAAGCGGACCAGAAGACAAACAAATCACAAAAGAAATGGTAACAGGATATGATCCTACAAAATTAGGACAACAAGAACTAACAATAAAATACGGTGGACAAGAACTAAAATACAAAGTCAATGTAAAAGACTATGTAAAAGGAATAGTATTAACACCACCAGCAAAAACAAAATACGAATATGGAGAAAGCCTAGACTTAACAGGAGGAAATATACAAAAAATAATGGCAAGTGGAACTGCTACAACCCCAATAGCACTTACAGATAGCCAAGTAAAATTAAGTACATTTAATCCAAATAAAGAAGGAGCACAAACCATAAACGTAGCATACGAAGGATTTACAGAAAAGTTCGGAGTAATAGTAGAAGACAATCTACAATCAATAAAAATAAAAACTGAACCAACAAAAACAAAATATAAATATGGAGAAGCACTTGATATAACAGGAGGACAAATATCTGCAATAAAATCAAGTGGAAAAGCAGAAAATATTGATATTACAACAAGCATGGTATCAGGATATAATCCTAACAAATTAGGAAAACAAACAATAACAATAACATACAAAGGAAAAACAACACAATATAGTGTAGAAGTAGAAGACTATATAAAAGACATAAAACTAACAAATCCAAACAAACTAATATACAAAGTAAATGAAAAAATGGATTTAACAGGAGGAAAAGTAACACCAGTAATGGCAAGTGGAATAGCATCCCCAGCAATTCCAATGACAAACACTGATGTGACAATAACAGGATTTGACACAACAACAGTAGGAGCAAAAATAGTAAAAGTATCATACAAAGGAATAAGCAAAACATTTGGTATAACTGTAGAAGACAGATATAGTGAAATGAAAATAAAAACACTACCAACAAAAACAGAATACAAATATGGAGAAAGCCTAGACCTAACAGGTGGTACAATAGAAATAACAAAAGATAGTGGAACAAAAGAAACAATAAACATTACAAAAGACATGATATCTGGATACAATTCTAAGAAATTAGGATCACAGATATTAACAGTAACATACCAAGGATTAACACAACAATTTGTTGTAAAAGTAGAAGACTATATAGCTAGTCTAAAAATACAAAAACCTACAAAAGTAGAATACGAATATGGAGAAGACATAGAACTAACTGGAGGAAAAGTATCAATAATAATGGCAAGTGGAGCAATATCAGAAAGCACAGTAATGACAGGAGCCATGATAACAGGATACAATCCAAAAGCAGAAGGAACACAAACAATAAAAGTAGAATACAAAGGATTACAAGGAAACTTCCAAGTAAAAGTAGAAGACAAAATAAAAGGAATATCAGTAAATACTGAACCAGACAAAACAGAATACAAATATGGTGAAAACTTAGACATAACAGGAGCAACAATCGATGTTGTAAAATCAAGCGGAATAACAACAATACCAGTAACTCCAAATATGATATCAGGATTTAGTGCGACAACCCCAGGAACACAAATAATCAAAATAACATATGGTGGATTTACAACAAAATTTGTAGTAAAAGTATCAGAAAAACAAGAAGAACCAAAACAAGATGATAACAAAAAAGAAGATAACAAAGATAATGGAACAAAAGAAGACAACACAACAAACAAAAATGAAGAAATAACAAAAGATAATAATTCTACAAAGAAAAACTATGTAGAAATAGAAAGAAATGATGTAACAGAAAATCAAGAACAACCAGAAGAACAACAACCAGAAGAAGAGGTTAAAAAACCAACAATAACAAAAGAAAACCCAACAAAAGTACCAGAGACAAAACCAACAGAAACACTTGGTGTAAAAGATGAAAAAGCAGAAGACAAAGGAACAAAAGACAATAGTAGTAAACAAAAAGCCTCTATAATATGTCTAATTGCAGCAATATTACTATTAATATTACTATCATGCAGACGTAATGTAAAAATATATGTTAAAGAAAACGGAGAGTTTGTATTAGGCGGACTTGATAAAATAAGTAAAAACAATAAATACATAGATGTCGACAAGTATTTAGATGGAGATACTTACGAAAAACAAGTAAAAATCGTTCTAAGTGATTCAATATCAGAGAAATTAGATAAAGACAAAATTGAAATTAAACATAGAGGAAATAAAAAGAATTATAAGATAAAATACGAAGGAAAAGAGATTGAAATAATACTAAAATAAACAAATGTAATAAAACTCTACATAAAATGTAAAGAAAAATAATATATATATACTATACAAATAAATGGATTTATAATAATATATGTAGTTGTGTATTTTAAATATAAAAAATTATATATAATAGACGAATAGGCCTTATGTAAGGATAAATATGAGAGTGTAAAAGTAATCGCACGCATACAAAATTCTTGAAAATTCACTTCATGCGTGCGGAGTGGATAGGAAAGAATTTTGTAGATTACTTAAAATAGAACCAATAAGTTAATAAAAAGAGAAAAATAAACATATAGGTAAAAAACAGACCCGCATTTGGGTCTATTCGTCGTGCTCTTTAAAAATTACATGAAATTTTGTACGCAATTATCAGTTGTTACAGTTTACGGCCCATAAAATTATTGTTTGTGTGTTCCCGACCCCCTTGGACATATGTATATGATTTGAAACGTTTTCTCGGCTCAATACGCAACACA
>ERZ827528.868-NODE-868-length-34384-cov-12.811209_pt1 | contig 34384 bp, 28 predicted proteins | sample MGYA00519768_ERZ827528 | MGnify/ENA primary metagenome ERZ827528 (study PRJEB31778, sample SAMEA3449343) | human gut metagenome | biome: human gut; feature: human-associated habitat; material: faeces | place: United Kingdom | collected 2010/2012 ...
CAGCCTGTGCTACCGCTGCGGCCACAGCCTTGCCGACGCGCGGGTCAAAGGCCTTGGGGATGATATAGTCGGCGCACAGCTCCTCAGGTGTGATGAGCGTCGAGAGCGCATGCGCGGCGGCGAGCTTCATGGGCTCGTTGATATCGGACGCGCGCACGTCGAACGCGCCGCGGAAGATGCCCGGAAAGGCCAGCACATTGTTGATCTGGTTCGGATAGTCGCTGCGGCCGGTGCTGACGACGGCCGCGCCCGCGGCCTTGGCCTCGTCGGGGAAGATCTCCGGCGTGGGGTTGGCGCAGGCAAAGACGATGGCATCGTGGTGCATGGTGCGCACCATGTCGCCGGTCAGCAGCCCGGGCTGCGACACGCCGATGAACACGTCCGCATCGCGGACGACGTCGGCCAGCGTGCCGGCCTGACGGCGGAGGTTTGTGACCTCGGCCATCTCGGTCTTGATCCAGTTCATGTTCTCCGGCCGGCCAGCGTAGATCGCGCCCATGCGGTCGCAGAGCGTCACGTCGCGCGCACCGGCGCACAGCAACAGCTTACAGATGGAGATGGCGGCCGCGCCCGCGCCGGATAGGACGATCTTCACGTCCTCAAGGCGCTTGCCGACCACGCGCAGGGCGTTCGTGAGGCCCGCGAGCGTGATGATGGCCGTGCCGTGCTGGTCGTCGTGAAAGACCGGGATGTCGCACAGCTGCTTGAGCTTGCGCTCGATCTCAAAGCAGCGCGGCGCGGAGATGTCCTCCAGATTGATGCCGCCGAAGCTGCCGGAGAGCAGGTACACCGTGCGCACGAACTCGTCCACATCCTTCGTGCGGATGCACAGCGGAAAAGCGTCCACGTCCGCAAACGCCTTGAACAGCACACACTTGCCCTCCATGACGGGCATGCCCGCCTCGGGCCCGATGTCGCCGAGGCCGAGCACGGCCGAGCCGTCCGTGATGACGGCGCAGAGATTGTGCCGGCGCGTGAGCGTGTAGCTCTTATCGGGGTCGCGCTGGATCTCCAGACATGGCTGGGCCACGCCGGGCGTATACGCGAGTGACAGGTCGTCCTTTGTCGAGACCGGCACGCGGGTGTTGACTTCGATCTTGCCGCCCCACTGCTCGTGCAGCCGGAGCGATTCCTTTGCGTAATCCATGGTCAGGCCTCCTCCTGTTTCGGGTGCACCATATCCTCGGGCCGCACCCAGGCGTCAAACTCCTCGTCCGTGAGCAGGCCGAGCTCCACCGCCGCGGCCTTGAGCGTCTGGCCGGTGGCATGGGCGTGCTTTGCGATCTTTGCCGCATTTTCATAGCCGATGTGCGGGTTGAGCGCCGTGACGAGCATGAGCGATGCGTCCAGATGCGCCTGAATGACGTCGTAATTCGGCCGGATGCCGCGCACGCAGTTGGCCTCGAACGAATCCATGGCGTCTGCAAGCAGACGCGCTGACTGCAGGAAGTTATAGATCGTCACCGGCAGGAACACATTGAGCTGGAAGTTGCCCTGCGACGCTGCGATGCCGATAGCCGTGTCGTTGCCCATGACCTGCACGGCCACCATCGTGACGGCCTCGCACTGCGTGGGGTTGACCTTGCCGGGCATGATGGACGAGCCGGGCTCGTTGGCCGGGATGATGAGCTCGCCGATGCCGCAGCGCGGGCCGGAAGCGAGCCAGCGCACGTCGTTTGCGATCTTCATGAGGTCGGCCGCCAGCGCCTTGAGCGCGCCGTGCGCGAACACCATCTGGTCCTTGCTTGTGAGCGCGTGGAACTTGTTCGGTGCCGACAGGAAAGCGTATCCCAGTAGCTCGGAGATCTCCTCCGCCGCCAGGTCGCCGAACGCCGCCGGGGCGTTGAGCCCGGTGCCGACGGCCGTGCCGCCGAGGGCGAGCTCGCTCAGCGCGCGGCAGGCCTGCACGATCATATCGCGGTCGTGGCCGAGCATGGCGCTCCAGCCGCTGATCTCCTGCCCGAGCGTGAGCGGCACGGCGTCCTGCAGATGCGTGCGGCCGATCTTGACCACATCGCGGTACTCCGCGCTCAGGCGGTCAAGCGTTGCCGTCAGGCGGCCGATGGCCGGCAGGACCTGCTCCTCGAGCGCGACGCGCGCGGCCACGTGCATGGCCGTCGGGAACGTGTCGTTCGAGCTCTGCGAGCAGTTGACGTGGTCGTTCGGGTGCACGAGCGTCTCGCCCAGCAGCTCATTGGCGCGGTGGGCAATGACCTCGTTGACATTCATATTCGTCTGCGTGCCGCTGCCGGTCTGCCAGACGGCAAGCGGGAAGTTGCCGTCGAGCGAGCCGTCAAGGATCTCGTGGCAGGCGGTCTCGATGGCACCGGCGCGGCGGGCGTCGAGCACGCCGAGCTGCGCATTGGCGCGCGCCGCCGCGAGCTTCACGACCGCGAACGCGCGGACGACCTCCGGCGGGATCTTCTCGGTGCCGATGCGGAAATTTTCAAAGCTGCGCTGCGTCTGCGCGCCCCAGTAACGGTCAGCGGGCACACGCACCTCGCCCATCGTATCATGCTCCAGACGGTATTCCATCCTGTAACCTCTTTTCGCAAAAATCTCAGATGCCGCTATTATACGCCCATCTGCCCGCGCACCGCAACCCCGGAAACGCGCAAAAACAGCGCCGTCCGATTGGATGGCGCTGTTTTTTATCAGCCCGCGCGGCGCAGCACCCAGAGACTCTGGATCTGTCCGGCGAGGGTGTCATAGTCCCAGCTCTTGCCTGAATTTGTGGTACTGTTCGGGTCGTTGAGCGTGATCTTGTCGCCGTCGTGCCCGGTCAGGACGAGAAAGTGCCCGTCGGTCGTGAAGTCGCCGGGGCCGACGACCACGATGATCGGATTGCCGACGTCGAGATTGCGGTAGATGCGGTCCTTGTCCAGCGGGATCTGCGTCACGTCCAGGCCGAGCATCCGCCCGCCCTCGGAGATAAGCGCCCACTTGCTGCCGCTGCCGGGCACGTTGAACTGGTGCTGCTCGGCAAACTGGCACATCCAGAGCGGGTCCTTCGTCGTGTCGCCGGTGAGGTAGATCGTGGCCATGGACAGGCACGTCGGCCCGCAGCCGGCAAGGCCGATGATGCTCTCGTTATATGCGCGGTAGCCCCAGCGCTCGTCCCACTGCAGCAGCAGCGGCACGGTCTCCGAACCCGCAAGACCGCTGAGGTCGATCGTCGGGGTCAGGTCCTTCTTCTTCGGGTAGTCGCGCACGAAATCGCGCGCGTCCGGGTTGCGGGCATAGAGCTGCACGAGCGCATCCGGATAATCGGCGAGCGAGACGTCGTTTTTCTCGGCATAGGTGTCCAGCTCGCGCTGCGCGCGCTCGGTCGTGGTCCTGCCGCTCGTGAGCAGGCCACGCGCAAACACACCGAACACGATCAGTGCCAGCAGCACCACAATGACCAACAACCGCCGGCGGCTGCGTTTTCTTGTCTTTCGGGACATGTCGGGTCTCCTTTCCCGGGGGAATGCTTTTGATTATACACGGTTTTTGGGCCGGAAATCCTGAAAATTTTCTGAAATCTCGCGAAAACACAAAACGGCCGGACGCGTTCAGCGTCCGGCCAAGATGATCCGGGATGATTCAGTTGGCCGCCTCGCCGGAAGTGCTCTCCGTCTGGCGGAACACATCGGTGAAGGCCTGATACGCGCCGTTGTTGCTCATGGGCGTGAGGTACATGAGCCCGTTTTCGAGCGTGCAGCGGAACATCTGCACCGTGCCGTTTTCAAGCGCGAGCGTCAGATTGTCGCCGTTGAGCGCAAACTCAAAAGCCAGCGGCGTACCATTGGCGTCCGTATAAGCACCCGTGCCGTTGGTACGGAACGTCAGCTCGCGGATCGTGCCGGGATCCTTGACGTCCGCGGCCTCTTTGGCGCCGGTATCCGCGTCGGGCAGGATCTGGCTGACGCTGCTGTCGTCCGCCTTCTTGTCGGCGTCCGTGCGCTCAAAGGCCCACGTGCCGGCCAGGATCTTGTTGACCTCATTGTCACCGGTCTGAATGCCGGACAGGATGTCCGCCGTGGCCGTCGGCGTCGCCTCCGGAGTAGGCGTCGCCTGCGCCTCAACGCCGCGGCTGGTGCAGCCAGCGATCAACAGCGTGCAGAACAGAAAAATTGCGGTTGTAAGAAGCTGAAAACGTTTCATCAGAACAGTCTCCTTTCCGGGGTGCGCACGGAGCCGACCTTGACCGGCACCGCAGCGGTATCGGGCTGCCGCTCCACGACCACAAACATGGCCACCATGAGCAGCGCGTTCGGCATCGGGCAGAACATGCCCGGGTTCGTCATGGAAATGAGCAGCATGGCAAAGTAGGACAGCGCGAACGCCAGCGTCGTGCGGCTGCGCTTGCGCCAGAGCAGACGCACGCGGTCATAAAACAGCCAGCCGTAGCCGACCGCACCGACGAGGCCCATGCTGCCGAGGATCTGCGCAATGAGATTGTGATACCAAACGATGCTGCCCTCCACGCCGAGGAAGATCGGCGCATTGTGCATCGAACCGAGACCGCAGCCGAAGAGCGGATTCTTCACGAAATCCAGCAGACCCTGAACGAAAAACGTGTACCGGCTGTCATCCGGGGAGATGAGCGCACCGTCGACCATGCGCGAGGCAAACAGCCGCGGCACGAGCGCGATCAGCAGCGCGACCGCCGGGATCAGGCCGATGAGCCCGACGCGGCGGTAGACCGCGCGGCGCTCGGGATTGCAGTAGTACACATAAGCCAGGCACAGCAGCAGCATCGTCGTGCCGAAGATCAGGCCGCTGCGCGATCCGGTCATGAGCAGCATGAAGTACAAAAACGCGATCGACAGGAAGTGCCGCCGGTCATGCGCGACAAAGTACGCCGCGGCAGGCAGCGCGATGAGCAGCATCGTGGCGCTGAAGTTGCGGTACTCAAAATAGATCGTGGCAAAGTTCTGCAGGAACTCCTGAAGGTTGCGCACATAAAACAGCGCCACCACAAAGCCCGTGAACAGGCCGCCGGCATAGAGGATCTGCAGCATGCGCTCGGCGACGTCATAGTCGCGCGCGCGGTCCGCCTCGCTGCGGCACAGCACATAGACCAGCAGCATCACCACACCGAGGCCGAGGGAATAGTACAGTGCCGTGGGCGAGAAGTATTCCTCGCGGGAGATAAAACCGAGGCCGCCGAGCAGCGTCGCGACCGACACGGCCACCATGCCGTGCAGGCAGCCGCCGTTGCGCGGTGCACGGGCGTAGGCCCCGATGTGCACGAGCAGCGCCGCCGCGGCCAGCAGGCCAATCCACCAGAAGCGCAGCAGGCTGTAGAGCTCGTCATAAAACTCCGTGCCCACCATGGCCAGCAGCACAACCGGGAACAGGACGCTCAGCAGGTCGTCACAGAACAGCAGCAGGAAAATCAGCGTGGACATGACCAGCACGCCGCCCACAACGGGGAAGCCGGCCGCCATGAACACTGCAAGCATCAGAAAGCAGACCGGAAAGTACAGCTTGCTGTGCCAGAAGCGGTCAGCCACGCTCTGACAGGCGGCGACGAGCGCAGACACGCCGCCGACACGCTCATCGAGGAACGCACACACACGGTCGAACATCCGCGCGAACCCATGGCCGCGCCCCGTCTGCTCCGTATTCGATTGGACAGATTTATCAAAAGCATTCATAAGCATCAAAAATCGTTCGGAAAGCTCCGCCGGACTGGCCCGGCGCGGGAAGAAACATGATCGTGTAACCGGCTGATACCAGCCTAAATCTTCCCATCTTTTAATTGCGGATGCATTATAGCGCGCCGCCTGCCGGAAGTCAATACTTAAAATAGATTTAACATTTCCGAAATTTTTTCACTTCCGTTTTTGATATATATTACTATATTTTTTCTGCACATTTTGTCGTATCTGCACAATAACGCCGCAGTTTTCCAAAAACTGCGGCTTCTAACATATCGAATATTTTAAAAATACAGGCCATTAAAATGTTACAGAAAAATGACAAGGCCGGCTCATACCTGCGGGAAGTGCCCGGTTTTGCGCAGTGCACGCACGAGATACATGGCAGCCGCACCGGTGAACGCCCCGGTGATGACGCTCGCCGCGATGAGCGCGGGCGCATACACCAGAATGGACGGCGTGCCCGTGACCCAGACGGCGACCAGCAGCTGCCCGGCGTTGTGCCCGAAGGCAGCCAGCACGCTCACGACCCAGAGCAGCCGCTCCGGCAGACGGCGGATGGTCAGGCACATGATAAGATAGGCAAACACGCCGCCCGCGATGCTGAAGAGCATCGCCGACACGCCGCCGGTAAACATGCTGCCGAGCACGATACGCACGAGCAGGATCTCCCCCGCCTGCCGCCGGCCGAGCAGGGCCATGGCGATGAGCGTGACGATATTGGCAAGGCCGAGCTTCACGCCCGGGATTGGCACAATGGGCGGGATCTGCGCCTCGGCAACGAAGATCGTCAGCGCGATGGCGGTGAACATGGCCAGGACGGCCAGACGCTTCGTCCCCTTCATGGCGCCCCCTCGATCTGCACCGTCAGGTGGTGCGGCACGCAGGCGATCGGGATGGCGGACGTGGTGATCTTTCCCTGCTGGACGCACAGAAGATCCGGACAGTCGGCATACGTGACGGACACGCCGTCGGACTCGACGTGCACGGTGTTCGTGCCCCAGTCGGTCTGCACCTCTATATCATATGGTATGGTCACAGCGCGCAGGTCGATGCGCTGATACACTTCGCCGTCGACCCGGATGACGGCCGTCTGCCCCGTCTGCCCATGGCCGCGCAGCAGCAAAAATGCGCCGCCGCCCAAAATCGCGAGCGCAGCGAACAAAAGGACCCAAAATTTCGTCTGTTTCATCATACGTTCATTTTAGGATGCCCGGCAGTGGTTGTCAATGGATTTTTGCCGTGGTATAATGGCTTGATTTTTATCGCTTTATTATAAATGTACCGCTCCCCGCGCGGGAGCCTTGGAAAGGAGGCGGACGCCGTGTCTGCCGTAACTGCCTATGCCGCGCAGGCCGCGCACTTCATTCTGCCGGTCATCGCGCTCATCGTGCTCATCCGCTGCATCGCATCCATGTTCTACGGCCGTGCCGAGCCGGAGACGTGGGGCCATCTCGTCACGCCGGACGGCAAGGTCTATCCCCTGCTGCACTGGGAGTGCCTGATTGGCCGCGCCCGCAGCGCGGACATCACGCTGCCCTATGCCGACGTGGCCAACGTCCACGCCGTGCTCATGCGCAACGACGCCGGCGAGTGGACCGTCAGCGATCTGAGCCGCAGCGGCGGCGTGTACCTCAACGGCGAACAGATCACGGAGCCGACGCAGGTGTTCAGCGGCGACATTCTCCGCTGCTCGACGCACATGCTCAAGTTCGCCGACATGAGCGAGGAGCGCCGTGCCGTGCAGGAGCAGCGCCGCACGATCGCGGGGCGGAAGGTCTCCGCCGGCGGCACGCTGTTTTTCCTGACGGTGTTTCAGCTGCTGCTGGCGCTGGAGTTCGTGTCCTCGGCCGACAGCGCACATCTGCTGGGCATTCTGATGTCGTTTGCCGCGCTCGCGCTCACACAGTGGTTCTGCTACGTGCTCATGCGCACGATGGACCGCTCGGGCTTCGAGGTCGAGACGATCGCGTTTTTCCTCTGCACGCTCGGGCTCGAGATCTGCGCGACGAGCACGCCGGACGATCTGACCAAGGAGATCATCCTCATCATCGTGGGCATCGCGCTGTTTTTCCTGCTCGGCTGGTGGCTGCGCGATCTGAGCCATGTCAAGGCGCTGCGCTGGCCGGCGGCCATCATCTCGCTGGCGCTGCTGGCGCTGAACCTGTTTGCCGCGCGCGAGGTGTTCGGCGCGAAAAACTGGCTGACGATCGCGGGCTTCTCCCTGCAGCCGTCAGAGCTGATCAAGGTCGCGTTCATCTACGTCGGCGCGACGTCGCTCAACCGCATGTTCCGCAGCAAGAGCATTCTGCTCTTCATCGCCTTTTCCGCCATCTGCGTGGGCGGGCTCGCCCTGATGGGCGACTTCGGCTCCGCGCTCATCTTCTTTGCGACCTTCCTCGTCATCGCCTTCATGCGCTCGGGCAGCATCGCGACCGTGCTGCTGGCCGTGACGTCCGCCGCCATGGCGGGCACGCTGGTGCTGAGCATCAAGCCGCACGTGGCGCAGCGCTTCGCCACCTGGGGCCACGTGTGGGAGGACGTCTCCGGCGCGGGCTACCAGCAGACGCGCGCGCTGAGCGCGGCGGCCTCCGGCGGCCTGTTCGGCCAGGGCGCGGGCTGCGGCTGGCTGAAAAACATTTTTGCCGCCAACACCGACATGGTGTTCGGCATGCTGTGTGAGGAGCTCGGCCTGATCGTGGCGCTGTGCGCGATGCTGGCCATCATCGCCCTCGCCATCTTCACCGTCAAAAACGCGGCTCAGGGCCGCTCGTCGTACTACGTCATCGCCGGCTGCGCCACTGTGACGCTCATGCTCGTGCAGATGTCGCTCAACGTGTTCGGCGCGCTCGACATCCTGCCGTTCACGGGCGTGACGTTCCCGTTCGTGTCCAAGGGCGGGTCGAGCATGCTCTCGTGCTGGATGCTGCTGGCCTACATCAAGGCCGCCGACACCCGGCGCGGCGCGAGCTTCGTGGTGCGGCTGCCATCGCGTAAAAACAAGGAGGCGCAGGCATGAACAAAGTCAAACGCCGCGCCATGAGCGCGCTGCTCGTCGCCGTGCTGGTGCTCGGCGGCATCGGCGTGTACATCGTGCGCTACATCGAACACGGCGCCGAGTGGGCGACCTTCGCCGCCAACAGCAGCGTCTACACCAGCGGCGTGCTCAGCACCGGCACGCTCACCGACCGCAGCGGCGTCGTGCTCGCGACGGCCAACGGCGGCTCGCGCAGCTACGCCGATGACGCCGCCGTGCGCACCGCCTGCTATCAGGCCGTCGGCGACTACACCGGCAACGTCGGCACCGGCGCGCTCAAGGCATTTTCCAAGCAGCTCTCGGGCTACAACCCCATCACCGGCACCTACGCGACCGATGGGCACACCGTCGCGCTCACGCTCGATTCGAGCCTGTGCGTGACCGCCTATGAAGCGCTTGCCGGGCGCAAGGGCGCCGTGCTCGTGAGCAACTACAAGACGGGCGAGGTGCTGTGCATGGCCTCCGGACCGAGCATCGACCCGGCCGTTGACGGCGACGTGCCGGACGGCGCATACATCAACCGCTGCATCAACGGCTCGTTCACGCCGGGCTCCATCTTCAAGCTCATCACCTCCGCCGCCGCGATCGAGAACATCAAGGACATCGACAGCCGCCGCTTCTCCTGCGCGGGCAGTCTAGACGTCAACGGCGTGAGCGTCAAGTGCACGGGCGTGCACGGCAGCCAGACGTTTGAGGACGCACTGGCCAACTCCTGCAACTGCGCATTCGCGCAGATCTCGCTCGAGCTCGGGGCCGACACCATCGAGAGCTACGCCAAGAAGCTCGGCTTCCTCGATTCGCAGTCGCTGAGCGGCATCCCGACGCTCGCCGGCAGCTTCACGAAGGGCGCGTCCGGCAGCGCAAACCTCGCCTGGTCGGGCATCGGCCAGTACGAGGACCTCATCTGCCCGTACTCCATGCTGCGCTACGTCTCGGCCATCGCCAACGGCGGCAGCGTCGTGGAGCCGTCGCTGTTGCTCGACACGCCCAGCGGCTCGAGCACGAGCTTGCTCAGCGCCACGACCGCCAATAAGCTGCGCGACATGATGAACTACAACGTCTCGGCCCACTACGGCACGAACCGCTTCCCGGGCCTGAATCTCTGCGCCAAGACCGGCACCGCCGAGGTGGGTGACGGCACGTCGCACGCCTGGTTCACTGGCTTCCTGCTCGACGATGCGCACCCGTACGCCTTCGTCGTGCTGGTGGAAAACGCCGGCGGCGGGCTGACGAATGCGGGCGCCGTGGCCAACACCGTGCTGCAGGCGGCCGTGAACAAGTAATTTAGGAGTCACACATGATCGATCTATCCGTCCGCGGGCTCGTCAAGGGCTTTGAGCAGGGCAACGATATATTAAAAGGTATCACATTCGACGTCAACGCCGGTGAACGCGTGGGCATCCTCGGGCGCAACGGCTGCGGCAAGACGACGTTTTTCCGCATCCTCTCGGGCGAACTGCAGCCGGATGCCGGCACCGTGTCCATCGCCTCCGGGCGGCGGCTGGGGCTGATCTCACAGATCCCGGTCTACCCCGACGGCTGGACGACGGAGGACGTGCTGCGCGAGGCGCACCGGCGGCTCTACGACATGGAGGCGCGCATGAACGAGCTCACCGCGCGCATGGCGACGGACGACTCCCCCGCTCTGCTCTCGGAGTACGACCGGCTGTCGGAAAACTTCCGCCGCCTCGGCGGGTACGACATGGAGCACGAGCGCAACCGCGTAGCCAACGGTCTGGACATTCCGGCCGCGATGCGCGCGCAGCCGTTTGACAGTCTCTCCGGCGGGGAGAAAACGCGCGTGAACCTCGCGCGGCTCATCCTCGAGGACACGGACATTCTCCTGCTCGACGAGCCGACGAACCACCTCGACCTGCGCGCGACCGAGTGGCTGGAGGCATACCTGCTGCATTTTCGCGGCACGGTGCTCGTCATCAGCCACGACCGGTATTTCCTCGACCGCGTCGTGCAGCGCTCGATCGACTTCACGTCCGGGCAGGCGGAGTTTTACAGCGGAAACTACAGCTTTTACGTCGTTGAGCGGCAGCGCCGCTTTGACGAGCAGCTCAAAAAATACGAAAAGGATCAGGCCAAGCTCCAGCAGCTCACGGAGGCAGCGGCAAAGCTGCACCTCTGGGCCTTCATGGGCAACGACAAGCTGCACAAGCGCGCGTTTTCCATCGAAAAGCGCATGGAAAAGCTCGAAACGACCGAGCGGCCGACCGAGGCGCGCAAGCTCAATGTGCACTTCACGGCGCAGGAATTTCGCGGCGACGACGTGCTGACCATGTCGGGCCTGAGCAAGCGCTACGGCGAGCGGACGCTCTTTCACGACCTCGACCTGACCGTGACCGGCGGCGAGCGCATCGCCCTCATCGGCGACAACGGCGCCGGCAAGACGACATTTTTAAAGCTCGTCATGAACGAGGAGACGCCGGATACCGGCTGGGTGCAGCGCGGGCCGTCCGTGCGCACGGCGTACCTGCCGCAGATCGTCCGCTTCGCCGTGCCGGAGCGCTCCATGCTCGACACGATGCTCTACGAGTGCAAGTGCACGCCGCAGGAGGCACGCGACCAGCTCGGCGCCTACGGATTTTGCGGCGAGGACGTGCTCAAGCCCGTGTCGGCGCTCTCGGGCGGCGAGCTGTCCCGGCTGCGGCTGTGCATGCTCATGCGCCGGGAGATCAACTTCCTCATCCTCGACGAGCCGACGAACCACCTCGACATTGCCAGCCGCGAGTGGATCGAGGACGCACTGAGCGACTATACGCAGGCGCTGCTGTTCGTGTCGCACGACCGGTACTTCATCGAGAAATTTGCCACCCGCATCTGGCTGCTCGAAAACGGAACGATCACGGACTACCGCGGGACCTATGAGCAATTCCGTGAATACCGCGCGCGCCAGACCGCCCTGCAGCAGACGGCCAAGGCCGTCGAGCGCAAAAAGGAGCCGAAACCGAAGCCGAAACGCGCCCCGAACACCGCGCGCCAACGCGAGCGCACGGAGCGCGAGATCGAAAAGCTGGAGGGGCAGCTCGCGGCACTCGACGCCGAGAGCGAGGCCAATGCAACGGACTATCAGAAGCTCATGGAACTCGATGCGCAGAAGCAGGCGCTCAACGCGCAGCTCGAGGCGCTCTACGAGGCGTGGGAGGCGCTGTGCGAATGAAACACAAAGCATCCTGGATCCTCGCCATCGTGCTCGTCATCGCGGGCTGCGTGCTGCGCTTTGCGATGCCGGGGCACGACTTTCTGGGCTACACGCTCTGGGGCATCGCCGTGCTGGTGCTTCTGTGGGCGTGGCTGCACCGCGTGGGGCGCACTGTGCTGAGCGTGCTCGTGTGCGCGGGGCTGATCGTGTTCGCGGTCTTTGAGATCCCCGTCGTGCGCGACGCGCGCACGGACACGGGCGCGCACCCGGACGCGATCATCGTGCTCGGCGCGGGCGTCAACGGCAGCACACCGTCGCTGTCGATGTGCAACCGGCTCGACGCTGCACTGGACTATCTGGGCGCGAATCCGGACGCGCTGGCCGTCGTCTCCGGCGGTCAGGGCGAGGGTGAGGACATCACGGAGGCCGAGGCCATGGCCGACTATCTGACGACGCACGGCATCGACAGCGCGCGCATCGTGCAGGAGGATCGGTCGCGCACCACGCACGAGAATCTGGAAAACTCGTTCGCCATCCTCCGCGCGCGGGGGTACGCCCCGGCGGACGGTGTCGGCATCGTGACGAGCGAATACCACCTCTACCGCGCCAAACGCATGGCGCGGGCGCTGGGGGCAGAGCCCGTCGGCATCGCCGCCGAGACCACTCTGCCGTCCATGCGCATCAATTACTTCATCCGGGAGGCCTTCGCCGCCGCGTACATGCAGCTGGCCGGCACCCTGTACTGAGAGGAGCCCTATGGAAAAAGTCAACGTTTACGACTGGGACAAGACCATCTTCCCCGTGGACAGCACGGTGGCGTTCGTGCGCTGGTGCCTGCGGCGGCACCCCGGCGTAATTTGGCCGCTGCTGCGCGCGCTCGCCCTGCTGCCGGTCTACCTGCTCGGCAAGGTGAGCAAGACCGCCTTCAAGGAGCGGATGTACGGCTTTCTGCGCCGCGTGCCCGATGTGGATGCGGAGCTGGAGGCGTTCTGGGCGAAAAATTTCGACCGCGTGAACCCGTGGTACCTCGCACAGCAGCGCCCGGACGACATCATCATCTCCGCATCGCCGGAGTTTCTCGTGCGCATCCCGGCGCAGAAGCTGGGTGTGCGGCTGCTGGCCTCGCGCGTGGATAAGCGCACAGGAAAGACCGACGGGGAAAACTGTCACGGCGTGGAAAAGGTCCGCCGCCTGCATGAGGCGTATCCCGACGTGCAGATCGCGGAGTTTTACTCCGACTCCCGCAGCGACAGCCCGCTCGCGGAGCTGGCCGAGCACGCCTACCTCGTGCACGGGCAGAAACGCATGCCCTGGTAAGGGCGGACAGAAAGGAGAACGCCTATGTACTCCGCATCCGACTACCGCAGCATGGCACGCCGCGCGCTGAAAAACCACTGGTGGCTCGCCGTGGGCGTGACGCTGCTGGCGAGCCTCCTCGGCGGGACGAGCAGCGGCTTCACCCCGTCGTTCAATATCACGTTCAACGGGGACGACCTGACACGGTACTGCCCCGAGCTCCTGCGCTACGCGCTGCACGTGTTTCTCCCCGTTTCCGGGATCATCTCGCTGGCGCAGTTCGTCATCGGCGGCAGCGTGTCCATCGGCCACAACCGCTTCTGCCTGAAGCTCGTTGACGGCGAGCAGGCCCGGTTCGAGGACCTGTTTTCCGGCTTTGACATCTTCGGCAACGCTTTCGTGCTCAACCTGCTCATCACGCTTAAGGTGCTCGCATGGTCGCTGCTGTTTGTCATCCCCGGCATCATCGCCGCCTACCGCTATTCCATGGCGACGTACATCCTGGCCGAAAACCCGAACCTGCAGGCCACGGAGGCCATTGAGCGCTCCAAGGCGCTCATGGACGGGCGCAAGGGCGATCTGTTCTGCCTCGACCTGAGTTTCATCGGCTGGGCGCTGCTGGCCGTGCTGACTGCCGGCATCGGCAATCTCTGGCTCGTGCCGTATATGACCGTGTCGCGCGCCGCGTTCTACCGCAGTCTACCGCGCAGCATGGGTGACCGGGCACCCAACGGCTGGCAGCAGCCGAACCCCGGCCCGCAGCCGGGCGGTAACTGGTACGGCCAGAACTGAACACTTATACAAATACAAAATCATGCAGCCCCACAGCGGAAATTCGGTTTCGCTGTGGGGCTGCTTTTTATAGAACGATTGACAATTCTTTCTTTTCCAGTTACACCCAAATCATGGATCAGATCCGGAAAACGAAAAGCATCTTTGGGGAGGGAGAAAACACGATATGTGGAGAAAACTGAGCTGCCTGCTCCTGTGCATTGCCATGCTGGCGGGACTCGCCGGATGCGGCAAAGCCGACTCCGACACCGACAAAGCAAAGGACAAAACTACGAACAAAGTGGCGGATATCAAAAAAGCCGATACAGACGCCAACGGCGCAGCGGCCGCCGACATGGCAGAGCAAAACAAGGCATACGGCGCCGCGCTGTGGGACATTTATCTGTACGGGCTGCTCCCGGACGGCTCCAAGCTGGACTATTCCGGCACACAGCAGGCGGAGGATGACACCTTCGCCATCTATGACGTGGACAACGACGGCCGCGAGGAGCTTGTGGTGCTGTGGGCAAACGCCAGCGTCGCCTGGTGTCAGGGGCTGATCTACGGCTACGACAACGGAGAGCTCCATGAAGAGCTGTCCGAATTTGTTGACATGCGCTTTTACAGCAACGGCGCCGTGGAAGCAAACTGGTCACACAATCAGGGCCTGGGCGGCCGCATCTGGCCGTACAACGTCTACACCTACGACGCCAAGACCGACACCTACCGTCACTTCGGCACCGTGGACGGCTGGGACAAGCGCTTTGTGGACACGTTCTACGCCTCCGGAGAGCCCTTCCCCGACGATCTGGATCAGGACGGGGACGGCCTCATTTACTTCCTTTACTCCGGTGAAGAGATCCCTACCTTCGGCGATGAGGACAAAGCGCAGAGAGTGGACGGACGGGAATACGAGGCCTGGCGGTGGTTGTACCTCCACGGCGCGACGGAGATCACGCTGCCCACGAAGTACATCACGCCGGACAACATCACGCCCCTCGGCTGCCCGATGCCCTGAAGCGCACGGGACATAAAGGAACCCCCTCCGCAGGTCGTATCCCTGCGGAGGGGGTGTTTTTTCGGCCATCAGACAAAATAGCCCGCATCCGCCCGCACCGGGCAGGACGCGAAGAGCTGGCGCACCGCGCTCTCATACTCTGCGAGATCCTGCGCCTTGCGGATGCGGCGCAGCGGCCGCTCGGCATCCGCAAAGCTGCAGCCGAGATAGCGCCACGCCTCCTTCATGCGAAACAGCAGCGCGCGCCGGTCGGGGATGCGCGCGCGCGTGGCGGCGTAAAGCCGGTCGTGAAACGCCTGAAACTGTGCCGCCGTCGGCACGGTGCCGGTGCGCAGCTGGCCGATGAGGCCGGGATTGGCAACGAGCCCGCGGCCGAGCATGACGCGCTCCACAGTCGGGAACCGCGCCTGAAACGCGCGCACGGCCGGGGCGTCAAACAGGTCGCCGTTGTAGCACACCGGGGCACGGCTGTGCGCGAGCGCGTAGGCGAACATGTCGAGATCCGGGTGCCCGTGGTACTGGTCAGCCTGCACGCGCGGGTGCACGATCAGCTCGCAGATCGGGTAGTCGTTATACAGCTCCAGCAGCGCGGGAAACGTCTCCGCTGTCGCCTTGCCGAGCCGCGTCTTGACCGACACCGGCAGCGGGCAGGCTGCAAACACGGCGTCGAAAAACCGCCGCAGCAGATCCGGCTCCGTGAGCAGGCCCGCGCCCTTTTTCTTCGCCGTGACGGTGTTCGACGGGCAGCCGAGGTTGAAATTCACCTCGTCGTAGCCCATGTCGGCGAGCCGCCCCGCCATCCAGAGAAAATCCTCGGCACAGTGGCCCATGAGCTGTGGCACGACATGGATGCCCGCATTGTGCGCGGGCTCGATCTCGCGCAGCTCACGCGGGGAAAACGTGCGGTTCGCCGTCGGCGAGAGAAAGGGCGTATAGTAGCTGTCCGCCGCGGGGAATGTCTGCCGCTGCGCCTGCCGGAACAGGTCACCGGTCACGCCCTCCATCGGCGCGCAGAGATACTGCATGGTCATCACCTCATTATCCGGCCCATGATAGCGGAAAATCCACCCCGCGTCAAGCTTTACAAACCCGCCGCCGTCAGGTATGATAAAAGGTACACGCATCCGAAGGAGGGGTTTCATGGAATATCGAAGCGATCTGGAGATCGCCCAGAGCTGCACGATGCAGCCGATCTGTGACATTGCACGCACCGTCGGCATCAACGATGCTGATATAGAGCCGTATGGCCGCTATAAGGCGAAGGTGGCGCTGTCCGTGCTCGGGCAGCCGCCGCGCGGAAAGGGAAAGTTGGTTCTCGTCACGGCCATCACGCCCACGCCCGCCGGCGAGGGCAAGACGACCACGACCATCGGCCTGGCCGACGCGCTGCGCCGCATCGGGAAGGACGCGGCCGTCGCGCTGCGCGAGCCGTCGCTCGGCCCGGTGTTCGGGCTTAAGGGCGGCGCGACCGGCGGCGGCTATGCGCAGATCGTGCCGATGGAGGACATCGACCTGCACTTCACCGGCGACTTTCACGCCATCGGCGCGGCGAACAACCTGCTCGCCGCCATGCTCGACAACCATATCCAGCAGGGCAACGCCCTCGGCATCGACCCGCGGCGCATCACGTGGCGGCGCTGCGTGGACATGAACGACCGGCAGCTGCGCTGCATCGTCGACGGGCTCGGCGGCAGGGTCAACGGCGTGCCGCGCGAGGACGGATTCGACATCACGGTCGCCAGCGAGATCATGGCAGTGCTCTGCCTGGCCGAGTCCATGGCCGATCTGAAGGCGCGGCTGGGCCGCATCCTCGTGGGCTACACGTATGACGGCCGCCCCGTCACAGCGCGCGATCTCAAGGCCGTGGGCGCGATGGCGGCGCTGCTGCGCGACGCGCTCAAGCCCAACCTCGTGCAGACGCTCGAGGGCACGCCGGCGTTCGTACACGGCGGGCCGTTTGCCAACATCGCGCACGGGTGCAACAGCGTGCTCGCCACGCGCATGGCCATGCACCGCTGCGACTACGCCGTGACGGAGGCCGGCTTCGGCGCCGATCTCGGTGCGGAGAAGTTCCTGGATATCAAGTGCCGGCTTGCCGGACTGCGGCCGGACGCCGCCGTCGTGGTGGCGACGGTGCGCGCGCTGAAAATGCACGGCGGTCTGGCGCTGAACGAGCTCGGCACGGAGAACCTCGACGCACTGCGCCGCGGCGTGCCGAACCTGCTGCACCACGTGCGCTGCATCCGCGACACGTTCGGTCTGCCGTGCGTCGTGGCCATCAATCGCTTCCCCACCGACACCGACCGCGAGATTGCGCTGCTGACGGAGCTGTGCGGGCAGCTGGGTGTCCGCGTCGTGCTGTCCACCGTCTGGGCCGACGGCGGCCTCGGCGGCGAGGCGCTCGCGCGCGAGGTCGTGCGCCTGTGCGAGAGCGAAAACCACTTCCGCTTTGCCTATGAGCTCGACGCGCCGGTCGAGGAAAAGATCGACGCCGTCGTGCGCCGGGTCTACGGCGGAGCGGACGCAGAGATCCTGCCCGCCGCGCGCAAACAGATCCGCGAGCTGGAGGCGCTCGGCTTCGGCGGCCTGCCGGTGTGCATCGCCAAGACGCAGGCGAGCCTGTCGGACGACCCGGCGCTGCTCGGCGCGCCCGAGGGCTTCACCGTGACCGTGCGCAGCGTGACCGTGTCCGCCGGGGCGGGCTTTCTCGTCGCGCTCACGGGCAGCGTGCTCACGATGCCCGGTCTGCCGAAAGTCCCGGCCGCCGAAAACATCGACATCGACGACGACGGCCGCATCACCGGCCTGTTTTGAGCGTTTGCGCCCGCACATGGTTTCATGTGCGGGCGTTTTTCTGCGCATCGCTAGAAGTTATGTAAACCAAATGGCGCATACCGCGCCGCGCCCCCTCATAGGATGAAGGCAGAAAGCCGGAGGTGGTGCAATGTACAAAGTGCGGCAAGCCGTCAGAAAACACCGGAAACTGCTGAGCGTGTGCGCGATGGTGCTGGCCATCGCGCTTATGTTCTGGGCGGTCAACAGCCCCGCGATCGTGGGCGTGAGCGCGGCCAAGCGCGTGCTGCCCATCTACTGCGTGCAGCGCGACGACCGTGTCGTGAGCCTGTCGTTCGACGCAGCCTGGGGCAACGAGGATACGCAGATGCTCATCGACATCCTCAACAAGTACAACGTCCACGCGACGTTCTTCGTCGTGGGCGAATGGGTGGACAAATATCCGGAGTCGGTCAAGGCGCTCGCGGATGCGGGCAACGAGGTCATGAACCACTCGTCCACGCACCCGCACATGGCGCAGCTAAGCGCCGAGCAGATCCAGACGGAGGTCAACACCTGCGCCGATAAAATCGAAGCCGTCACCGGTACGCGGCCGACGCTGTTTCGCTGCCCCTACGGGGAGTACAACGACACGGTCGTGAGCACCATCAACGGTCTGGGCATGCATGTCATCCAGTGGGACGTGGATTCCCTCGACTGGAAGGGGCTGAGCAGCGACGAGATCACATCGCGCGTGCTCACGCGCGTGCAGCCGGGCAGCATCGTGCTGTTCCACAACGCGGCCGAGCACACGCCGGAGGCGCTGGCCGGCATCATTGAGGCGCTCATCGCCGACGGGTATTCCATCATCCCGATCTCGCAGATGATCCTCCCCGGCGACACGAGCATCGACCCCAACGGCCGCCAGTGTCCGGCGACCGTGGGCGAGGGTGCATGAGCAGGCAGCGAAAGCGGGGTTTACGCCCCGCTTTCGTTGCATTTTGCGCGCAAAAACGCTATAATAGAGAAAAAATCACCGCCCGCCGGGCGGTTCAGGAGTAAACATCTATGGAAAATTTCCAGAAAATCGCCGTGCTCATCGACGCGGACAACACGCAGCTGTCCAAACTGGAGGCCGTGCTGCACGAGGTATCGACCTACGGCCGCATCGTCGTGAAAAAGGCCTACGGCAACTGGCGCAAGGACTCGCTGAAAAACTGGGAGCCGGAGCTCAAGCGCCTCGCCATCCGCGCCGAGCAGCAGTTTGACTACGTCACCGGCAAGAACACGACCGACATCGCCATGGTCATCGGGGCCATGGATCTGCTGCACAATAATATGTACGACGCGCTCGTGCTCGTGTCGAGCGACAGCGACTTCACGCCGCTGGCCATCCGCCTGCGCGAGTCGGGCCTGTACATCATCGGTGCCGGCGTGACGACGACGCCGGAGTCATTCAAAAACGCGTGCGACGACTTCATCCTCATCGACTATCTGTCCAAGGCAGACGAAAAACCCGCCGCCGTCGAGCACGCCGCGGAGCCCGCGGCCAAAAAGCCCGCCCGCAAGACGAAAAAGGCCACACGCAGCACGAAGAAGTCCGCGGCCGAGTCTGCCCCGGCCACCGAACCCGAACCGGAACCGACGCCCGAACCCGAACCGGAGCCGGAGCCGAAAAAGCCCGACATCCGCGAGATCCACAACCTGCTGCACATTGCGTCCGAGAAGTATCAGGACGCCGACGGCTTTGTCAACGTCAGCTCCTCGGGGCTGTACATCAAGCGCGTCAAGCCCGATTTCAACGTGCGCGCCTACGGCTACAGCAAACTGCCGGAACTGCTGGCCGCCTTCCCCAACAAGTACCAGATCAAGCGCTACGAGGGCAAGGGCGGCGCGACGATCATCGCCTATAAATGTCTGTAATATCAAGCATTTGAAAGTCTGATAAGAACCCGCTCAGAATTGCAAAAAGCCCTTGACTTTTGCGCCCGGGCGCGCTAGAATTCCTCTCCTGTTGGGGAAGGACACCACCGCGAAGCAGCCCTCTTTCTTCGATGCCTCTGCGTCGGCACCCCCCCGCAAATTTCAAGAAAGAAGGTTCTTCCCATGACTGCTCAAATCCTTGCGGCTGTCATCTTCGTCGGCATGTTTGCGCTCATCATCATGGACAAATTCGAGCGCCAGTATGTCACGCTTGGCAGCGCGGCCCTCGTGCTCGTGGTCGTGTTCGGCATCTGTATGCACAGCTGGGACGCGATCAAAAACGCCCTGAACCTCGGTGCCATCTTCCGCGCCGACTTCTGGTACGGCGCCTCGGAGAGCGCAAGCTCCGGCGTCAACTGGTCGACCATCTTCTTCATCACCGGTATGATGATCATGGTCGAGGGCCTCGGCAAATCCGGCTTCTTCCGCTGGCTGTGCCTGTCGCTGGCAAAGCTCGCGCACTACCACGTCGTGCCGCTGCTGCTGTGCTTCATGGCCATGTCCGCGTTTCTGGCCATGTTCATCGACAGCATCACGGTCGTGCTGTTTCTCGCGACCGTCACGCTGGAGCTGGCGCAGATCCTGCACTTTGACCCCGTTCCGATGATCCTGTCGGAGGTCTTCTGCGCCAACCTCGGCGGTGCCGCCACCATGTGCGGCGATCCCCCCAACATCATCATCGGCACCGCGCTCGGCTATACCTTCACGGACTTCATTGAAAACACCGGCGTCATCGTCGGCATCTGCTTTGTGTTCGTGCTGATCTTCTTCTGGCTGTGCTTCCGCAAGCCGCTCAAGGCGAGCGAGGCCGCCCGTCCGGCCGACGCTGTCTGCCCTGCTCCGGCGACCGCCATCGCCAACCGCAAGGCGTTCGTCGCGGATGTGATCGTGTTTCTCATCGCGGTCGCGCTGCTCGTGACGCACGCGCAGACCGGGCTGACCGTCGCGTGCATCGGCGTCATCGTCGCGTGCCTGACGCTGCTGGTGACCGTGTTTACCAACGGCGGCGCTGCGGTGAAGGAAGTCATCCGCGGTGTGGACTACAAGACGCTGCTGTTTTTCATCGGCCTGTTTATCTCCGTCGCGGGTCTGGAGCAGACCGGTGTGCTCAAGCTCATCGCGCAGTTCATCTCGACCATCAGCGGCGGCAGCATCAAGGTCGTCATCGTCATCATCCTGCTGCTCTCGGCCGTGTGCAGCGCACTGATCGACAACATCCCGTTCGCGGCCACCATGGTGCCGGTCATTCAGTCCATCGCGGCGACGCAGGGCATGGACCTGTCCGTGCTCGCCTGGGCGCTGTCGCTCGGCACCGACCTCGGCGGCAACGCCACGCCCATCGGCGCGTCGGCCAACGTCGTGGCCACATCCGTGTCGGCCAAGAGCGGCCACCCCATCAGCTGGGGCAAATACTGCAAATACTGCGTTCCGGCCACACTGCTGGTCGTTGCGGTCTCGCTGGGATGCCTGTTTCTGAGATACCTGTGATCCTACTTTGAGAAAGGCGGTAACGCATCATGAAGCAAATCATCGTGACCGTCGGCCGTGAACACGGCAGCGGCGGCAAGTACATCGCCGAACAGATCGCCAAACAGCTCGGCATCGCATTTTACGATAAGGAGCTGCTGCTAGCCAGCGTCTTCAATGCCGAGGACGCCGCGCGCTATGACGAGAAGCCGGTACACCTGCTGTGGTCGCGCCGCATCGGCGAGAACTTCAACGCGCCGGAGGATGCGCTCGCACACGAGACGTTCGAGCACATTCAGGAGCTTGCCGACAGCGGCGAGTCGTTCGTCGTGCTCGGCCGCTGCTCGGATTTTTTGCTGCGCAGCAACCCGAACGCCGTGCATCTGTTCATCGCCGGAAAGCCCGACGTGAAGCGCCAGCGGCTCATGGAGGAAAAATCCCTCACGGCCGATCAGGCGGCGCAGGAAATGCGCCGTGTCGACCGCGACCGCAAAGCCTACCACAACTACTACTGCGACACGAAGTGGGGCGATGCGCGCGGGTATGACCTCGTTGTCAACAGCGGCAAGCTCGGCATCGAGAAGACCGTCGACACGCTCGTGGCCTACGTGCGTGCCTACCAGGCGCAGAACGAAGAATAAGCATGAAAATGCCCCGGATGCATTGGCATCCGGGGCATTTTTCGTCTCGCTCAGCCTTGCGTGCCGGCGCCCACCGGCGCCTTTCGGGCACTGCGGCGGCGGATGATCTCCCACAGGAGGTTGACCATGACCCAGCCGATGCCGGTCGCCAGCGCGACGGCACGCATGCCCATACTGTCGATCCACAGCCAGGAGAGCACCACGCGCAGCGCGATGTGGCTCGCCGCGCCGATAAACGGGATCGTCACGCGGCCGAGCCCATCAAAATATCCGGCAAACGTGTTGCCCGTAAAGCAGAAAATATAAAACAGCGAAATGAGCTGCATATATTCCCGGCCGCTTTCAAAGGCCGGGCCGCTGTATGCGCCCAGCATGAAGCCGACCGTCGCGCCGGCCGTCAGGTACATCACCAGTCCGGACAGCAGACCCATCGCCAGCATCAGTACGAGACTGCTGCGGAATGTTTTCTGCACGCGCTCCGGCTTGCCGGCACCGAGATTCTGCGCCACGAGCACCGATGTCGCCGCCGCGCCGATGTCGCCGAACGAATTGGCAAAGCCCTCGATGCGGGTCGTGGCCGTATAGGCAGAGATCATGTCCGTGCCGCCGGTATTGACCGCCCCCTGCACGAGGAGCTTGCCGATGTAAAGGCTCGACTGGTGCAAACCGGTGACAAAGCTGTAGCGCGCCGTGCGGCGCAGCAGCGGCGCGTCCATGCGGCAGTCGCTGCGGGCAAACAGCAGCTGCGGCGTGACCCGGCGCAGGTAGAGCATGCAGATCACGGCCGAAACGGCCTGCGAGGCCGCCGTCGCCCACGCGGCACCGGCAATGCCCCAGCCAAAGTGCGCGACGAACAGCACATCCAGCCCGACATTCGCCGTCACGGCGACCGCCAGCGCCATGAGCGCCGCCGTCGCGCGGCCGATGGCGCGCAGCAGCGCACCGTAGAGATTATAGACAAACGCCGCCGGCAGACTGATAAGAATGACGGTGAGATACGCCGTCACATAACCCGTGAGCTCCTGCGGCGTCTGGATGACGCGCAGCAGCAGCGGCAGGCACAAAAAGCCGATGGCACTGCACGCGAGCGTGCACAGCAGCCCGAACACCAGCGACAGAAAGTGCTCGCGCCGGAACGTCTCGAGATCGTTAGCGCCAAACAGCTGCGCAAAGATCACGGACACGCCGGTGCATGCGCCGGTGATCATGAACAAAAACAGATTCATCACCGACCCCGCAATGCCGACGGCCGCAAACTCCAGCCCGCCCGCACAGCGGCCGAGAATGAACGCATCGACCGCATTGTACAGCTGCTGAAGAATGTTGCCGAGGATCAGCGGCGCGGCCAGACGCAGCATATGCTGCGGTATGCTGCCGGCCGTCAGGTCATGGGTCCGGGTCTTCATCCGTAATTCCTCCCGAAAATGTCTTGACGAAACGATACCACGGTTATATCATTGCGTAAAGAGACAATGTTTCAACGGTTCCTTGCGAATCCCGCAAGGACGGAGGCAACTTATGGACACGGAAAAATGCCGCGCACTGCTGGCCGTGCTCGAGGCCGGGAGCCTCTCGGCGGCGGCGGAAAAACTGGACTACACTCCCTCCGGCCTGAGCCGGATGATGGCGGCGCTTGAGCAGGAGCTGGGCTTCCCGCTGCTAAGCCGCTCGCACAACGGCGTGCAGCCGACGCGCGCCTGCCGGACGCTGCTGCCGACGCTGCGGGAACTGACGCACTGGAGCGCCCTGCTCGAGGCACAGGCAGCCGATATCCGCGGCGTCGAAACCGGCACCATCGCCGTCGGCTGCGTGTACGGGGCATACTACGGCTGGCTCAGCCGCTGCATCGCCCGCTTCTGCGAAGTCTACCCCGGCATCGAGGTGCAGGTCCTGCAGGGCAACAGCAGCCAGCTCACGCGCGCCGTGAGCGAGCACACGGCCGACTTTTGCATCACGAGCTTCCGCGAGGGCGACTTTGACTGGATCCCGCTGTACGCCGACCCCATGGTCGCGTGGCTGCCGCCGGAGCATCCGCTGGCCGGGGGCAGGACGTTCCCGCTCGCGGCGTTTGCGACCGAGCCGACCATCGCGACCTATATGCACCAGGACACAGACAACGCGCGCGTGTTCGCCCGCGCGGGCATCACGCCGAATGTCCGCTACACGTCCGTGGACAGCCGCGCCACCTTTGCCATGGTGCAGGCCGGTCTCGGCGTGAGTCTGAACAATCAACTCATCACCCACGGCTGGGACACGACCGGCATCGTGATCCTCCCGGTCGATCCGCCGCAATATGCCGAGATCGGCATCGCCGCACCCGCGCCGGAGGAGCTGTCCCCGGCGGCGAAGCGGTTTCTCGCCTTCGCCCGGCAGACACTGCGCACGGATCCCGAGGCCGCGGAACTTGGAAAGGAGCAAGCATGAAAGTATCCGAACTCCCCTACCGGCGCGTAACGCGCGAGGAAATGACCGAAGGGCTGCAGCGCGTGATTGGGCGCGTAAAGGCCGCGCAGAGTGTTGAGGAGATCCTCGCCGCGCGGGCGGAATATCTCTCGCTCACGACGGAGTACGCCACGGCGCAGTCGCTGTCGTACATGCGCTACACGATCAACACCGTGGACCCGTTTTATCTGGCGGAAAAGGACTACTATGACGAGATCGGCCCGGAGGTCGAAAATCTTGCGCTGCAGTACACCTCCGCCGTGCTCGACAGCCCGTTCCGGAAAGAACTCGAGACGGTGCTCTCGCCGATCCTGCTGCGCAGCATGGAGCTGCAGCGGCGGAGCATGTCGCCGGAGATCATCGACGACATGGTCGAGGAAAACAAGCTCGTGAGCGAATACGCCCAGCTCATGGCGGGCATGCTCTTCCCCTTCCGGGGCGAGCAGCTGCCGCGGCCGATGCTGATGAAATACGCCCGCAGCGCCGACCGCGCCACGCGCAGGGAATGCTACGAGGCGCTCGGCACGACGCTGGAAGCGCACAGCGCGCAGCTGGACGATCTTTTTGACCGGCTCGTGCACGTGCGCGACCGGATGGCCAAAAAGATGGGCTATGAAAACTTCATCGAGCTTGGCTACTGCCGCATGGAGCGCATGTGCTACGACGCGCAGGCCGTGCAGACCTTCCGCGAGAACATCGTGCGCGACATCGTGCCGGTCGTGTCCCGGCTGCGGCTGGAAAACGCGAAGCGTCTCGGCATCGACACATTCCGGCTCTACGACAATGAATTTTTCACCCCCGGCGGCGACCCGACGCCCTGCGGCAAGGACGAACTCTTCGCCGCTGCGCAGAAGATGTACGACGCCATGGGCGACGTGCCGGGCGCATTTTTCCGCATGATGTGCGAAAATGAGGCCTTCGACGTCGAGTCCCGCCCGAACAAGTGGGGCGGTGGCTACTGCACGGAGTTTCCGAAGTTCCGGCAGCCGTTCATCCTCGCAAACTTCAACGGCACGTCCGGCGATGTGGACGTCGTGACGCACGAGGCCGGCCACGCGCTCAACGCCTATCTGATCGCGGACAACCGCTTCGCGCTGGAACTCGGCTGCGGCGGCATGGAAACCGCCGAAACGCACTCGATGAGCATGGAGTTTTTCGCCTGGCCGTATCTCGACGCCTTCTTCCCGAAGGCGGGCGACGCGGAGCGCTACCGCTTCCAGCACGCGCTTGATGCGCTCAGCTTCCTGCCCTACGGCACGATGGTGGACGAATTCCAGCACCGCGTCTACGCCGAGCCCGACCTCACCCCGGCCGAGCGCAACGCCGTCTGGCTGGAGCTGGAGGCGAAATACCGCCCGTATATCGACCAGCGCGGCGTCCCGTATCTCGAGCGCGGCACCCGCTGGCAGTATCAGATGCACATCTACGAGACGCCGTTTTACTACATCGACTACTGTCTGGCGCAGACGGCGGCGTTCCAGTTCCTGCTCGCGTCGCAGGACAATTATGACGATGCGTTCGCCCGCTACCTGCACCTGTCGCAGCAGGGCGGCGAAAAGCTCTGGACGGACCTGCTGGCCGAGGCGGGCTTCCGCTCCCCGTTCGAGCCGGGCGCCCTCGCACAGCTGGCAGCGCAGGTGGAGCCGCTCATCCGCAGGCACACCGTCTGACAAAGGAGGAAAGCACCATGTATGAACTGACCCAGGTGGCCGGAAACAGCTACTATATCCAGAGCCCGGCCAAGATCGGCCTCGTGCGCCTGAACGACACAGACGTCTGCCTCATCGACAGCGGCAATGACAAGGAGGCCGGGCGCAAGGTGCGCCAGATCCTCGACGCCAACGGCTGGCACCTGACCGTCATCTACAACACGCACTCCAACGCCGACCACATCGGCGGCAACCAGTACCTGCAAAACCAGACCGGCTGCAGGATCTATGCCCCGGGCATCGAGTGCGGCTTCACGCGCCACCCGGTGCTCGAGCCGTCGTTTCTCTACGGCGGCTATCCGCCGAAGGAGCTGCAGCACAAATTCCTCATGGCCAAGCCCAGCGACGCGCAGGAGCTGACCCCGGCGTGCCTGCCGGAGGGATTCGAACTGCTGCAGCTGCCGGGGCACTTTTTCGACATGGTGGGCTTTCGCACGCCGGACGACGTGGTGTATCTGGCCGACTGCCTGTCGAGCCGGGAGACACTGGAAAAGTACCAGATCGGCTTTCTTTACGATGTGGCTGCCTACCTGAACACGCTCGAAATGGTCAAGGCACTCACCGCCCGCGCCTTCGTACCCGCGCACGCCGCGGCCACGGAGGACATCGCCCCGCTCGCGCAGTACAACATCGACAAGGTGCTCGAGATCGCGGACATCATCACGGAGCTCTGCCGCGCTCCGCAGACGTTCGAGGCGGTCTTGCAGCAGCTGTTCCGGCGCTTCGACCTCGTGATGGACTTCGAGCAGTACGTGCTCGTCGGCAGCACGGTGCGCTCCTACCTCGCGTGGCTCAAAGACAGCGGCAGACTCCGCGCCGTCTTTGATGACAACTGCCTGCTCTGGCAGCGGGCATGAAATGCATATCAAAAAACTCCGCATCCGATCGGATGCGGAGATTTTTCATTCCAGAAGGCCGTACTTTTCTTTCACACGCGCGAGCTTGCTGAGCAGGGGCTTATACAGCAGGAGCAGAAACACGGCCGTCGCACCCGCGTGGATGAGGTTAAATACAAACCCCGATGCGCAGGTCGCCAGCCACAGCTGCCACGAGGGCACGGCGTTGTACATGAGCATGCTCGCCGTATCGAGCAGCACGCCGTAGACGATGAGCACCGAGAAAAAGCCGTAGAGCAGCAGCGGCACGAGCCGCACCTTCCGCCCGGCAAACAGCACGCCGCCGAGAAAGCCCACGAGCCCGAAGCCGAGCATCTGCCACGGCGTCCACGGCCCCTGACCGAAGAAAAAGTTCGAGATCAGGCCCGCCGCCGCGCCGGTGACGAAGCCCGCCTCCGGCGTGAAGGCCACGGCCGTGAGGATCACGATCGCGCACACGGGCTTGCACTGCGGCAGCCAGTAAAACGCCGCGCGCCCGGCCACGGCCAGCGCCGTCATCGTCGCGAGCAGCACGAGCTCGCGCGCCTGCGGTCTGCGGCCTTCAAACCGCAGCACGAACGGCACAAACATCAGCCCCACGAGCAGCAGCGACGTGAGGTAGTACTTCCGCTCGTCCCACACGCACACGAACACCGCCATCAGCGCCGGGATCGCCACGAGCAGGATGCCGAGCGCGGCCCAGGTGCGCCGCGTCAATCGGTGAGACATTGCACGACCTCCCCGCACAGTACCGCGCCGGGCGCAGCGGTGCGCGCGATGCGCGCGGCCGCCGTGGTGTAAAAATAATTGCCGGAGAAAAACGCGCGCGCGGCGTTTTCCGTCACGACCTCGCCGCGAAAGAGCAGGCCGCAGCGGTCGGCGTACTGCGCGCAGAACTCCACATCGTGGCTCACGATGCACACGGCCGCGCCCTGTGCGCAGAGCGCGCGCAAAAACGCGCCGAAGTCCGCCTTGAATGCGCCATCCATGCCCTTCGTCGGCTCGTCGAGCAGCAGCACGCGCGGCTGCATGAGCAGCACCTTCGCCAGCGCAGCGCGCTGCTGCTCGCCGCCGGAGAGGTCAAAGGGGTGCCGGTCGAGCAGCGGCGCGAGCGCCATCTGCCGCACGACCGTGTCCACCAGCGCGGCGTCCCTGCCGAGCGACGCGAGATCGGCACACACCGTGTCGGCCGCGAAGAGCGTGCGCGGGTCCTGCGGCACGGCGGCGATGCCGTCGCGCAGGGGCTGGAGCGCGCGCTGCCGCTTCCCATCGAGGTACACGCTGCCGCGGTACAGCCGCAGCCGCCCGGAGAGCACGCCGAGCGCCGTCGTCTTGCCGCTGCCGTTGCTGCCGGTGAGCGCGTAGAGCTCGCCCGGGCGCAGCGTGAGTGAGAAATTGCGCAGCACGTCCGCGCTGCCCTGCGCGTAGCGAAACCAGCCGTCGCGCACGGTCAGCACCGGGGGCGCGTCCACGGGCGCGGGCGGCGCGTCCGGCATCGGGCGCGGAGAAAAGCGCTGGAGATACGCCCGACCCGCGCGCACGGTGAGCGGCAGACGCTCCGTCTCGCCGAGGGCGGCGGCAATGCGCGCCGCCGTGGGCATGGCAGAAAAGATCGCATGGCCGCGCACCGCGGCCGCCGCCTCCTGCGGCGCACCGGCGGCCAGCAGCCGCCCCTGCTCGAGCACGATGAGGTGGTCGGCCAGCGGCACGGCCTCCTCCAGCCGCTGCTCGGACAGCAGGATCGTCAGCCCCAGTTCCTCGTTGAGCTTGCGCAGCGTGTGCAGGAAAGTACTCGCCGCGATGGGGTCGAGCTGGCTCGTCGGCTCGTCCAGAATGAGCACGTCCGGCCGCATGACCACGACGGACGCGAGGTTGAGCATCTGCTTCTGACCGCCGGAGAGCGCGCCCACGTCGCGCTCGAACCAGTCGGCAATGCCGAAGTAGCTCGCCATCTCGGCGACGCGCAGACGCATGGTTTTTTCCTCGCACCCGAGGCTCTCGAGCCCGAACGCCAGCTCGTGGAACACCTTGTCCGTCACGATCTGATCATCCGGGTGCTGGAGCACAAAGCCGATGCGCCGCGCCTGCTCAGCAAACGGGATATCCTTTAGGCGCGTGCCCCCAAGGCACACCGTGCCGCTGACCGTGCCGTGCGGCGTAAGGCAGGTCTTGAGCTGGCGCAGGAGGGTCGATTTGCCGCTGCCGCTCTCGCCGCAGAGGACGGTGACCGCCCCCTCCGGGATGGTGAGCGTGAGATCATCGAGCGCCGGGCGCGTCTGGCCCGGATAGGTAAAAGTCAGATGTTCGAGCGCAAACGACGCCATGTCAGTGCCTCCTTTCCATCGAGCAGCAGCGGCAGAAAGCACAGCAGCGCAAAGCACGCCATGCACACTGCACCGAGCGCACCGTCACCGCCGATGCGGATCGACGGGTAGTAGCGCACATACAGCGCGCCGCAGCCGACGCCCACGCACACGCCCGCAAACGCGAGCGCAAGCACGGCGCAGAGCACACCGTCGCGCCGGGTGAAGCGGTAATTGCCGAAATAGGTTCTTCTGCCGGCGCCGTAGCCCCGGCTCTTCATGGAGTCCGCCGCCGTGATGCCGCTCTCAAGCGCCCACGAAACGGTGACGGACAAAATGCGCGCGCCATTTTTCAGCCGCCGCCACGCGCTGCCCTCGCGCGTGCCGCAGCCGAGCGATGCCTGCGCCGCGCGCACGGCGCGGATGTGCGCGGAAAACTTCGGTACGAACCGCAGCGCCATGCTCAGCAGCAGCGACACGCCCGGCAGCGCGCTGCCGAACACGTACAGATATTTCTCCGCCGTCATGACGACGTTGCAGCACTGGAACCACAGGATCACGGCCGCGAACATTGCCGCCGCAGCCGCGCCGTAGCACAGTGCCTCGCGCGTGACGGGGTTGCCGTTCGGCAGGTAGAACAGCATCGTCACGCCCGCGTGGTTGAACAATGCGTTGAGCGCCGCCATCAGCACCAGAAACGGCACGAGCCAGCCGAGCGTCCGCCCCAGACTGCGCCAGCCGCGCAGCACCGCACAGTAGCCCAGCGCGCCCAGCAGGCTCAGCGCCAGAAACACCGGGTGCAGCACGAGCATCGTCAGCAGCAGCACGGCCGCAAAATAGCAAAAGGTCAGCGCCGGGTGCAGCGCCGAGAAGGAATCGTTCATGGTTCTCCTTGCTGGGCGCCGACGTCGCGCCCGAGGTCGCAGGTATAGCTCCAGACGACGGTGTCGCCGTCATGCAGTGTATAGCCGCTGCAGCCGTAGTCCGGCCAGACGCCGTTGACACTGTACATCCAGCCGGACAGCTCGCCGCAGTCAAATTCGTAGAGGTTGCCGATGCCCTCGATATAGGCGCTGTTGTACGTAGGCGTCCAGGTCGACTCCATGTGGAGGCCCTGCGCGCGGCAGACCCGCTGCAGCACATCGAACACCGTGTCCCCCTCCGAGAAGGAGACGGTCGTCTCCGGCAGGAGCACGCCGTCAGGCGGCACGATGTCCGCCTTACCGGATTTTAGATCGTCCATATGCTCCAGCACCGTGCTGCACTCGACCGTTACCGTACAGCGCAGCGCACCGGCATCCTCCTGCGTCTGTCCGCCGCAGGCCGTGCACAGCAAAAGCAGCAGGCACAGCAGCAGACTGAGCGCGCGCCGCTTAGCCACGCTGCACCGTCCCGTTCACGACCGTGAGCGTGGCCGTCGTCGTGGCAAGGCTCTCTGATTCGTCCGCGGCGGCCAGCACGGCGTCCGACACCGTCAGCGCCGCCTCCGTCACACCGTCGGCGAGCTGAAAGCGCAGCCGCACGAGCACGCTGCCCGTCGATGTGGCGAGCGTGCCGCCATCCTCCGGCAGGCACAGGGCGCGCGCGCTGCCGGTCTCGTTGGCGCGCTCCGGGTCACTCTCCCACTCCGGGAGACTGCCCATCACGAGCGGGATGTCTCCGTCCGACGTGCCGAGAAATGTGATCTGCGTCGGGTCAAAGGTCACGGCGAGGCTCGCCGCCTCATAGTGCGCGCCGTCCGGCAGGCCGGAGAGCACGACGTCGACCGTGCACGCGCCATCCGCGTCCGCGCTCTGGCACGTGAGCGTAAGCGTGGGGTCGGTGTCCGCGACGCTCTTTTGCCGCAGCGTGATGCACAGCACCACAACGACCACGACCAGCAGCACGGCAAGCACAATGGCAAGGTTCTTTTTCGTCCAGAAAGTCTTCATTGTCCGTCCTCCTGCGCCGTGGGCAGCACCGTATTCTGAACGAAACTGTCAGCCAGCGCGCGCACATCCTGCGTGTCGACGCGGCCGTCAAGATTCACATCCATCGTCAGCAGCAGCTCCGTTGCCGGGGCCTTGCTGTCTGCGCAGGCCGTGCGGATATTGAGCGCATCCTGCGCGTTGATAACGCCGTCGGCATTCCCATCGCCGACGGTCAGCACCGGGCCCTTGCCTTCCGTCACGGTGTAGTTTTCCGTGTCATTGAGCGCGTCATCCGTCACGTCCGGCGCAAAGAGCCAGACCCACGTCGGCGTGTCGCTGCGCTCAGACAATACAGGGCTGTAGAGCAGCTGCGTCCCGTCGGAAAACGTGACCGTGCTGTCCGCCGTCACGTCCGGCAGGCACACGGCGACCGTGCGGTATCCGGCCGGGATGAGGCCGCTGCCGTCCGCCGTGCAGAGCACGCGCGCGACCGGTTCGTCCGGCTCGGCGGGCGTCTCGACCGTGGGCGTGTCCGTCTCCTGATAGAGGCCGCTCTGCCCGCGCCGGAACCGCGAGATGGCCACGAGCGCGTACACCGCCTGCTCCGTGGCGAGACTGTCCGTGCCGCCGGAGGCCTTGTGGCGGAACGCGGCCGCGCCCGCATCATAAAACGTCAGCAGCGCATCGACCGCCGAGCCGCCGTCCTTGACGAAACGGCTGTCCGTGTCCGGGTCGATGCCCAGCGCCGTGCAGGCGACGATGACCTGCGCGACGCTCTCGGCATTGGCGGAGCCCCATGAGGTGAAGCCGCCGTCGCTGCTCTGCATGGCCGAGAGCGTGTCAATGCCGCGCGACACGGCCGCTGCGACGGCCGCCTCCCCGCGGTACGCCGCCAGCGCCTGCAGCACCATGGCCGTCACGTCCGGGTCGGCCGCCGCGCCGCTCATCGCCCAGCCGCCGCCGGAGAGCTCCGCCGCCAGAATGGCGTCCACGCACTGGCGGCGCACCGCACTGCCGGGCAGGTAATTGTGACTGTCGAGCGCGAGCAGCGCAAACACCGGGCCGTTGATGCCCTGATTGCGCACCCAGGAAAAGTCGGCATACGGCGCGGTGAGGTCGCAGCCGCCGACCTGCGTCGCGTCGCGCCCGATGGCGGACAGCGCGAGGATGACGCGCGAATTGTCCGTGGATTTGTAGGCGTTGAGCGCACCGTCGCGCCCGGACGCTGCCGTGAGCTCCGGCGCCTTGGACGCAACGTCTGCATAGTAGCGCACGAAATAATCGCTGTCCACGGCGAAATACCCGCCGCGGGCAAGGCCCAGCACCGTCCACTCATCGCCGTAGCCCGGCGACGGGACGGCCGCCGCCTGCTGCGCCAGTGCGGCCGAGAGCACCGGCTGCACATCTGCGCCCTGCGCCGTCGGCGCCGGCAGCACCGCGCACGCGAGCAGCAGCGCCAGGCACAGCGCCAGAAACCGTTTGTTCGTTTTCATGATCTGCCTCCTGAAAGGGGTCTTACACGCACGCGGTCGATGCGCGCGCGGATTTTCCGAAATCACGCAACATTATACCAGCCGGATTGCGCAAAAGCAACGTTCTGCGGCATTTCCCGCCCTGGCGATGCATGGACTTTCTGTCAGGTTTTCCGGCAGGCCGCTTTTGCGCAATTTCCCGCGCGCGGCGTGCTAGGATACCCCCATGGACGTCATCTATCTCGACAGCCTGTTTGGGCTGAATCTGCTGATCGACTACTGCCTGGTGCTGGCATCGGCGCGCGTGTGCGGCGTGGTGCTGCGCCGCTGGCGGTACGCGCTCGCGGCGCTCATCGGCGCGCTGTACGCGGCGCTCATGGTCCTGCCCGGCTGCGGGTGGCTGGCAAACGGCGCGATGAAGCTCGCACTCGGCGCGGCCATGGCGCTCATCGCCTTCGGCGGGGAGGCGCATCTCGTGCGGTGCACGGTGGTGTTCTTCGCCGTGTCGGCCGCGTTCGGCGGCGCAGTGTACGCCGCGGGCATGCTCGCGGGCGTGCCGCCGGGCAGCGGTGCGCTCGTGACGGTGTCGGGCCGGGTGCTGGCACTGTCGTTCGCCGCGTGCTATGCGGCCGTGTCGCTCGTGTTCCGCCGGCGGGCCAAGGCCGCCGACCGCGAGGTGCGCACCGTGACGATCACGCTTGCCGGGCGCAACGTGACGCTCAAGGCCCTGCGCGACAGCGGCAATGACCTGCACGACCCGGTGTCCGGCCTGCCGGCGGCGGTGGTCGAGCGCGCGGCGGTGCTGCCGCTGTTTCCGGCGCTGCACGCCCTGCCGGACGACGCGGTGCAGACGCTGGAAGCGCTCAGTGCGCTGCCGGAGTGCACCGGCCGGGTCGTGCTGCTGCCGTACCGCGCGGTGGGCGTGGCCGGCGCGCTGCTGCCGGCGTTCCGGCCGGACAGCGTGAGGATCGACGGCGCGGCGGAGCCGATGCTGCTGGCGCTGAGCGCGCAGGCGCTCACATCCGACGGCGCATTTGCCATGGTGCTGCCGCCAAAAAGCTGAGGAGGGGTTTTTCGTGCCAAGACTACTGGAAAGACTGCATACGCTCTGGGCGGCGCTGCGGCTGCGGCTGCGCGGCGGCGCGCCGGGGCTGTTTTACATCGGCGGGAGCGACACCATGCCCGCCCCGCTCGACCGCGCGGCCGAGCAGCAGGCCATCCGGGCGCTCGCCGCCGGGAGCGAGGAGGCCGCTTCCCTGCTCATCGAGCACAACCTGCGGCTGGTGGTGTACATCGCGCGCCGGTTTGAAAACACGGGCATCCACATCGAGGACCTGATCTCGATCGGCACGATCGGCCTCATCAAGGCCATCCACACCTTCAAGCCGGACAAGAACATCAAGCTCGCGACCTACGCCTCGCGCTGCATCGAAAACGAGATCCTCATGTACCTGCGCAAGTGCAGCGCGCAGAAAACGGAGGTGAGCATCGACGAGCCGCTCAACACCGACTGGGACGGCAACGAGCTGCTGCTCTCCGACGTGCTGGGCACTGAGGCGGACGTGGTGATGCGCCCCATCGAGGAGGACGTGGAGCGGGACCTGCTGGCGGCAGCCATCCAGATGCTCTCGCCCCGGGAAAAGCAGATCATCACCCTGCGGTTCGGCCTGGGAGGCGGAAAGGAGCAGACCCAGAAGGAGGTGGCGGACCAGCTGGGCATCTCCCAGAGCTACATCTCCCGGCTGGAAAAGCGCATCATCAACCGGCTGAAGAAGGAGATTTTACGGCTGTCCTAGTCTTGACAATCCTCACCGGGTATACTATACTGAAACAAGATATTGCGATCTGCGAGGAAGGGAAGCAGTACCCGGCGGGCAGCGGCCAAGAGA
>ERZ827528.875-NODE-875-length-34237-cov-13.672284_pt1 | contig 34237 bp, 29 predicted proteins | sample MGYA00519768_ERZ827528 | MGnify/ENA primary metagenome ERZ827528 (study PRJEB31778, sample SAMEA3449343) | human gut metagenome | biome: human gut; feature: human-associated habitat; material: faeces | place: United Kingdom | collected 2010/2012 ...
TATCTTGTTAGTTAAAATTTATATTTGAACTGTATACTTGACAGGACATAGTACAAACTACGGATCATCCGGGCTTTGTTTTGCTGTCATAATAGGAGTTGCGAATCTATCTGTAAATTTCATTCGCGCCCCATGTATCTGTTGAATTTTCACCAGGTTTGGTGGGAGGAGTGTGAATTTTTCCACCAAGACTGGCGGCGAAGCACAAGTTTTCCATTCATGCTGATGAGAAACGGAAATATTTCAGTCAAACATCCCCGTCGGATAGTCCGGCGGGGATGCTGTTTAATGTTCTTTTTAAAGGCCACTATGAGTGCTGAAAACTTCTGTTCGCATGCGTGAAACTACTTTCCGTATGCATTCAGAAGGTTGAACTGACCCTTTAGCCTGCCAATGCCACGATGCTCAAGAAGCGCGTCAAGGGTCTGGTTTATAATCCTGTCGGAGGATATAACTGGAATGGCGTTTATTTGAAGTAATATATAGGAAGAAAAGATGAACAACAGAGATTTTCAAAGTAAAAATCTCCGTTGTTTTTTGATGGTTTCATTTATGTGTAAGTTTAAGAATGAGAATTCCAAAATTGGAAATGTTTATGAAATGTGAAAGAATCAGGAATCTTTTAAATGAAGTAATGATAAAATAGGCATAACAATAATCTGTGGGGTGACGTTATGGCAATAGAATCAAGAATTATGGAACATGTTCGTTCCGTATTGGAAAAATTTGACAACAAGTATATTGAAAATGGAATTTTGAAGAAGTCTAAGGTAATAGAAAATCTTGACAACTATGACCGTGACTTGATGTCTGCTCTCTTGGATGACAGGCTGATTCATGATACATACACCGAGAAGATTTCAGATGTTGAGATTTTCAAGGTCAACCAGTTTATCGAGATGTTTGAATTCAAGAACTACTGGGAAGACAGTTATACAAGATACTCAAACAAGATAGGCTTGACTTCCGGTGGCAAGTTCATTGATGAATCAACTGACGTTGTACTTGATTTTCCATTTAAGGATACGGTTTTAAAGGCTGGTATGAGCAAGGAGGATGTTGAAGATGCAGGAGATGCCAATGAACAGTTTTTGAATGAGGTCTTGGCTAAGTCGGAAATTGATGAATTGTTTGAACCTAAAGTCTTTAAGAACGTCAGAAAATACGATCGTTCGGGGGGGGCGAACAATCCTTCCTGTCTGACGATGATAATTTAGTTATTAAGGGAAATAACCTGATTGCATTGCATAGCATCAAGAGAAGATATGCAGGCAAGGTCAAGATGATATATATTGATCCACCGTATAATACCGGAAGCGATAGTTTCGAGTATAACGATCATTTTAAACGTTCTACGTGGCTGACGTTTATGAAAAACAGACTGGAAATAGCAAGAGAACTCCTAAGTAAAGATGGATTGATATTTGTAAACATTGATTCTAGCAGATCAAATTGTAAGAGTATAAAAGGAACCACCATGGAGCCGTATCTACATATTTTGATGGATAATATTTTTGGAGAATCCAATTACATAGGAACGTTGGATTGGAAGAAGAAGAAACAACCATCTTTCTTGAGCAGGATAGCATCTGTTTTAGATCATATTATCGTATTTGCCAAGGATGAAAAAAATATTGACAAGTTATCGATTTCGACAACTACAGATAATACTAAGCGTATTGATAATCAGTCTAATCCTAAGTCAGAGCGACTTGTAAGGGCTGGTGTGAAGTACATGGGAAAAGAAAATGATTTGATAATAAAAGCTGGTGAATATACTAGTCGAAGTATGTCTGTAGCGTATGACAGGGATGTTGTAATAAAAAATGGCAGGACAGTAAATGACGTTGTCATAACTGCTAACTGGAGAACGAATCAGAATAATATTGATCAATATTGCGATGATGATTTGCTATATATTAACAGTTCCAAAACGTTGCGAAGATTTGTAACTGCTGAAGAAGCGTCTAAAGGAAAGACGATGACGGATCTTCTGTTGGATTCTGGACAAAATCAAGACGGAACCAATGAGCTTATAGCATTATTTGGGAAAAAAGTCTTTGATACGCCTAAGCCGGAAAAATTATTATGTCACCTTATTAAGGCAGGCAGTAATAAAGGGGATATAGTTCTTGACTTCTTCATGGGATCGGCAACCACTCAGGCTGTTGCCATGAAGATGGGAAGGAGATTCATCGGCATCGAGCAGATGGACTATATCGAGACCGTTTCCGTTCCCAGATTGGAGAAGGTTATTGAAGGAGAACAGGGGGGAATATCAAAGGACGTAGGCTGGCAAGGTGGCGGATCATTTGTCTATGCGGAATTGATGGAGAAAAACCAGGGGTATCTTCATGATCTGCAGAAGGCAGCTGATGTGAAGGAACTGATGCTAGTGTATGATCGTATGAAAGAGAATGCAGATCTTGACTTCAGGCTGGATCTTCAAAAATTTGAGGAAGAACTTCCAAAACTCGGCAGTGTTGAAGAAAGACGCAGGGAGCTTATCAGAATTCTGGATAAGAATCAACTCTATTATAATTATGCAAACATTGATGATGCTGATGTACGTGATCTGATTACAGACAGCGATTATCAGTTCAATAAGTCGTTTTATAATGATAAGGATGGTGAATAGTTATGGCTGCTAAAAAGAAGAGTGTGGAACGGCATTTTCCTCTTTTGGAGGATATTTCTAAAATTCGTCAGGTGAGTTTGATAAATCCTGACGATGCCGTGAATTTTAAAATATGTGATTATATAAAAGACAATTTAAAGCATCAATTGCGACCTTATCAAGCAGACGCGCTTTTTTCCTTGAATTATACACAGACACGAGAGAAGCCGCAAAAACATTTGATGTTTAATATGGCCACTGGATCAGGAAAGACTGATGTTATGGCTGCTGTGATGTTGTACATGTATGCTGAACATGGTTACAGGAACTTTATATTTGTTGCTAACTCGAATGCGGTTGTATCCAAGACGAGAGATAATTTTATAAATGATAATTCATCTAAGTATCTTTTCAATTCCCCAATCAATATAGATGGCAGGAGAGTGGAAATAAAATCAGTGGACAGGTTCACATCTGTTCAGGAACCTGGGATAATCCATATGAAATTAACAACTATCCAGGCTTTATCCAATGAACTTGGTATTGTGCGAGAGAATGGTCTTACCTATGAGGAGCTTCAAAAGAATAAAGTCGTGATATTGGCGGATGAGGCACATCACTTTAATGCAAGTACTAAATCACAGAAACAGGAAGAAAACTCCTGGGAGTCTTTATTAGATAGGATTCGGGAATGCAATTCGTCTAATCGGCAGTTCGAGTTTACGGCGACTATCGATGTTGATAAACCGCTTGTTTATGAAAAGTACAAGGATAAGATAGTTTATAAATATGATTTGAACCGCTTTATGGAAGATGGTTATTCTAAAAATGTTTATCGGTTGGAAGCTGATAATGATGATAGAAGCAAAATGATGAATGCAGTACTCTTGAGCCAGTATCGAAAGAGAATTGCGAAGGAAAATGGCATCGATGATTTTAAACCGGTAATTCTTTTTAAGTCCAACCGCATTGCCGCATCCGAAAATGCAAGAAATGCATTTCTTGAAATGATTGACAAATTGGATGTGTTCAAGTTAGATGAGTTTTTGAAAGAGCAAAATAGTGTTGATCTTTGCAGCACGACACTTAAGAGTATGTATACATACTGGCAGGAACAGGATAGTGCTCAAACGGTAATTGAATTAAAAAGGGATTTCAAGCCCATGACAACAATCAATGTTAATGATACATCTAAAGACGGAATTCTTGGCAATGAGAATGATTTTAAGAAACTCAATACACTGGAAGACACGAATAACCCTATTCGAGCGGTTTTTGCGGTTGCCAAGCTGACTGAAGGATGGGATGTGTTAAATCTTTATGATATTGTCCGACTTGGGGAACAGCCCGTATCTCTTGTTCAGACAAACAGCGAAGCACAGTTGATAGGTCGTGGTGCCAGATATAATCCTTTTGAATATAATGGCGAGAAATCTTATATAAGACGTTTTGATGATTCTAATGATCCCAGAGTCAAATTATTGGAATCGCTGCATTATCATACAATAAATGATAGTAAGTACATTAGTAATCTCTTGAAGTCATTTAACAAGATGAATTTGATTTCAGAAAGTGACAGTGACAAAGAGTATAATATGTACTACGCAAAAGTAAAAGATAAATTTAAAAAAAGTCATGCGCATAAGTACGGAAGGCTTTATCATAATAAATTAAAGGAAGTCAGTGATGATGAATATAATGATTTGGGGAAATATGGATTGGATCGTGAAAAAATAGTCATTGATATGGTTGATACCGTTAAGGAGCATTCGAACAATCAGGAAAGCAACGAAGATTATTTGGACACACGCAATGTGCTTATTGCTGATTTTAATAGTAATCGTGACAAGCGCCTTTTAAAAAAGGCAATGTCACGTGATAAATTCTTCAGATTCAATGAATTGTCGAAATATGCTCCTAAAATTAACTCTTTGAATGAATTTATGACTTCAAGTGATTGGCTTGGTGATTTGAAGGTATATGCAACTATTCCGTATCATAAAGAGGATAGCTTTGACAATGTTTATAGATTGAAAGTAGTTGACAAAGCATTATCTCGCGTTAAAAATTTTATGCAATCCAATTACATGAAGAGAAGAGGGACTAGAGAATTTGAACCCGTTAAGGTTAAGGATATTGTTGTAGATTATTCAAAACGTATATCAAAAGGAGAAAGGTCAACGGGAGACAGACCGGTTATCAGACCTTATGAAATGGGCAATGACGATTGGTTTGTATATGATTGTGCAATTGTAGACGGACTTGAAAAGAGGATGATAGATTCAATCAGACGGATCATCTTTAAATTGAAAGAGAAGTATAAAGAAGTTTTTCTGATTAGAAACGAGGAAACGATCAGTAAGCTTAAACTTTATGAATTTGAAAATAGTGATGGTATAACACACTATGCAGGTTTTCTGCCGGACTTTCTCCTGTATTTGGATGATGGAAATGAGACATATCAACTTTTCATCGAACCTAAGGGCACGCAGTTGATAGAAAAAGACAAGTGGAAGGAAAAACTTCTGGAAAATATCAAGCCTCAAAACATAAAACTTCTTGGTGAAACAGGAGAAATTAAATTATATGGCATGAAGTTCTATACTCCGGAAAACGGCCAGGAAACAATTTCCGAAATAGAGAAGCTGACAACTGATTCATCAAGAGATTATGAGGATTTCAAGTTGGTCGCAGAAGACAAAACTGATTATAAAAACAGGTAATTCAGAATTACAATTTGATGATTTATGATTATGAATGATATCAAACAACTCAATCACCATCAGCAATAAATATTGAAGTAAGCAAACAACCTCCTTGTTTAGTTGAAAACAGGCGGTTGTTTTTTTGTTCGTCATCAAGTTCAAAGCCCTGAATTTCATTACAAGTCCGGTTCACACAGTACACCTCTGCATTTTCAGGCATAATCCGTCGAATTGTGATAGAATGAACAATGTATTCAAAAAGGAAAAGGACACGGATTATGGAAAATCAAATTAACTACTATCGCATCGATCGAGCGGAGTGGCGCAACTTTTACAAGGACCACATCGTTCCTCTGACGAATGAAGAGCTTGATCACATCAAGTCGCTTAATGACCGCATCTCAATGGAGGACGTTTCTGAGGTTTACATGCCGATGGTGCATCTTCTGCAGATGTTCATGAAAAATCATCAGCGGCTCCAGGACGATCAGGCGAGCTTTCTTGGCATCAAGCCGCACAAGGTGCCGTTTATTTTAGGGATTGCGGGCTCGGTTGCCGTTGGCAAGAGCACGACGGCGCGTTTGCTCAAATCGCTCTTGTCCGAGGTCTATCCGGACAAAAAGGTTCAGTTGATTACGACTGACGGTTTCATCTTCCCGAATGCTGTCCTGAAAAAGAAGGGCATCATGAGCAGGAAAGGCTTTCCTGAAAGCTATGATATGCCGCGTCTGATTAAATTCGTCAACGACGTGAAAAACGGCATCGTTGCCAAAGCGCCCGTTTATTCGCACAAGGTTTATGACATCATTCCTGACGAGTTCGACGTGATCGATCAGCCTGATATTTTGATCGTCGAAGGAATCAACGTGCTGCAGCTTCCAAGCCATGAACCGATTTTCGTAAGCGACTTTTTCGATTTTTCGCTTTACGTCGATGCCAAGGAAGAGTACATCAAGCGTTGGTATCTTGAACGTTTCGGGATGCTGCTCGATACTGCGTTCAAAGATCCGACGAATTACTATTATCCATACGCAATCGGCGATCGCACCGCTGCATTTAAAATGGCGTCAAAGGTTTGGGAGGACGTCAACCACCCGAACCTGCACGAGTACATCTTACCGACGAGAAATCGCGCTGACCTGATCATCGTGAAGAGCGCCAATCATTTGATTGAAGAATTGCGCCTGAGAAAATACTGATTTCCGATTAAAATTTTTGTATCTATTGGAAAATGCACTCAAAAAACGTGCATTTAGGTTATAATTGATTAAAATGTACGTAAAAGAATTGACCATCGCAAAGTCAATCGGTACAATGAAGTAAGTGAGACAACTATAAAATTAATGAGGTGAACATCTTGGCTAATGTTGATATGCAGGCTTTTGACAAAATCATCGTCTTGGATTTTGGCAGCCAGTATAACCAATTGATTACGCGCCGCATCCGTGAATTCGGCATCTATTCAGAACTTCTGTCACACAAGCTGACGGCTGCACAAATCAAGGAGATGGATCCGAAGGGCATCATTTTGTCCGGCGGTCCGAACAGCGTGTACGATGAAGACGCATTTAAGGTAGACCCTGAAATTTTCAATTTGGGAATCCCGGTGTTGGGCATCTGCTACGGAATGCAGCTGATGTCAAACGAACTCGGCGGCAAGGTTGAAAGTGCAGAAAATAAGGAATACGGCAAGGCTGATATTCATGTTAACGATGAAAATGCAGTGTTGTTCCACGGATTGCCGCAAGATCAAAGCGTATGGATGAGTCATGGCGATCTCGTGACTAAAGCTCCTGAAGGCTTCGAAGTCGTAGCCAAGAGTCAAAATTGTCCGATTGCATCGATTGCTGACTACGATCGCAAGCTCTTCGGTCTGCAATTCCACCCTGAAGTTCGCAACACGACATACGGCAACGATATTTTGCGTCACTTTGCCTTTGATGCCTGCGGTGCGAAAAGCAACTGGACGATGGATGATTTCATTAAAATGCAGGTTGAAAAAATCAAGGAAGAAGTCGGCGACAAGAAGGTCATCCTTGGCCTTTCAGGCGGCGTTGACTCAAGCGTTACGGCCGCATTGCTCAACAAGGCAATCGGCGATCAGCTGACATGCATCTTCGTTGATCACGGTCTTTTGAGAAAGAACGAAGCACAACAAGTGATGGATGCTTTGGGCAAGGGCCTTGGCGTCAACATCATCAAAGTTGATGCTGCCAAGCGTTTCCTGGGCAAGCTCGAAGGAGTATCCGATCCTGAAAAGAAGCGCAAGATCATCGGTGCCGAATTCATCGAAGTCTTCAACGAAGAAGCCTTGAAGTTAAAGGACGTCGACTTCCTTGCTCAAGGCACGCTTTACACGGACGTCATCGAATCAGGCACGGACACGGCCAAGACGATCAAGTCGCACCACAACGTTGGCGGACTTCCGGAAGACATGCACTTCAAGCTGATCGAACCGTTGCGCACGCTCTTCAAGGACGAAACGCGCGAACTCGGCGAAAAGCTCGGCATTCCGCATGAACTCGTCTGGCGTCAGCCATTCCCTGGACCAGGCCTTGGCATCCGCGTCATTGGCGAAATTACGGAAGACAAGCTCGAAATCGTGCGCGATTCCGATGCCATCCTGCGCGAAGTCATCGCACAATATGGTCTTGACAAGGAAATCTGGCAATACTTCACCGTTTTGCCTGGTATTCGCTCCGTCGGCGTCATGGGGGACGGCCGCACGTATGACTATACGATCGGTATTCGTGCCGTAACGTCCATTGATGGCATGACTGCAGACTTTGCACAAATTCCTTGGGACGTTCTCCAAGAAATCTCGGTTCGAATCGTAAATGAAGTCGCTCACGTAAACCGCGTAGTTTATGACATCACGTCCAAGCCGCCGGCAACGATTGAATGGGAATAAGTTAAATAGTGTTTCTGAGTCCCGAAAAACCTTGATGTTACAGGTTTTTTCGGGATTCTTGTTTTCTACTGGCTACAAAATGGGCTACATCAGGACATTTTTTCGTAGCCATCATCTTTTGTGGCTATGGCATCAAGCTGAGCGGCTACTTCGGTCTGCTTGTTCGGGTACAGATGGCTGTAGGTCTCCATGGTAGTTTGCACTTTTTCGTGTCCCAAGCGTTCCGCTACCAGAAGCGGTGTACAGCCCATGTCAATAAGCAAACTGGCGTGGTTATGGCGCACATCATGCACCCTGATTTTCTGCGTTCCGGAGTGGTCACAACCATACTTCATCTGCCTGCCGACCCAGCCCCTATCATAAGGGAAGATACGGTCTGTCGGCTGTACATCGTAGAGGTTTGCCAGATAGTCTTTCAGACAGCTTTCCAGTACCTTAGGCATGACCACCTTACGGTAGCCAGCTTCTGTCTTAGGTGGATAGATATAATCTTTTCCATTCAGACGCTGGTAGTTCTTGTTGACAGAGATAATGTGTCGGTCGAAATCAATATCCTCCGGTGTCAGAGCCAGTAGCTCGCCAACACGCAACCCGATGTAGTACATCACCATAAAGATTGCGTATCCAACAGGTCTTTCCCCCATGGCTTCGATGAGTATCAGATTGATTACGAGACTGTACGCACACACGCCGGAAGAATGTACTTTACCCCTGAAAACGCCGGAATAATTGATTACTTTAGAAAGCAAATTGAAGATTGGAAAAATGAAAACCTTCTTTTATAAGAAGAATATTGCTATTTGATCGCTTGTCTCATTGAATCTGTATCTGATGTGTCAAATACCGCAGGTGTTTATGGAGCATTCCTTAAGAAATGGGATTCAAGAGCTACAAAAAGAATTGTGTTCAGCAAAGTTGACTTCCGTCCAGCCAGATATAAATCGATAAGAACATATAATGCTAAAATTAAGGATATCATTGAAGAAGTCGAGTGTGACATTCTCTATTTGGATCCTCCCTATACCAAAAATCAATATGGCACACAGTATCATCTGTTGGAAACATTGGTGCTTGATGATAATCCTTTATGAGACCAGTTTGATTTGTTATGCCTTGTCCAGTTTGTGGCAGCCAAGGCAGCGTATTAAACTTTATTAAATGCTGGAAGGCGATTTGAAAGAGTTGCATGAAGCAAGTTTAGATGTCATAAAACAGATGGGAATCATTGATGTTGTTTCAACTGATATGACCCTTGAAAAACGAATCTATGATGGCAAGGAGACAAGCCTACGTTCTCCTCGCTATACCTACAATTTGTTCAATAAGCTTGGTAATAAGCATTGTGCTCTTTGTAATTGCGAAATTCCAGAATTGATTCAAGGCGCACACATTCTTCTCGTTGCCGCAATCAGGAGAATGCATTCAATTCCTATTGAGACACGCTTAGAATATGTGTTGGACGGTGATAACGGCTTGTGGTTGTGCGAAAATCATCATAATATGTTTGATGAGGGCATGATTTCCTTTGATAACCATGGTGGTCTTCTGTTGAGAAATGATATTGATCAGCGCCATATGAGGTTTATTGATGAGACCACAAAATATAAAGTTTTACCACCGGAATTTTTAACCGATAAATTCTTGTGGTATCTGGAACAAAGGCGACTGGTAGGTTAATATTACTCGTAAATGAAGCAGTCGAACGAATTAGAATGTTTGACTACTTCATTAGTAAGATGCTACAAGGAAAGGAAATGTAGATGGGAATTAGGGTAACAGGAATAAGCACACCTGTAGGTGGAGTTTCATGGGAATATACCAAAGCAGAAGAGCATTCTACTATTCTGCCGATATCCCCAGAGCAAAAAATCAAAGTATTTATTAGCTCAATTTGTGGTGTGGAGAAATATGATAAAGTACGAGCTGAATTAAAAAATGCTATTGAGAATACACAATTAGCTTACGTATACACTTTTGAGAACAAAGGGGCGTCTACGCTTTCTGCGGGTGATCATTACATATTGGCATTAGAGGATAGTGACATTTGCATTTTCTTAATAGACAATGCAGACGGAATTAAGCTAGGGGTACAGGCGGAGATCGACACTGTCAAAAAACATAATATTAAGGCTTTGTACTATTTCTGTGACGAAACACAAAAAGAAAAAACTGCATTGGAACAAAGCTTGATGGGAGCACATTTTGCCAAAAGTAAAACCGTTCACAGTTTTAGCGAATTAAGCCAAGACGGTGCTCAGGCATTGATAGATGATATCGTTGCTGTATATCACTACTATTGTACAGGAAGAATAGTTCTGAACTCCGGTGAAAATGATGAAATTCAAGCAGTAGACGTTGTTGGTACAGAAAAGTATCAGCTTCCTACTATTCCTAAGTCTACATTAAAAAATGTGGATAAATGTAAAGATTACTTTTTGAAGTTTGTTCTTGGATATTCCCGAGACAGATACCCGGATGAAACGGAAAAAACAAGTGAATTTGATGATTGGGGCATCCAGTTCCTCCCTATATTATTTGAAGGTAAATCTATCAAACACTTTAATACTGCAATGTATCTGGATGCATTAAAAGCACAGCAAGATGATGGGCATTATCAAGTCGTTCAGATTCGCTGGCAAGCAATTCAAGCGTATTTTGTTGGAGATATCGAAAAGTGTGTAGAATATCTTGAAGCAGCGTTAAGTCTTGCAAAGGAAACTAATCAACCCACATGGGTCATAAAAGATATTCTGGTGGATCTGCGCAATCAGCACTGGACTCGTTGCACGGCAAGAAATGAGTATTCTGATACTCCGGCACAAAAGGAATTAACAGAAAGTAGCGAAGAACTGTATTATCCGATTCTTGACCGCATCCATGAATCGTTACATGAAAAATACATAGAGGGTCTATACAAAAAGAAAACGGAATCACCTTACTCAGTTACCATAGGCAACAACTTAGATCAATATGGAGAAATGCTTGCAAGTTCTCTTATTGTATCTATGTATAATGGTTCATTGACTCATATTCTGCTTATTTATGAGAAAATTAGAAATTTTGTATTTTATCTGAGTTGTAAATATGATGATTGGAATTTCAGACTCACTCTGTACAAACTTGCGATTTATGCAGGAAAAGAAAAAGAAATCAAGGGTATTCAGGACTCTTATCCTGAGGTTTTGAATAATTTAACTGCTGACGAAGCAGCATCAATTATGGATTTTTGTCTGAACCATCCAATAAAGTATAAGAGATTAAGTAGCCAACTGCTGGCATTCGGTTCAGTGGGGTATTTTCTGGATGACAAATGCTATGAATTTTGCGAAAAATCCATTATTGGCGAGATCAAATCGTGGTTGAGTAGTGATACTTCTGTTGTGGCTATAGGACAAGACATATTCAAGTGTCTCTCCGGAGTAGCTTATCGTATGCCACAAGATATGCTCAGTGAAATATGCTGTCAATTCATTGAAAGGCATTATAGTCGCTGGTATATGGATATGTTTAAGTTCATTGCTAATCACATTGATCTTAGAAAAATGAGTGCTGATTCTGCGAAAGAGCTGGTTGAACATATTAATTGCGTGCTTGACAGCGAAACGGAACGAGAGCAGATAAAGCATTCTCCTTTCTTTTTGTGTGTACTCAGAAAGCAAAATCGTGCCCTTACAGAAGAAATGGATAAAAAGATAGCTGAGCACTTATCAAGCTATTACGAAGGTATCTATAAATTAGAAACAACGAAAGATGAAAATCAAGATATTCCTGTTTTCGTGAAAGAATACGTAGAACGTATTCGAAAAAGCAATGAAACGCAGGGAAAAGGCGGTTTTTATTTTGGGCACGGCACACGTGAGATTGCAACGGTTAGATCCATTTTGTTAGGGAAAGAGCTCACATGCGATGCGGATACTATGGACATGCTTATCTCCGTAGTTGCAGATACCCTTCTGATTTCCAAAGAAGGAATTTCTATAAAACTTGATGCGATATCACTTCTCATTTGCATTGCAGTAAAATATCCTGAAGACTATACAAGAAATCAAGGTGTATATGAAAAACTGTTTGAGCAGCAGAAGACCATTGGAATTGACGACAATTCGATTATTTCATCTAATATCGATAGCATTTCCTTGAAAATCGGATTGCAATTATTATATACCGCCATGGGCAAAGATGTGTACGCAGAAATACTCGAGTTAATGCCGTATATTCAGGGCGATGTTGCAACAACAATCGCAGTAACTAACCTGATCGTTGAGTATTTGGAGAATTCAGATGATATTATGTTTCCATCCAAAGTGGAGGCAATTATCCTGCAGAATGTTTTACAACTGCTCCATTCTGAATATGCAGATATCAGATGGAATGCCACACGCATTCTTCTTACAATGTCTCGTAATCCGGAGAATTGCGGCATCGTAAACCATCAGTTGGTGAATCTTATTGATTCTAATAGCGTATATATCAAAAACTTGATTATGCGACACCTTCATAAAATGAACGGGATTACTGATGCAACAAAAGAGTATATCATTTCCAAATGCAGACATGATGCTAATTTCGTTGTTAGAATGGTTTGTGACGAAGTGGAAAAAGGCGTCGCTGAAGAGTAAAATAGAGAATCAGCCGAGCAGCTTATCGCTGCCCGGTTGATTTCCATTACCGTTATTCTTCCATGAACTCCAGCATAATTTTGGCGCCCAGCTTAAAACCATTCTGGAATAGCAAGCAATCCATCATTGTCTGGAGCTCTCTTACACAGTCTGTATATCGGGAAAACAGATCCTTTTGTTCATCCGTCATGGTAGCCAGAAGTTTTTCTTCATTTCTGGTAATCAGCTGTAGAACTTCCTTGTATTCCTTGCACGAGGAAGTATCATACTCGGTCGGCTCGATATTACTATACTAGAATTCTTCAAGGATTCTCATACTGCATCCTCACTATAAATCAGTTCTTTGAGGACGATTTCCTCTGCACGGTTGCGGATGTTGTTCATGGCTCCGACCCATGCAAGCTGATCCTGTGCTTTCAGATGTTCGTTGATACCCTCTTTTTCTGCCAGCTGCGTTACAAACAGGTCGAGCTTATTTCGAGCGAGTATCAATGTCAGCGAGATAGCCGTACAGTTTGCCGCTGAGAACCAGATCGGAGTAGATGATAGGACGATGTTCTCTGAGGTACTGCTGGTGATTTCTACCCCAGATACCGATGGTGTGTACTTCTTCCTCCGGGATGACCAGACACGGCACATAATAATCTCCGTGCAGTTAGTACCAGAGAACGTTGCTGTTATCGTAGATGTATTTTTCCATATTGCAAACCTCCATGTATTACTTGAACTCGATAGTACCGAGTGGCTTTGAGGTGAATTGGCCAGCGGAGGTTTCATTGTAGCCAGTGGCTACAAAATGGCTACAGAATTCTTGTAGACGCTACGGATAGCTTGAAATGTGTGGAATATGTAGACGAAAAGCGCACTATCAGTGCATATTATCACGAGAAATTAAGGTCTGGCGCTCGAATGGGAATAATTAAAACTGAGAGACTGGGAAAAGTCCCGTTTTTCTATTGAAATAAATTAAATACCGAACAAATGAGGTCTCAAGTTGACTGATTTTGTTCGGTATTTTTTAATTTTGATATATAAAACTACTCTTTTTGACTAAATGCAGTGTTGTTCAACTGAGCAGACGCTGCTCAAGCAGATGTTCTGCATTTTTAATTGCGGCCAATCTTAAACGTGCCTGATTTTGCCGGAAGAATCGAGAAATCATACCATTCGCCGATTCCGTCATAGAGTTGGAAAACCGTCAAAAACCGGCGCTTTTCTTCAGTCGGATAGATGTCGTACATGTAGGGGTTCTTGTCCAAGAGGCGTTTTCCCCGGATTTTGTCTACTTTCAGGGGTACGCGACAATGCGAGGTTACGGGCAAAATGTCGATTTTTGAAATCTGCCCGTAACCCCCGTTCAAAAGCAGCCTTTATAAACGAAGAAGCGCATGACAACAATGCGCTTCCGGAATTTTTTAGTTCAATTTTACCGCGGTTCCGCTGCACGTAACCATCAGCATCCCGTTGTCGGAGCCTAGAACTTCATAGTCCATCTTCACGCCAACGACCGCATCGCAGCCGCGTTTTTTGGCACGATCGGCCATTTCGTTAAGAGCCTCTTCGCGTGCTTCGACAAGTTCGTCTTCGTATCCTTTGGAACGACCGCCGAAAACGTTGCGCAGGCCGGCACCGATATCTTTGAGAACGTTGATTCCGGTAATGACTTCACCGAAGACGATGCCTTCGTATGAAGTGATTGTTCGGTTTTCAACGCTTGTCGTAGTCGTAACGATCATTATGATCACCCCTCTTTTGATTTCTTCGTGTATTATAGCCCACCTTGCGGGCAATTGGCAAAACATATGCTATAATAGGCGAATAATTTATATGGGGTGATTAGGTGATACTTTTAGTTATAGACGTTCAAAAGCTGATTATGACGGATGATTTGTATGATTTTGCTCGTTTTGAAAATACAGTCGGGAAACTGATTTGTGCAGCACGAGAGTCGGGAACTGAAGTCATTTACGTCCGCCACGATGATGGCGAAGGAGAAGAATTGACCAAGGGCAAGGCAGGTTTTGAAATTTATGACGGCTTTAAACCGCAGCCTGGTGAAAAAATCTTCACCAAAACCGTCAACAGCTGCTTTAAAGAAAGCGGCCTGCTTGAATATTTGCGAGAAAAACAAGTAAAAGAAGTTGCGATTGCGGGACTCATGACTGATTATTGCATCGATGCGACCGTCAAGTGCGGCTTTGAACATGGTTTTTTCATCATAGTTCCGAAGCATGCGAACACCACGACGGATAACGAATACATGACGGGCAAGCAAACATATGAGTATTATAACGGATTCATTTGGCAAGGGCGGTATGCGCACTGCATTTCGCCAGAGGAAACGATTGAGAGGATGAAACATTGAAAAAAGCGCTCTTGGTAATTGACATGCAAAACGTTTCGGTCGGGAAAAATCACGCTTCATACTTCAAGTATGATTGTGAAAAGCTGATCGGTGCCGTGAATGGAGTCATTGACGACAATCGATTTTATATTGGAAAATGCCTCAGATTTGAAGCTGCAAGCAAAATAATTCCTTTGCCATTTGATTAGTGATAAAATTCAAGCGATGACATTTGAAGGAGGAATCTTTTATGAATGGTAAGATTAAGGTAACTAAGATCGGTAATAAATTAGGTTTCGTTCTTCCGGAAGAAATCGCTCAAAAGATGAAAATCTCGGAAAATGAAGAAGTCGAATATAAGCTCGTTGGCAGAAGAATTGTATTGGAACCGAGCGATGAAACAGGTTCGTTGGCACAAATGTTCAGAGAACATCCTGATGATTATGACACCGATACTGAACTGGTCGACAAAGGCGGGGCAGTCGGCGACGAATTATATTAAGAAGAGATACATAAGTATCGCAATCATGGTCGGCCTTTTTCGGGCTGGCCTTTTTGGATGGTCGGGAAAGGAGCTTTCAAAATTATGGACCAAAGAGTTCTGTTTGCCCGTAACCGAGCTCTGCATTCTTCATCAACGCGAGCGCCATTTCCAAAAAAGCACAAAAAAACTCTCGCCGCAGCGACGAGAGTTCCCCCGTATCGGATACTCCATATCTCCTCTATCATACAATTTTTCAATGAAGCTTATCCTGGAGTTTATCCCCTAATCTGTCAACTCCCTTGACGGCGACAACGGTTCCCCCGATCAAAATGCCGCCGACAATTGCCGTTGAAAGCAGAACAACACGTAAAAGTCCTTTTACCATTTGCATCACCTACCCATGTTTAAGCGGGACATAATAAATGAAACAAGTGCTACCAATATAATCGCGCCAACAATTGACGGAATTATGGCCATCCCAGCAAGCTGGGGTCCCCATGACCCAAGGAGTGCTTCTCCAAGCGAAGAACCAATCAATCCGGCAATGATGTTGCTGAGCCACCCCATTGACTGACCTTTGCTTGTAATGGCACCTGCGATGGCACCGATAATCGCACCGACAATCAAAACCCATAACCAATGCATAGTGAATTCCTCCTTGCTTTATTTGACTTACCATATAACGCCAGGTTCCTAGGACCTACTGTCATTATATACAGAAACGCTTTCCATTACAAATAAAAACACTCATCAAAATAAAAATTACCAATAAACATTGATTTTTAAAAATGTTAACTTAACTATACTTTAGGTTGACAATTGCCGTGAAATACGCGCAAAAACGCCTGACGAACCGTACCGGACGTTTTTAAATTTCTTTGCGCCGGGGTCAGTCAGCGCATGAAAGTCTTTTCCTTTCAAAACATAAGCATTTTTTTACACATGGTTCTTTAGAATCATTTTCCCCCAAAAAACGGCCGAAAAAATTATTCCGATTAAAAGCGAAGCGGCACAGGCCAGGAAAAACGTGCTGAAAAATACAGTGGTTGGTTGATCAGTTGCCATTTGATGTTCAGTTACGGGCAAAATGCCGACTTCTGGAATCTGCCCGTAAAAAGGCAGCCCTCCATTACGGGCAAAACGACGATTCTTGAATTCTGCCCGTAAAATTCTTGAACACCTTGCGTCAACGTGGTTTTTTACGGCAATTGTTGTTTTTCCGTGGATTTATGCTAAAGATTTCGGTTGCCTGAAAAATATATGCTATAATAAGCGGATAGTTCGCTTTATAATAATGAATGAATAAAGGGGGAAATCTGCATGTGTCTGATTTGTGATCGAATTCAGATGATCAAAGATGAAGCCAATCCTTTCTTTGTCAAGGAACTTGAGACCGGTTACGTTGTTTTGGGGGACACGCAGCGTATCGAAGGCTATACGCTTTTTTTGTGCAAAAAGCATGAAACGGAACTTTTTGATCTGGATGAAGATTTTGCGACAAAATATATGAAAGAAATGATTTTTGTGGCCAAAGCCGTCAAAAATGCCTTTCGCGCGGACAAGATAAATTACGAGTGTTTAGGGCAAGGTGACGCCCATCTTCATTGGCATCTTTTTCCGAGACATGAGGGCGATCTTGGAAATTATGGTAATCACGGCAAAGGCCCGGTGTGGTGGCTTCCGATGGAGGAGTTTTACGCTGATGAGAATTGTCCGTCAAAAGAAGAACTGTTTGATTTGAAACAGCGTTTGAAAGCAGAGCTTGAGCGCATCGTCGATATTTCCGGAACGATTTTGAAAACGTCTCGGTTGACGCTCAGAGAGTTTGAACAAACGGATCTTGATGATTTTCATGAATATGCGTCAGTTGACGGCGTGGGGCAGATGGCTGGTTGGCTTCCGCATCAGGACAAAGATGAAACGCAACGGATTCTTGACATTTTCATTGGCGGAAGAGATACTTTTGCCATCGTAAAGGATGACAAGGTGATCGGTTCGGTCGGGATCAAAAAATTCAGTGCTGCCAAACTTGCTGCATTTTCCAATAAAAAAGGCTGCGAACTGGGCTTCGTCCTCTCCAAGGATTATTGGGGACAAGGGATTATGCCTGAGGCTGTTCTTCGCGTGATTGACTGGCTGTTTGGAGAACAGGGGATGGACTTCATTTCTTGCGAACACTTCGTAACGAACAGGCAGTCAAAAAGAGTTCAGGAAAAATGCGGGTTTAAGTACGTTAAAGATTCCGTGTATGAAACGAGCTATGGCAAAATTGAACAAGTCAAAGTCAACGTTTTGGAAAGAAAAGACTGGAAAGAGGGTGAAGCAGGTGGCAAGGTTTAGAAAAATTTTGCCGATCATCCTGATGATTTGGCCATATGTTTTCTTCGTTCATGAATATTTTGAATATAAGAATGCTCACAATTTCTTCACGTTGTACGTCATCCTGACGATTGTCGTTTATGTTTTGAATATCGTCAATGCGCTGACTTATCCGAAAGACAGGGTCAATGATCTTGCGTTTTATGACATGCTGATCAAGTTCGTGCACATTCCTTTTTTCCTGCTGATTTTTGGAATAGGTCTGCTGTTGCTGTTTGCGATGGTCGTTCCGGCACTGATCTTTTTCAGTCCATTAATGATAATGATTCTGGCAATCATCGACTATTTGCTGATGATAACTTCTTCGATGTACGGCATCAGCGCCGTTGTCAGATTGGAACAAAGCGGCAGGCTTGAAAAAGGCAAAGGGTTGATTTACCTTGTGCTGCATTTGGCATTTGTCGTTGATTTTTTGAGTGCTGTTTCGCTTTATCGACGGGTTCGGCGAAAGTGAGAACAAGTGCTTGCATATCGCACGCCGACCGCTTAGAATTAAATTAGAGTACTCTAATTGGGGGTTGTGCTTATGTTAAATCGTGAAAAGGAAGGTTTGCTGACCGACATGTATGAAGGCCTTGAGTATCAAGTCCTGGAGGATTTGTGCAATGAGTGGGAATTCGATAATGACGTGTCTGTCGGCAAGTTTGTTGAGCAACGCATCGATCGTCCGTTTCCAAGCGAAGAAGAAGCCTGCAAGATGCTTGACGTGCGCGTTTTTTGTGCTTGGATGGACAAGGATTGCGAGTTGGGCAAATACGAGGAGTTTATCAGGTCATCCAGCGACAAGGAGGACTCCGAGGCGATTTTGACCAGATGCAAAGAGGAACTGTGCGGTGATCTGTATTGTTTGCGCGCAAGACGTCTTTCGGGCGAATTTTTGGTTATTCACAATACCGGTGACATCTATTCGTATACGCCGGGGCTTTTTGAAGAAGAACTTGATTTGGACCTGGTCAAAAGACAGATTGATTCATTGGGTCAAGAGGATCTGCTTGTCGGATGCCTGTTTGATTTGAACCGGCTGGTTACGGTGGCGGCACATCGCTGCTATCCTGAACTGATTCAATATGTGATTCAGCATCAGGAAGATTATGAGCAGTTCGTTAAAGAAAAATATTGTTGAAAACGTCAAGCCTGAACTCGATCAGATGAGCTTAGGCTTTTAATTTTGGGTTAAAGCATGATTTTGAAAGGAGCAATTGCAATGGCTGGAAAAACCGGCAATATTCTTGCGCTTTATGATGTGCTTTACAGATGCACGGATGAGGACCATCCGTTGACGATGCGCGAGATTCAGGACGAAATGTTCGAGATGGGATATAATTGCAGCGAAGACACGATTCTCAGACACATGAGCCTTTTAAGAGAATGGCACGTCAAAGTTGAAGGAAGCATGGGCAGAAATGCCAGATATTATCTTGGCAATCGACTGCTGAAAAAAGAGGAACTCAAATTGATTGTTGATGCGATCAATGCTTCAAATTTTATCGGCAGAGAAATTGCGGACGAAATGGTGCAGAAGCTGAAAAAACTATTGAGCGAAAACCAGCGCGACTATCTTGACCGCAATGTTTTGGGGATGGTCAACAATAAAACCGAGAACCAAAAAATCTTGGACAACGTGGACAAGATTCAGGAAGCCTGCGATAAAAAAGTGCCGATCAGCTTTACCTACATGAAGTGGAACAAAGATCTGGAGCTCGTCCCTAAAAGCGACAAAGCAGAAATCGTCAACCCGTGGAGCCTGATCTGGGCGGATGATCGCTATTACCTTTATGCGATTAAAAATAAATGCGGAAAACTGGTTGAACGCCATTACCGCGTTGACAAAATGACTGATATCAAGCTGTTGAAGGATCAAACACGCGAAGGCATGGTCAAGGTGCGCAAAATTTGTCCCAATACTTACGTTTCAAGAAGAATGGGCATGTTTACCGGAGACGAACGAAAGATTACCGTTGCGGCAAGCGAAGAAATGGTCGGACCGATCATCGATCAGTTCGGAAAAAACATCAAGGTTTGCGCAAATCCTGACAAGACTGACAAAAGCAACGAACTTCTGATCGAATTTTATGCCGTTCCTTCAATCATCTTGCTGGGATGGCTCATCGGTCTTGGCGAAATTGAAGTAATCGGGCCAAAAGAGGTCAAAGAAGACATGATCGATCTGCTCAAAAAAACGTCTGCCAGGTATGATCGGCAATAATGTATCATGCGGAAAGAAAAATGAAGGCTTATCATGATCAACGAAAAATTAATTGAATTCAGCGATCAAATCGATGAAGCGCGCATGTCTGCTTTTTGCCGTTTGCGGCAAAACGAATTGACGAAAAAATTATCTGTTTTTTTGTCAAATGCAGTGCTTCGCCAGGTTATTGAAGCAAAAATTCACAAGCTTATTGTGTGCTTTTGAAGCGTAAATGAGTTATGATCATGGCGAAGGGAGTGGTTTGAAATGTTGGAAACAGGAATTAAAGCACCATTGTTTACGTTGCCGGATCAAAACGGCAAGATGCACAGTCTCGATGAATATCGTGGCAAGAAGGTAATTCTGTATTTTTACCCGAAAGACAATACGCCCGGATGCACCAGTCAGGCCTGCGGATATACCGCACATTTGCCGCAGTTCGAAGAAAAAGGAGCCGTTGTTTTGGGCATCAGCAAGGATTCCGTTGAATCACACAAACGTTTTGAAGAAAAGCACGGTTTGAAATTTACGTTATTGTCGGATGAAAATCTTGAAACGATCAAAGCGTATGACGTGTGGAAGGAAAAGAAGAGTTTCGGAAAAACGTATATGGGGGTCGTGAGAACGACCTATCTGATTGACGAGGACGGAATGATCGTCAAGTCAAACGATAAGGTGAAGGCCGCAGAGGATGCGGAAAAAATGATGGAAGAATTCTGATTTAAGAAGTTCCTTAAATTAAATGTCGAACAAATAGGGTCGAGCTGCGACTGATTTTGTCCGGCATTTTTTCAATTTTGCATATGGGAATGATAAACGATAAATGCGGTGCTGTGCATCATTTGCTCAATCAGCGTGCCAGGGCGGGATTACGGGTCTAACGTCGATTTTTAAAATCTGCCCGTAAAAGTCAGCCCTCGATTACGGGCAAATGGGTGATTTTTGAGATTTGCCCGTAAAAGTCGACCCTCGGTTACGGGCAAATTGGCGATTTTTGAAATATGCCCGTAAAAGTCAGCCCTCGGTTACGGGCAAATGGTCGATTTTTGATATTTGCCCGTAAAAGTCGGCCCTCGATTACGGGCAAATGGTCGATTTTTGGGATTTTCCCGTAAAATCCAGAGATTTTGCCAAATACATGCTGCCGCTTTGCCGAATATGATCCTGATATTCAGGCCAACAAAAAATACTTGTGAGCAACATGCTCATGAGATAAAATAAGTTGTCTGAATCAGCCTCGGGAATCGTTCGTCAATCGGAAATATTGGCTTTGTCGGCGAAGCGTTAAGCATTTTGCGCTTTTGGTCTGTGGAAGTTTCCTCTAAAACGCCGACTGATTTATTATAAAAAAATTAAGTTTCAGTTTAGATAAAATTTAGCTTATTATGGTACAATAAACCAATCATAAACTGGAGGAATTTAAATGATCAGACAAGGACTGAACGGGTTTTTGATGGCTCTTGCCGATAGCGTTCCGGGAGTTTCCGGCGGGACGGTTGCTTTTATCATGGGATTTTACGATAATTTCATCGGGGCGATTGATGACCTGATGCGAGGGAATCGTGTCCAAAAAAAGGCAGCCGCAAAGTATTTGGCAAAGCTCGGAATCGGTTGGGCAATCGGCATGGTGCTGGCGGTGCTGATATTGTCGTCTCTTTTTGAGCACCACATCTACAAGGTGAGCTCGTTGTTCATCGGATTCATTGCCGGTGCGATTCCGCTGATCGTCATTGAAGAAAAAAATCACTTCAGGAAGGGGCCAGGCGGGATTTTGTTTCTTGTGGCCGGCATGCTGCTGGTAATCATGATCGGAGTGGTCAACGGCAATGCTCCTTCTGCGGTGCTGAATCTTGAAAGATTCAGTGCGTTTGCTTCCGTCAAGCTGTTTTTGATCGGTGCTTTGGCTGTTTCCGCAATGTTTTTGCCAGGAGTTTCCGGTTCGACGATGCTGCTGATTTTTGGAGCATATATCCCCGTTATTTCTGCGATCAAGAGCGTCATTACGCTGAATTTTCAAGCTCTGCCAAGCTTGTTGTGCTTTGCCGCAGGAATCCTGTTTGGTGCGGCAACGGTTGTCAAAGTCATCAGAACCTGCCTGAAACGTTACCGTTCACAGACGCTGCATTTTATCATCGGAATGATGCTTGGTTCGTTTTATGCGATCGTCATGGGGCCGACGACCCTTTCCGTTCCGCTTGATCCGCTGCGTTTTGAAAGTTTCAGCATTGTTTTTTGTTTGATGGGATTGGCGCTTGTGCTTGGGTTGCAAAGACTTAAAAGCAGACTTCAGTGATTGCGTTTGCGCCGTTTAGTCGGCGATAATCCGGTTGTTTTTTTGACAACGGGCAGCATCCGGGCTTCAATCTTGAAGATAATTTTGATCGCAATGGATATTTTGATCTGCATGATGTTCTATCTTGCGGTGAAAAGCAGTTTTTAAACGATGAAAGCAAAGAGGTGTGAAACATATGAAAAGATTGATCAGTGCCGACGTATCGGAAATATTGAAAATGAACTCAAAGGAACTTAAACAAAGCATCAAGGCATCGGATGGCAGAGTCGTTCTTTCGGAAAATTTTGCTCCGCGAGAATCATGGGTCGGCGAGATTACAAATGCAGAGATTGCGGCCTCGTTTGGTGCCGATCTGATACTGTTGAACGGTATTGACGTACTGAACCCTGAAATTGCGGGACTGCCGGATCAAAGCAAGGGTGAAAATCCTTTTGAAACGTTGAGAAAATTGTGCGGCCGTCCCATTGGGGTCAATTTGGAACCGGTCGATGCTTCGGCTGACATGATGGAAGAAAGATGCGAGATTGAGGTCGGAAGAACCGCGACTGAAACGACGCTTGAAAAAATCAATGAATCGGGACTTGATTTTGTTTGTCTGACGGGAAATCCAGGGACTGGCGTTACGAATGAAGCAATCATCGAAAGCGTCGGCAGAGCCAAGCGCAATTTTGACGGATTGATCTTTGCCGGGAAAATGCATAGTGCAGGCGTTTCAGAACCTGTAATCAATCTTGATTTCGTAAAGAGACTGATTGAAGCCGGGGCCGACGTGATTTTGATTCCTTCAATCGGAACCGTTCCGGGAATCACGCTTGAAATGGCTCATGATGCGGTTGAGCTTTGTCATCTTCATGATGTTCTGGCAATGAGCGCAATCGGTACGAGTCAGGAAGGTTCAGGAATTGAAACGATCAGATGGATGGCGCTTCAAAACAAGATTGCGGGCGTCGACATTCAGCATATCGGAGATGCGGGTTACAGCGGAGTTGCTCCGGTCGAAAATATTTTTGAACTCAGCAAGGCAATCAGAGGATTAAGGCATACGGTTTCAAAAATGTCGCGCTCCATCCTCAGATAAAACGGGAAGCAAAGCAGGCATGGTTTTGCCGACTCTGACGACATTGAAATCGATGCATATGGGCTGGATGATGGCAATTTACGGCATCACGTTGATTCTTTGCTTAACGTCAACCGGCGTTACGACGACGTTTGCATTTGTTTCACGTTTTGAAAATTCCAAGATCTTCAGCAAAGTTGAAAATCCGGTCAAGCGTCGCATGGCAATCTCTGCATTTATCATCATCCTGTCAATGACGATTTCTTTGGTCGGTTTGACGAACATCATCAAATACGGCTATGGCTACTGCGGCTATTTGGCAATCGCAATCGTCGTCGTTCCGTTCCTGACGGTCGGCGTCTATAAGAATCGCAAGGCCTGAGTTTTAGGGTATAATGGAAAAGTAAATAAATTCAGGAGGCTTTTTCATGTATCGCTACGCATTTTTTGATCTTGACGGCACGCTGACCGATTCTTCAGAAGGAATCATCAATTCCATTAAATATGCGCTTGAAAAAAACGGATATCCGGTTCCGGATGAAGCGGAACTGTTGAAATTTATCGGACCGCCCTTGGCAGATTCCTTTGCAGGTTATCTCAATCTTCCAAAAGATCAGGCACAGGACATGGTTGACACGTATCGGGAATATTTTGCGGTTAAGGGATTGTTTGAAAACCGCGTTTATGACGGTGCGGAATCAATGCTTGCAAAGTTGAACCGGGCAGGGGTAGAACTTGTTTTGGCGACGTCCAAGCCAGAGAAGTTTGCGCGTCAAATTCTCGAGCATTTTGAGTTGGACAAGTATTTTGAACACGTCGTCGGGGCAACGCTTGACGGAAAGTTGGGGCGCAAATCAGACATTATCAAAAAAGCGCTCAAAGATTTGGAAATCAAGGATCATCAACAAGTCATAATGGTTGGCGATCGTGAATATGATATCAGCGGAGCCAATGATTCCGGGCTTGATTCGATCGGTGTTCTCTACGGTTTTGGAAGGCGTGAGGAACTCAGGCAGGCCGGTGCAACGCAAATTGCGGAAAGCACGGAAGAAGTTGTGAAATATGTACTGGGGCAGGATGCGAATTGAAAGGAAAAGGATGAATCTTTTTTGTGGCGAGATGCTGCAAAGAAGATCCTTTTTTTGTTTGAAAATGCAGAGTGCTGAGCAGCATTGCTCATGTACATCATGGTATGAGAATTGTCATGCATGCAAAAAATCCGGATCAGATTTGCAATTGATTGCAAATCATCCGGTTTTTAATTTGAAGCAGTCTTTTTTCCAACCTCTTTCAATTTGATGCATAGTTTTTTCAAGGACTGCATTTTACAAAAAAATATGTGCTAAAATTAAATAGTAAAACTTTTATCGAAAGGAAACAAAAATGGCAACCATCAAAGACATTGCAAAAAAAGCCAATGTTTCGCAAACAACCGTTTCGCGCATCCTCAACTATGATCCGACGCTTTCCGTCAATGACGAAACAAGAAAACGCGTCTTTGCAGCTGCGGAGGCTCTCAATTATACAAAACACAAACAAAAAAACAGCCGCCATTATTCAGGAAAAAACGTTGCCGTTATCTTTTTCGGAAACCAGATTCAGGAAATCAACGATTCATATTACTATTCGATCAGAGACGGCATCGAAGAAAAGCTCAGCGAGCAAAAAATCAATGCGGTCCTGTACTATGGCCACAGCGAATGGAACGGCATCGAAGACTGCATCGGCGTCCTTGTCCTTGGCGGAGATCAATATGCCAAAGATGAAATTTCCAAACTGAAAAAGCTCTCGATTCCCGTTGTTTTCGTTGATTCGAACATGCTGAAGGAAAACTTTTCATGCGTCTACTCCGATTTTTCATCAGTTGTCGACAGCATCATCAGCCATTTCATCGCCCATGGCAGCAAACGCATCGGAATGCTCGCCGGAGAGCTTCCGAACGTTTCCGGAACCTCGCATGACTTCAGACTTGAGGACTTCAAGCGCTGCATGAAAGACCGCGGACTGTATGATGACAAAAGAGTCTTTATCGGCGCATACGATCCTGATTCGGGATATGCTGCAATTCGTCAGGCTTTGAATTCAGTCAGCCGAAACGATTTTCCGGATGCGCTCCTGATTTCAAACGATGCAATGGCTATCGGAGCGCTGAAGGCATTTAAAGAAGCTGAAATTGACGTTCCAAAAGATGTCAGCATCATTTCGTTCAATGATACGATTTCGGCACAATATGCCAATCCGCCATTGAGCAGCATTCGAATCGAATCAAGCGAAATGGGCAGAAGAGCCGTTGACCTTTTGATCGACCGTCTCGACTCCCCCGACCGCATCCCGTATATGATCATGCTGGGAACAAAACTGATCTTGCGTGAAAGTTCCGTCAACTAGCTTCTGATTTGAATGAGATTGATTTAACAGGTGCTGCATTTGGCAAAATAATCATTGCCGTTTACGGACACATCGATGAAAATGGACCGTTTGTCCGTAAATGACTTGCTCCAAAAATGGCGATTACGGACAAAATGGGCAAAAACGGCCGGTTGTCCGTAAAAATTCAGACGTTTTGGACCCGGTTTTACGGACAAATGCTCCGAAAAGAGGCTTCTGTCCGTAAATCCCCAGTATAATGGTCAAAAATTTACGGACAAATCACTTGAAAATGCCGGTTTGTCCGTAAAATGCGTTTTGCTTACGGACAAATCATCAAAAAAGGGCACTTTGTCCGTAAATTTGAGTGAGATCTTGTCAAAATCAGTTGAGCAGCACTGTATTTAAAAATGCCGGACGAAGTCAGTCGCAAATCGACCGCCTTCGTTCGGCATTTCGTTTAATTAAAGCGGGAAAAAGGACCTTTTTCCCAGCCATATAAGATAAGAAATAGTTTTTGTCTTTTTAAGCAGAGATTTGATTTACAATGCCTCAATGCTGAATTTGACTTCATATTCATTTTCAGACGGAAGCAAAAATTCGTCATGGACGGGTGCGCCCCAGGAATCATCACCGCCAACGCCCATTTGTGCTGCCAGGATTTTGACCCAGGTAAAATGAGTTTGCGGAAGTTCATAATGATGCTTGGCAGCATCAAGTTCCATGGTGTTTACCGGAAGGACGCTGAATTCGAACGGTTTGTCGATTGCTTTCAGCAAAATGCCGGAACCTTGTTCAGAGTAAATCCTGAGGCTCCTTGTCCCCATGTGATTGCCGGTTTCCTGCGGCATCAGATAAGGAGCCTTGTTTTTTTCTGCGTTGCTTTCAAAAAGTCCAAGATAGGCACCGGCAGTTCGATCGAGATAGCTTTCGTCAGGACCGAGACCATACCATGCAAATTGATTCATGGCTTTTGGCAAAGCAAATTCCAACCCGAACTCCGGAAGAGGAGCAAGCCCGTTTGTGCCCGGATATTTAGCACAAACGATGATTTTTCCGTTGGCATCAATCGTGTACGAAACGCTGCATTTGACATCTGACGAAAGTGCCAGGCGGAACGTATACGTAACGGTGATGCTGTTTTCTTCACGTTTGACGTCAATATCTTGTTTTTTGGCATACTTGCCGGCAACTTCCCATTGAGAGAACCTGAAATCAGAGCCTGCACCGCGGTCGTTATCCGTCAAAGCACGCCAGAAGTTGAGCTGCGGTGCACGTTTGATGAGTTCCTTGCCGTTTTTTTGATATGAAACGAGACTAGCTTTGTCTTTTGACAAAAGAATGGAGAAATCGTCACCGACGACGCCGATGTTGAAGTCGCCCTCAACCGCAGTCAGTTTCTTTTGCGAAGTTTTAAGGGACAAATCGGCTGATTTGACGACTTCCTGAGCCTTGCAGATTTCAAACCCGGCTTTTGCCCAAGGCAGATCTTTTTTGGTCAGGCAGGAAACTTCATAAACGAGTTCGCCTTCTTCTGAAACTTTGCCCCAGTCAGGCTCAAACGTTTTTTCTTCTCCCGGAGCGACCACAAACTCAAGCGGTTTGCTTTCCCAAACTTTTCTGCCATCAGCGAGAATTTTGAGAATGAATGAGTATTCGTCGGTTTCAGCAAACAAGTTGTCATTTCTGATCGTCAATTTTCCGTTCTCAAGTCTGAGCTTGATGTTTGAATAAAGATCTTTGACGGTGCTTGCTTTTGGAGAAACCGTTCGATCTGCCAAAACAATACCGTCGCCGCAAAATTCGTAATCGGTCGGTCGGTCGTCGAAATCGCCGCCGTATGCGAGATATTCTTCACCATCCTCAGTTGAGGTCGAAATGCCTTGATCGATATAATCCCAAATGAAGCCGCCCTGATATTGCGGATACTTTTCAAGCGCGGTGTAAAGCTGCATTCCGCCGATGGAGTTTCCCATCGCATGCATGTATTCGCATGAAATGTACGGCTTTTCAGGATTGCTCTTAAGGTATGTTTCAATGTCGTCAGGCTTAGCGTACATCCTGCTTTCAATATCCGTGATCCGGTCGAACTCTCTGTTCCAAGTTACGCCCTCATAGTGAACGATTCTGTTTTGGTCATGTTTTCTGAAGAAATCAGCCATTGCTTCGATGTCTGTTCCGGCATAAGATTCGTTCCCGCATGACCAGATAAGAATTGAAGCATGGTTTTTATCGCGTTGGAACATATTGTCGGCACGGAACAGGCAGTTGTCGAGCCATTCTTCCTTATTTTCGGGGATATTCCACGAAGGTTCGCATTCACCGAGCTTTTGCCAGCTGCCGTGGCTTTCGAGATTCGTTTCGTCGATCAGATAGATGCCGTATTGGTCGCAAAGCTCATACCAGCGGCTCTGATTCGGGTAATGCGACGTGCGAACGGCATTGATGTTATGCTGTTTCAGAAACATGATGTCCCAGAGCATGTCTTCTTCGGTCACGCTCCGACCGTTTTTGCAGTCGAATTCGTGGCGGTTGACGCCTTTGAAGATGATGCGTTTGCCATTTAAAAGCATCAGTCCGTTTTTGAGCTCAAATTTGCGGAAGCCGAGGTCAAGCGGGATGATTTCAAGCAGATCGTCGCCATCGAAGACCTGGATTTTTGCAGAGTAAAGGTTCGGATGTTCAGCGCTCCAGAATTTGATGTCGAGATTTTCTGCGGAAAATGCAGAGCAGGAATCACCAAGGGCAATTTCTTGCGTCAAAAGTGGCTTTTCGTCTAAATCGTAAACGGTGAGCCTGGCCGTTTTTTTCGACAAATCGTCACCGACGGCATCCAATTTGATTTCTAATTTTCCTTTGTCATAATCATCGGTCAAAGTTGCCGTGGCATTGATGTCTTTGATGTGGGTGCTTGGAATCGCAAAGAGCTCAACATCGCGGAACAGGCCGGAAAGACGCCAGAAATCCTGATCTTCGATCCAGTTGGCAGAAGAAAACTTCCATAATTCGACCGCAAGCTTATTGTCGCCGTCCTGCAGGAAATCGGTGATTTCAAACTCGTCGGGCGTGAAGGAGTCTTCACTGTAGCCGATGAAATGGCCGTTGAGCCAAACGTAAATCGCCGTTGAGGCACCTTTGAACGAAATGAAAGTGCGCTTGTTTTTCAAGCCTTCATTAACGGTAAAATGCCTGATATAAGAGGCAACGGCATTATGATTTTGTGGGATGGAATCGGGCCGAAGAAATTCGCTTCCGTCCCACGGATATTGCGTATTGACGTATTGAGGTTTTCCAAATCCTTGAAGCTCAAGGTGTCCAGGGACTTTGACGGAATCGAAACCGTTTTCGTTAAAACCTTGCTTATAGAAGTCCCTGGCACGCAAATTAGAATCTTTCACATAAGAAACCTTCCAGTTGCCGTTCAAAGATTGAACAAAGGACGAAGCACGTTGTTTGAGTTCAGCTTCATTTCTGTAATAATGATGATCGGAGTGAGGGTCGATCGTATTGACTTTAAAAACGGTCGAATCCGAAAGCCAGTCCGTCGTGTATACCAAGTCTTGCATAACATAGCCACCTTCCAGTAATTTTTACTAATTGTTTTCGTTTACATGGTTATTATAAGTGATTGCTGAGAATGGTGCAAGAGATATTTGGTAATATTTTTATTGATTGTTTTTGCTCCCTATATATTGATTTAAAAGCCTGTTTGATTGAGTTTTTTGTTTAATCAAGAGGAGTATCCAAAAAATTTGATTGAAAAATTATTAAGTAAATTCTTTACTTAAACAAGAAAATGTTTTACAATAATTTTCGTAAACGATTTCATAAATTGATTTGGAGGCACAGACAATGGAAAATACTTCTTCAAAGCCTAAGAAGCAGGGCGGTCTTTTCTCAAAATTCGCTTTTGCCATGGGCAACATGGGGCATGCTGCTTTTTATGCAGCGCTCAGCAATTATTTCATCATTTTCGTTACTAGCGGCTTGTTTGTTGGATTGCCAAAAAACATTGCCAATAAGCTTATCGTTTTGATCACGACTCTGATTGTCGTAATCAGGGTCGTTGAAATCATGATTGATCCCGTTTTGGGAAACATCGTTGATAACACGCGAACAAAATGGGGCAAATTCAAGCCTTGGATTCTGTCAGGGACGATCGTCAGTTCCGTGCTTTTGGTCGTATTGTTTACGGGAATTTTTGGACTGGCAGAGAAAAATTGGATCTTGTTTGCCATTTTATTCGTTATTTTGTTCGTGATTCTGGACGTGTTCTATTCATTTTCTGACGTATCCTATTGGGGCATGGTTCCCGCTTTGAGTGAAGACAGCGATGAACGTGGCGTTTATACGGCTTTGGGAAACTTTACCGGATCGATCGGTTGGAACGGTTTGACGATTATCGTCGTTCCGATCGTAACCTGGTTTACGTTTGCCGCAACGGGCAAGCATACTGAGGGTCCGCAAGGCTGGGTTGCATTTTCGGTCATCATTGCAGCTTTGACCGTTATCTGCATGGCCATCACTGCATTTGGCACGCAAGAAAAAGATAACGTCATCAGACGTGCATCTCAAAAAGAAAAGACGACCTTGAAAGGAGTCTTTACCGCCATTGTAAAAAATGACCAGATTCTCTGGGCAAGTCTTGCGTACTTCCTGTACTCATTGGCCAACGTTGTGACGAACGGCGTTTTGTTCTACTATTTCAAGTTTATTCTCGATCGTTCGGCAGAATATGCCATCGTCGGTGTCGTGGCAACAATCGTCGGCTTCTGCACGTCGCCGCTTTACCCGATTTTGAACAAGTTCATTCCGCGCAAGGTTTTGTTTTGCCTTGGTCAGGCTTGCATGATCGTTTCATATCTGATTTTTATCTTCTTTGGATCAAACATGACTCTTCTCGTCATTGGTCTTGCTTTGTATAACTTTACTTTTGCACAACTTGTAACCGTTTTAACTCTGACTGACGCGATCGAATACGGACAGCTGAAGAACGGAGAAAGAAATGAAGCCGTGACGCTGTCGATTCGTCCGATGATCGATAAGCTGACGGGAGCCTTTTCAAACGGACTTGTCAGCTTCATTGCCATCACCTGCGGCATGACAGGGGCGGCAACGGCAGCCGACATGACGGCAGGAAACGTGCATACCTTTAAGAGTTTTGCGTTCTATATTCCTTTGGTTTTGGCAATTTTGGCCCTGGTCGTGTTTGTGTCAAAGGTCAAACTGACTGAGAAAAAACACGCCGAGATCGTCGAAGAGCTGCAGCGAAAGCTTTCTGAGGGCCAAAACGATTCGGATAAAACTGAAGAATATGCCAAAAACACCGGCATGACAAGACTGGTTGCGCCAGCAAGCGGGAAGATCATGGACGTTGAAGAGATGCCGAATGTTTTGAGTGAATTTAACGGCAGAGGTTTTGCGATTCGACCGCAGGAAGGAAAAATCTACGCTCCGTTTGACGGCGTGGTTCGTTTCACTTTTACGACCAGACACGTGATCGGGCTCGTTTCCGAAAATGGTTTGGAAATGATCGTTCATATCGGCATCGGCACGGTCAATATGCGCGGTCAAGGGTTCATATCGCATTACGTTGATGGACAAAAAGTCAAGGCAGGAGAACTTTTGATGGATTTTGACCGCGATCTGATTGTCCAAAACGGATATGACGACGTTGTTGTCTGCTTCTTTACGCAGCCTGGCAGAATCAAAGAGATTCCAAGCGTTTCTTCAGGCGAAATCGTCCATGGCGAAAAGATTGCCGATGTTGAAGTGAATAAATAATGTTGATGATTTTAGATTGAGAAGAGGATTTTTCCGACGGTTGTGCCGGAAAAATCCTTTTTTGTTTAAAAATGCAGTGTCGTGCAATGCACGTTCAATCAGTATTCCGGGTCGGGTTGCGGACAAAACATCGCTTTTGGGGATTTGCCCGTAAAATGCAGTCTTCGGTTACGGGCAAAGTGTCGATTCTTGGGATTTGCCTGTAAAAGGCGGCTCTCGGTTACGGACAAAACGTCGATTCTTGAGATTTGCCCGTAAAATGCAGTCTTCGGTTACGGGCAAAATAGCGATTCTTGGGATTTGCCCGTAAAAGGCAGTCTTCGGTTACGGGCAAAATGTCGATTCTTGGGATTTGCCCGTAAAAGGCAGTCTTCGATTACGGGCAAAACGTCGATTCTTGAGATTTGCCCGTAAAAGGCGGATCTCGGTTACGGGCAAAACGTCGATTCTTGGGATTTGCCCGTAAAATACGGCTCTCGGTTACGGGCAAAACGTCGATTCTTGGGATTTGCCCGTAAAATGCAGTCTTCGGTTACGGGCAAATGTACGATTCTTGGGATTTGCCCGTAAAATGCAGTCTTCGGTTACGGGCAAATGGTCGATTTTTGGGATTTGCCCGTAAAAGTCAGTCCTCGGTTACGGGCAAATGTACGATTCTTGGGATTTGCCCGTAATTATGGAAGACAAAATCACCAATCTGATTTTCGCAGACATCAAGAAGTCTTTTTTGCATTTTTGAGCAAAATAACATTAAAATCTCATGAGCTCTGATATAATGAAGATTGTTGAATTTGATTGGAGGTCTGGATTTTTTTGAAAAATGATAGTGCCGTGATGACGGAAGGTTCGTACAAGAAGAAAATCGTGTATTTTGCGATACCGATTTTTTTCGGAAGTCTGTTTCAACAGATGTACAGCACCGCTGATTCACTGATTGTGGGGAATTTTTTGGGGAGTTCAGCACTGGCTGCCGTCAGTTCTTCGGGGAATCTTATTTTTTTGCTGATTGGTTTCATTCAGGGCTTGACGATTGGATGCAGCGTCGTGATTGCGCGTTTTATCGGAGCAAGAGATCACAAGATGACATCGCTCGCAGTTCACACGACCGTAGCACTGGGACTTGTTTCGAGTCTTGTATTGACGCTGGTCGGAATTTTTCTGGCACCGCAGATTTTGCGACTGATGAGTACGCCAGAAGAAATCATGGATCAGTCAGTTGAATTTTTCAGGATGTATTTTTTAGGATCTGCCGGATTTGTCATGTACAATACGCTTGTCAGCATTTTACAGGCATCAGGCGACAGCAAGCATCCCGTCTATTATCTGATAATCGCATCGATCATCAATATTTTGCTTGATCTGTTGTTTATCGGAGTTTTTCGTTTCGGCGTCGGAGCAGCAGGCGTGGCAACGTCGATTTCGCAAACGATCAGCGCGCTGCTTGCGCTGCATCAGCTGATGACGCAAAGCGGACCGTGTCGCGTCGATCTGCGCAAAATCAGATTTCAGCCGCAAATTTTGAAAATGATCATCAAATTCGGGCTGCCATCGGGATTGCAAAATTCGATTATCGGCCTGTCGAACGTCATTATTCAATCATACATAAATTTTTATGGCAAAAATGCAGTGGCCGGCATCGGATCTTACTGCAAGGTCGAAGGCTTTGCGTTTTTGCCGGTAACTTGCTTTACGATGGCCTTGACGACTTTTGTTGCCCAAAATTTGGGAGCAAAAGAGTATCAAAGAATCAGAGCCGGAGTTCGATTCGGCACGATTTGCACGCTGGTTTTGGCGGAAGGGTTGGGGATTTTGCTGTTCGTGTTCTCGCCTCAGCTGATTGGAGCGTTCGACAGCACGCCTGCAGTGGTCAGTTTCGGCGTTGCAAGAGCACACGTCTGCGGTCCGTTCTTTTTCCTCGTGGCCTTTACGCACGTGATGGCTGCCGTCATGCGCGGAGCCGGGAAGGCAATGATTCCGATGATAATCATGATGATCTGCTGGTGTGCCGTCAGAATTCTGACTTTGTCCGTTGTCGGGATGTTTTATCAAACGATTCAGACGACCTATTGGGTTTATCCGTTGACGTGGATGCTCAGTTCGTTGGCATTTCTGCTATGTTACCGAGGACTTGATTTTACGAAACTATAATGATTTTTTCCTTGCTGTTTAGCAAGGATTTTTTTATGGATTGAAAAATCCGGAGCTGCCGGCAACGAACCCTGCTGCTTGATACGTCGCTGCCCCCAAAATGGGGCGCGCGACCTCGAAAGTAGACAAAAACCGGAGGGAATGTGTGATTTTTGTCTACCGGCTGGTCGAAATTCAGTGCGCGCGGAACCGAAAGTAGACAAAAACGGGGGGAAATGTGTGATTTTTGTCTACCAGGCTCTCCAAAATCGGCCCGTGCGGCCTCGAAAGTAGAACAAAATCATCCAAAATTGAAAAAATATTCTACTCAGTTACCTTCGCCAGAGCCGTGTGGTCTCAGA
>ERZ827528.881-NODE-881-length-34049-cov-7.533094_pt1 | contig 34049 bp, 25 predicted proteins | sample MGYA00519768_ERZ827528 | MGnify/ENA primary metagenome ERZ827528 (study PRJEB31778, sample SAMEA3449343) | human gut metagenome | biome: human gut; feature: human-associated habitat; material: faeces | place: United Kingdom | collected 2010/2012 ...
CTTTTAAGGGTGGTTGCAGTCTTTTTTTATTGCGCGTTTTTTTACAGCGCCTTGAAAGCGGTGAGGGTATGCAGGATGACAAGCTTGAAGATATGCTTAAGTCCGATTGTCTGAATCCCGAAGATTTAATGCTGGAGCAGGAAAATCAGGCTTTTGCCATGCTGTTGGCGGACAGTCTGGACGACATTCTAAGTCATCGGCAAGCGGAATATATCCGAATGTATTTTGGCATCGGGTGCGCTCCGCAGACCTTTGAACAAATTGGGGAGGAGTTCTGCGTTAACGCCGGCACGGTGGAAAAGGGCGTTAAGTCGGCTCTGAAAAAGTTGAAAGAGTATATTGACTGACCTATGTTCTATCGAGTTTCCAGAATGGGAATTCAGGTAGTATGCGTACTCCATTTTTGCTCCGTATTACCGCATTACAAAGAGCTATTTGCCCAGCATTCTCAGCGTTTTGCGAGGTTTCGGCTCGCATTACATTTGCATAACACAAAACAAACAAGCATATTACAACGGAGTGGCTGTAGTACGCTTGTACGCTATTGTATGCTTTTTTTGAGGCGTGGTATTACTCATAAAGTGCGGGTTTTACGGCATTTGCGAGGATGTAAGCTTTGTACGGTGGATTTTGACGGAGAGCTACACCTTACTCAGATTTTCATTCTTGCCGAGGAGCACGTCAATCATCAGCTTTGCACCGTCACGGAATCCGGCTGAGTAGTTATCCACGGACATTACATCGTTAAGCTAAGACTGGGTGTCACACATCTTTTTGAGCAGTTCACCGTTTTCATCTCCGAGAATTTTGATTATCTGGTCATACAGATCAGCCTCGGTTTTCATCAGCTTGGCATACTGCGAATTGTCCCGAATTTTTGCGTCGAAAAGCCTAAATTGCCGTAGTAAAGGTCTTTTATATAGTTCATTTTTGATACCTCCGTGATTGGTTTGGAAGTACGGTATATCACAATTATTCGTGGAATGGTAGCGGCAGATGTGATGAAAATTGAGTGGTGGATTTGGGGAGAAGTGATAAATTAGAATCATTTTACTGTTCAACTGGCGTTTTAGCCACTGTTAAAGGCAGGTGTGTGTTACATTTACGTTAAAAAATGTAAACATATATTGAAAAAATATGAAAAGTATGCTACAATGAAATGAATGCAAAAATGACTTTTTCAAGCTTACGCTGATGAAGGGTGATAAGGCGGTCGAGGTTTGCAAAAAAAGAACCTATCATCTTTTGCTCTAATAAAGTCGGAACCATAATTCCAAAATTCTTAATGTCATTTAAACTTAAATGCGGAACAGCGGTTTCCGTCTTATTCATGCTTATATATGTTAGAAAATCACGTTGAATTGTTTGATACATGAAGTCAGAATCAGCAATCTCATTGTTTATTCTTGCTCTGGTTACACGTTGCACCAATAATGCTGGTAAGTGTTTTTTCTTGATTATACCGTAGCTTTTTCCTATTAAAGCTCCGTCCATTTGAATTATTATATCGTTTTCTTTCAGCAAATAACTTTCTAATCCTTTTGAAGAAGTCCATTTCACACAAATATCATTTGATAAATCAATATAACCTCTTTTTACATTCATTCCTCGGATTAAGTTTATACCTGTTTCAGAAAAACAATCACTTTCAAATGGGTAGCCAGTTATCAAATCATTCTCGTCCCCAAACTCACGCTGTTCCCAAGTATCAGTGAAATCCTTGAATCTTATTGCTGGAACGTTCGATTTTTTCGTCATTTTACACACCTCCCAGCAGTTTTTTCAGTTCTGCCAGACCTTGCATATCAAAATCGTTGCCGACTAAATCGTCAATCATTGTACAAAGTGATTTTTCGGTCTCTTTGATTTCTTCGTCAACCTCTTCAAAAGTGGTTTCATATTTCTTGGAAAGCACCTCAAGCTTTGAAATCAACTCGTTTACAATATTAACGGGTAGCTTAAAAAGCTCGGTCACAACAGGGGTGATCCATTTTGCTTTCAGGAATTCTCTGATCTGCTCGTCGGTCAGCTGTTCGATCGCCGCCTTTGTTTTTATAATCAAAGCCGCATTGTCTTCCTTGATTTGCTTTTTCAAAGTCTTTTCCTCTTTGGCAAGATCGGTATATTTCTTGAGTACAGCAATGATCTCGTCTTCAACATCTCTCACCTTTATTGACTTTTTAACCTCCGCCGCAACAAAAGCAGTTTTGTCATCATTTACGAAAGCCCTTGACTTGTCCTCTTCGCTAAGTCCGTCAAGCAGTTTCTCATATTCGGATGCAATTTTGGAGAGCCTTGTTTCATATTCATTCAGCTTTGAAAGTTCATCGAAAAAATACGCAGACTGAACAAGACCGAACGGAATAACGTGTCCTATCCAGCCTTCCTGAACTTCGATTTCTTTATTGTCTTTCCTCTTGATAACCATATTGGGATCGACCTGTCTTGCAGCACCAAATCCCTCTGTCTGAATGATTTCAAGGTCAATTGCGATTCTGCTCCACTCGTTATCAAGTATCTGGTAAGCCTCATAAACGTCCACTAGAGGAATGTCAGCAAGTCTTGCAAAAATATTGTCAGAAAGAGTGCTTTCTTCCTTAGATGTGTTAATTGCGGTCTGGTCACAGCCGATCAGTTCATCATAAAGATAAGTATCAAGATCTGCAAAAGCTGTTTCAAACAAGCTTGCAAAGCCGGTTACATCGGAATGTTCGTGTACAGCCTTTTTTATGTCCTCTACAGAAAAGTGGACATACTCCGCACCGTTATCACCAAACAGCGCACTTCTCAGGTTCGGAAAAGCATTCCAATAAGTCGAAAGTCCATCAAGCTCTTTGGCAGGAATTCCACCGAACATAGACGCATAAATATCCCAGCTTTCAGCATTCTCGGAAGAATCCACATAACGTGGGATGTTCAGGTTATAATCATTTTTTCTGATTTCTTCACGGCTGACAGTCCTTGAAAACTTGTCCACATTCTTGCGTGCACTTACGGTATCAACAATACGCTTAATATCAGATGAACGCAGTTTGTTGTTCTTTCCAATCTTTTCAAAGCCTTTTGATGCGTCAATAATCAGAACGTCGTTGCAGTCGCCACGCTGTTGCTTCAGAACCATAATGATTGTCGGTATACCCGTTCCAAAGAATATATTTGCAGGGAGTCCGATAATTGTGTCGATCTGGTTCTTCTCGATAAGGTTCTTACGGATTTCACCTTACTCACCGCCACGGAACAGAACGCCATGTGGCAGAACAATTGTCATAATTCCATCGGGTTTGATATGATACAAATCATGCAGTAAAAACGCATAGTCTGCCTTGCTCTTTGGTGCAAGACCGTATTCACTATATCTAGGATCGGAGTCCTTTCCTTCGGGATTCCACGGCTGAGAGTATGGCGGATTTGAAACAACGGCGTCAACACGCAGTACAGGCGGATAGCTGTCCAAATCAATCGGCCAGTCATCTTCAAGGGTGTCCGCATTTCTTGTAAAGATGTTTGCCGGTGTAATTCCGCGCATTACGAGATTCATTCTTGTCAAGTTGTATGTATTCTCTTTCAACTCCTGCGCATAATACTGAACCTGCTCGCTATCCATATATTTTGCGGCACTGCGTCCAATATTTATAAGGAGTGAGCCTGAACCGGAGGTTGGGTCATATATAGCAATATTTTCCTTGCTTTTAAGGTGATTTGCAACGATTTCGGACATAAGCAGCGACACCTCGTGCGGAGTATAGAATTCGCCTGCCTTTTTTCCTGCGTTCGCTGCAAAATTGGAAATCAGATACTCATAGATGAAACCAAGCACGTCATATCCCTGTCTTTCATCCATCGGGATATCCTTTATCAGTCCAAGCAAGTCACTGATTGCCTTTGTTCTTGCACCGCTTGTCTCACCTAGTTTAGAAAGTCCGGTCTGCAAAGTATCAAAAATCTTGTCAAAAACTTTTCTGTGAGTGCTGTCAATCAGACGGTCAAACGCCGATAATGCATCTGTAATGTTGGAAACATCGAAATCTTTGCCTTTTTTCAGCCAAGTTGAAAAAAGATTTTCATATGAAATAAAATAGCCTATATTCTTCTTGCACTGTTTGACAATGTCGGTATCTTCCTCAACGAGTTCGGACAGATCTGCATCTTCCCAGTCATTCTTTTTCAGATACTCAACTTCCTTATCGGAAAGAAATTTATAAAAAATAAAGCCAAGAATATAGTCCTTGTACTCATTCGCCTCAATTTTGGAGCGCATTTTATTTGCTTACTCCCATATTTTGTTTGCAAGTTGCTGTTTATTCATAGTTTCCTCCTAAATATATATTTTTAAGTGTTTTTATAGCCGTGCTTATTAGCTGACGCTTGGGAACAGCGTAAGTTCTCGGAATTGACTGAAATTAGGTCTGCTTCAAGAGTTCATAAAGAAGAATGGCAGTCAAGCGGAGTACCATTTTATAGGTCAAGTGATGTTATGGCTGCATTAAATGGAACAGAAAATGAAAAGGCATTTATCTCAGAAGAACTATATGAAAAACTGTCAGCCGTATCCGGTAAATTAGAAAAGGGAGATATACTTGTAACTGGCGGTGGTTCTGTTGGAAAGCCTTATATAGTGCCAAATAACGAGCCTTTATATACAAAAGATGCTGACTTATTATGGGTAAAAAACAATGAGAAATTAGTTCCGTATTTTATTTATACGTTCTTCTTTTCACCTGCTTTTTCAGATTATCTTAATAGTGTCTCTCATGTTGGAACAATCGCACATTATACAATTACTCAACTTGAAGAAACTCCGATAACGCTCCCTTGTGTATCAGAGCAACAGAAAATCGGAGACTATTTCCGCAACATCGACTCCCTTATCACCCTTCATCAGCGTAAGCTTGAAAAACTTAAAAATATCAAAAAATCTTGCCTTGAAAAGATGTTTGTGTAAGGAAAATCGATTAAATTGAAGATGCATACGACAATATTGATCGCATGATAGAAAATAAAAAAGAAAAGCAGTAATTATGCTGCATAAGGGAGTGACTACTAATGGGATTTGACAGTGAGACAGCGTTTGAAAGTGCCTTGATAAAATGTCTTGTGGAAGAAAAGGGCTGGAAAGACGGCGTAATAAAATATCCTACCGAAAAAGATTTGCTTGATAACTGGGCAAAAATCATCTTTGAAAACAACAGAGATATTGACCGTTTGGGCGATTTCCCGATGACAGATGGTGAAATGGCACAGATTATGGGGCAGATAGCCAAGCTTCGCACGCCTTTGAATCTAAACGGATTTATTAATGGCGGAACTGTGCAGATTATCCGTGACAACGAAAATGACACGCACAATTTCAAGAAGACGATATCGCTCAAAATCTTTGACCGCAATGAAATAGCCGCAGGCAGAACTCGTTATCAGATTGCACAGCAGCCGAAATTCAAGGCGAAGAACAGCATTTATCCCAATCGCCGCGGCGATTTCTGTCTGCTGATTAACGGAATGCCTGTCATTCACGTTGAACTGAAAAAAAGCAACGTACCTGTCAGTGAAGCACAGTATCAGATTCGTAAATATCTCTACGAAGGTGTGTTTACGGGGCTGTTTTCACTTGTGCAGGTGTTTGTTGCAATGAATCCCGAAGAATGTACCTATTTTGCCAACCCAGGAAGTGATGATAAGTTCAGAAAAACTTTCTGCTTTCATTGGGCAGATAAATATAACAATCCGATTAATGATTGGAATATGATTGCCGAGCGGCTTTTGTCAATTCCTATGGCGCACGAGATGATAGGTTTCTATACGGTTGCAGATCAGACCGACAACACACTTAAAGTTATGAGAAGCTATCAGTATTATGCTGCAAGTAAGATTTCCCGTCGTGTCAGTGAGATGAAGTGGGACGATAAAAGCATTTACGGCGGTTATGTATGGCACACAACCGGTTCGGGTAAGACCATGACAAGTTTCAAATCCGCACAGCTTATTGCAAATTCCAAGGATGCCGACAAGGTAGTTTTCCTTATGGACAGAATTGAACTTGGAATGCAGTCGCTGCGTGAATACAGAGGTTTTGCCGATGAAACAGATGACGTTCAGTCAACTGAAAATACTGAAGTGCTGATTTCCAAGCTGAAAAGTGATAATGTAGGCGACACTCTGATTGTAACCTCTATTCAGAAAATGAGCCGTATCAAGGCAGAAGACGGAATAAACAATGATGATATTGAAAAAATTAATAACAAGCGTATTGTTTTCATCGTTGACGAGTGCCACAGAAGTGTATTCGGCCGTATGCTTTCATCTATAAAATACACATTCCCACGCGCGATTTTCATAGGTTTTTCGGGCACTCCGATTCTTGAAATCAACAAGAAAAAGGATTCCACCACAGCTGATGTATTCGGCGATGAACTTGAGGGCACAAGGTATACGGTTGCCGACGGTATGCGTGACGGCAATGTCCTCGGATTTGACAGCGTTCCTCAGCCTACATATAAAGACAAAGACCTGCGAAAAGCGGTTGCACTTGAAAAGGCAAAAGCACAGGATGAAACCGAAGTCTTTGCCAATGACAGCAAGAAAAAAATTTATATGCATTGGATGTATGACGTACCTATGGGAGAACAGCTTGATGATGACGGCGATTCGCTAGAAAGTATCGAGGGATGTCTTACAGATGCACAGTATAACCGTGATGAACACAGAAAAGCAGTAATTGATGATATTCTAGATAATTGGGTGAGCCAGAGCCACAACGGAAAGTTTCATGCAATACTCGCAACAAGCAGCATCCCCGAGGCAATCAAGTATTACAAATTGTTTGCCCAGCGTGACTGCGGTTTGAAAACAACTGCCGTTTTTGATCCCAGCGATGGAAACAACGAAAGCTCTATCGAAAAAATTGATGGTATAGCCCAGATGCTCGAAGACTATAACAGTCTATTCGGTACGTGCTTTAATATCTCGGGATACGCCTCATTTAAGCGTGACGTGTGTGCAAGATTGGCACATAAAACACCCTATACCGCTGTAGAAAATGAGCCGTCTAAGTGTCTTGACATTCTCATTGTTGTAGATCAGATGCTTACGGGTTACGATTCCAAGTGGCTTAACACGTTGTATATGGATAAGTTTTATAAGTGGTCAAATATCGAAATGATTATTCAGGCATTTTCGAGAACAAACCGTGTGTTCAATGATGATAAGCCCCATGGAATCATTCGTTACTATCGCAGACCATACACTATGAAAAATATTATAGAATATGCTTTCGAGCAATATTCGGGACAAAAGCCTTACGGCATTTTCGTAGCAAAGCTCATACAAAATCTTGAAAATATGAATGCTGCTTTTTCGGATATCAATGATATATTCAAGATTGCAGGAATCCCTGATTTTTTCAAGACTTCCCGATGATGTGACGGAGAAAAGAAAGTTTTCAAAACTGTTTAAGGAGCTCAACAAATTCCTTGAATCGGCAAGGGTTCAGGGCTTTGTTTGGGAGAAACGTGACTATGAATTTGAAGACGATAACGGAAACAAGGACATTGTAACGCTTTTATTTGATGAGAACATTTATAACATTCTTCTGAGGCGTTACAAAGAGCTGCGCACGGGTGGATCGGGCGGTTCCGACGATGAGCCGTATGATATTGAACCTTATCTGATGTCGCTTTCTACGGATAAAATTGATGCCGAATATATGAATTCCCGTTTCAGAAAGTATATCAAGATGATGGGTGACGGCACTGATGAACAAACACGAAATGTCATGTTAAACGAGCTGCATAAATCATTTGCCAACCTATCGCAAGATCAGCAGAAGTATGCCAACATTCTTTTGAAGGATATTCAGAATGCTGAGCTTGTTATTGATGATGACAAAACAATTCTTGATTACATCACCGAATATCAGTCAAGAGCAAAAAGTGACCAGTTCTGTAATTTTGCAAGAAACCTGGGCATTAACGAAACTGCTTTGAAGAAGTTCATGTCATTGCACGTTACGGAAGAGGATATAAATGCTTTCGGTAGATATGATAAGCTTGTTGAGCAGGTTAATATTGATGTGGCAAAAGAATATTTCGAGAAAGCAGAGAAAACCGAAATCCCCAAGCGAAAGGTTCGCTCAAAGCTGGATAAACTTTTAAGAGAGTTCATCCTGAGCGGCGGCTTTGAAATTTCAACTAATGAATAATAACATAATGTGAGCCGTATGGAGTCAAGATTCATTCTTGGCTCCTGTTTTTTTGCTTACGCTGATGAAGGGTGATAAGGCGGTCGAGGTTTGCAAAAAAAGAACCTATCATCTTTTGCTCTAATAAAGTCGGAACCATAATTCCAAAATTCTTAATGTCATTTAAACTTAAATGCGGAACAGCGGTTTCCGTCTTATTCATGCTTATATATGTTAGAAAATCACGTTGAATTGTTTGATACATGAAGTCAGAATCAGCAATCTCATTGTTTATTCTTGCTCTGGTTACACGTTGCACCAATAATGCTGGTAAGTGTTTTTTCTTGATTATACCGTAGCTTTTTCCTATTAAAGCTCCGTCCATTTGAATTATTATATCGTTTTCTTTCAGCAAATAACTTTCTAATCCTTTTGAAGAAGTCCATTTCACACAAATATCATTTGATAAATCAATATAACCTCTTTTTACATTCATTCCTCGGATTAAGTTTATACCTGTTTCAGAAAAACAATCACTTTCAAATGGGTAGCCAGTTATCAAATCATTCTCGTCCCCAAACTCACGCTGTTCCCAAGCGTCAGTAAATTTGTTTGCAATTATTCATTCAATTAATAAAACCAGTTAAAAACGGCTATAAGCCGAAATAATAGGAGGTATAAAATGTTAAAGTCAATCACCAAGGACGCCTTATTCCATGAATATTATGCACAGTGGATAAGAGTTTACAAGGAGGGAGCAATACGCAAGGTCACGATGGACAAGTATCTTATGACGCAGTCCTGGCTTAAGCGTTTAGCACCCGATTTAAAGGTGCATGAACTCTCGAGAATCACATATCAGCAGTTGATAAATGATTATGCGGTTTACCACGAGAAACAGACTACGATGGATTTTCATCATCAGCTGAAATGTGCAATACTTGACGCGGTGGATGAGGGTTTAATCGAGCGTGATCCGACGCGCAAAGTAATTATTAAAGGCAGACCGCCCAAAGCAAAGAAGGTAAAGTACCTTAATCAGTTTGAATTGCATACACTGCTTAACACTCTTAATCTTGAGCCTGAAATTAATTGGGACTGGTTTATTCTTCTTGTTGCCAAGACAGGAATGCGTTTTTCGGAAGCGCTTGCACTTACTCCCAAAGATTTTGATTTTCCGCGTCAGACACTATCTGTCAGCAAGACATGGAATTATAAAGGTGACGGCGGTTTTCTGCCTACCAAAAATCAGTCATCCGTACGTAAGATACAGATGGACTGGATGACGGTAATTCAGTTCTCTAGATTGGTTAAGAAGTTGCCCGGAGACGAACCGATATTTGTCAAATGCGGCTCGAAAATATACAATTCAACAGTCAATGACATTTTGGAAAGACACTGTAAAAAAGCTAATGTACCTGTTATTTCGGTACACGGACTTCGTCATACCCACGCCTCGCTTTTACTTTTTGCGGGCGTTTCAATCGCAAGTGTAGCAAGACGACTTGGTCACGCAAGCATGACAACAACACAGAAAACGTATTTACATATCATACAAGAGCTCGAAAGCAAGGATATTGACCTTGTGATGAGATCACTTTCTGAACTGTCATAACAAACAAAAAGGCGGATGTTTAGTCCGCCTTTTGCTATGGATATGCCTATGAAGTACTACATCCTTCTCGCCACATAACAATGCCGAGGCGGCTCGCTCTTGTCAATCTCGCACACAAGCTTGCCCTCGTCGCATAGCTTTTAATTAAAAATTAACCGCCTGCTGTCATTACGCATACGGTACTCTTCCTGGTAGAAATGCACCACTTTCAACCACTTGTTTGCCACTTATTTGTGCTAAAAATCACCGAAATCGGCTTAAAATCACTACAATTGCATTGCTCAAAAACGTCGCAAAATCGAAGTATTTTTCTGCAAAATAAGTATGTAAATCCGAAGCTCCGACTTCAGATTTTTTGCTGTTATGAGCCGCTATTGAACTTCAAAGCGTTTGCAACAGCATCGCAAGCTTTGACCTGATACTCCTGAAACATATGACTGTAGACAGAAAGCGTTGTCGTCTTGCCAAATAGTAACACACTTTCATATGCTGGGTAAATAACGTAAATACGCCTTTAAATAGGCTTCTTTTATCTTTCAGAGGTTCGTCGAGCAGCTTGTAGTAGATGTAGATTTCACGAGGCTGCCCCTCCACATAGGCATCAAGGGTGATATACTCGATCAGCTCCAGGCACATCTCACGGGTAAGCTCATGCAAACGAAATCTGCCCTCTGTGAACTTCTTGGTGTCAACGGAATACTACTCCTCGTGGTGCTTCGCCTTTCGTACAAGAAAATAGCCAATCCAATCAATGACCCATGGATGAGCTATGATCTTACCGACAATCTCGATATGAACCTTGTTCCGAGAGAGAAGGCAGAGGGCAGCGGAGAGTATCTTATTGCCGAATATTACCACGCCAAGCGACTGCAATCGCTTCTGAAAGTTGATTTTTTCAAAGGTCTTATGGTCGGGCATCAGATACGCAGGTGTCTGAACTGCAACAGATTTTTTATTGTGAACGGCGGCTATAAGACAAAATACTGCGATATGCCTTCGCCTGAAAATCCAAACAGAACGTGCAATCAGATGGATTTTGCCAAGAAAAAGCCCAAAGAGAAAAATGCCGAGAAGCGAACACTTTTGGCTAAATCAGAGAAACTTTACCATTCCGCTATGACCTCACCGGAATTTACAAACGATGAATTTGAACAACAGTTAAGCTCTGCGAGTTTGTACAGGTTATGTGGCATGGAACCTCCAAGGAAAGGACGATCGGGTCAGGCTGACGATAGGCGCACCTGCAAGCAGGGCAAGGATATTACCCGTTATGAGTATTCCGATTGGCTGAAGAATTTACATGTGGCTAAGTCTGAGTTTTCTGTATCTTTACGCTTGAAATATTTAACTTTTAGTGATATACTTGTTATATACTAACAAATGAAGTTAAAGGGGTGATATTATGTTAGCCATTTGTCTGGCATTGATAAACGATGATGAAGATAAAAAAAGTTTTGAACAACTAGTAAAAAAGTTTGAAAAAAAGCTATATACCGAGTCGTTTAAGATTTTAAGATCACATGAATTAGCGGAAGAAGCTGTATGGGAAACATTTTATAGAATAGCCGATAATTTTCATAAAATTCACAATTTACCCGTGTACAAAATGGAAGCTTACTTGATTATAACTATTAGAAACGCTTCTTATAGACTTTATAACAAAGAAAAAAAGCATTTCTACAATGACATTCATGAAGAAATGAGAGATATTCCTTCCGCCGATGAATTTAACGATTATAATGTTGCCGATTTATCTAAGGCAATCAGCGAACTGGAAGAAAAATACAAAGTCGCAATTACATATTTTTATTATTACGGACACAATGCCGATGAAACCGCCAAACTTATGGGAGTTTCACGGAACGCTGTATATAAATATCTGAGAAAGGCTGAACAGATTTTGTTTGAAAAATTACGAGGTGATATTAGTGAATGAAAATACAGCATTGTATAGAGCTATCGAACAAGCGGTAATACTGCCGTGTGCAGGAGAAATGGAATCTATCGCAGATGTCGAATGTGATTTTTCAGAGACTTACAAAAAGAAAGTAAACAGGCTGATAAAGGACAGAAGCAGACCGTATTATCCTTTGATAAAAACAACTCTGAGGAAGACTATTTTTATTATAGCGGCAGTTTTAATGATGAGTACAATTACAGTTGCCGCTGTTCCACAGTTAAGAGAATGGTTCGTAGGTTTGTTTGTCTCGCAAAATGAAAATAACGCTGATGTGCATGCTGTTCAAGGAGCTATTCCCGCAGATGATATGAACGATGAATTTATCTATTATGAGCCGACGTTTATTCCAAAAGGATTTGTAGAAGAAAGCAGAATTAAGGATATTGCACATTTAGGCATTGATTATCGTTTCAAAAATAAAATCATTTTTTATTCTCAAAGTCCATTAACGGCAACCCATAATATTGATACTGAAAATAGGAAAACAGAATATGTTACCGTATCAGGCTGTGAAGCGTTTTTATCCTATGATGACAACTCATCTATCATTGTTTGGAATGATGGAAATTATGTATATTCCATAAACGGAGATTTGTGCAAAAATGACATAATTGAAATGGCAAATTCGGTTAATCCTACAAAATAAAATATTTTTTACGAAAAGTGTGTACAAATTTACTCAAACTTGTATCTCAGTATATAAAGGGAACAAAATTTTGAGGAAAGGAGTGCACATTTTTTATGAAGAAAATGATTTCTGCGATAATGGCTATATGCATTATGATGTGTTCGCTTAGTATGAGTGTTTCGGCGAATAGCGTAATCGATTATGTAGAACCGGGTATAGAATTAATGTATCTGTACACAGACAATGTTAGTACAAGTGTATATCGTTCAGGCTCAAATATAGCTTATAAATGTGATGCTAAGGGCAAATCCACAGCAACAAAGATAAGCATTTATCTGTATCTACAGGAATATTCAAACGGTGCTTGGAGTAATGTTGATGTTGTTACAAAAGCAGTGAACGGACGCAGCGCATACGTCAGCGATACCTATTCATCGGCGGTATCAGGAAGAAAATATCGTACTGAAGCTCATGTATATGTTTACAGCGGAAGTAAATACGAGTATCTGGAAGTCAACAGCGGAACGTTGATTTTCTGATACATAACTGGTGTAATAAAAATAGAAAGGTTTGGTGAATCCAATGAAGATGTGAATATTTATTTTGCACAATTATTCATTGCAATAATTGTGTGATATGATGAAATTAAAATACTCTGCAACAAAACTTAAAGAAAATTACACTTATATTGAGAAAGGACGTTTAATATGAAAAAGATCGTTAAGAGAATTGCAGCTATGGGTGCTGCTGTTATGATGATGGCATCGATGTCGGCTATAGGTGTAAACGCTTATGGTACAGCTTCGTTCAGCAATGAACTTGCACATTCTGACGACTATAACCCTATTACAACTACATCAGGCTATTCAATTGACTATGCGTATGGTGTATGGGCAACATCAATTTCAAGCGTAAGCGGCTATAGCAAAGGAACACCCCGATTTAAGGTTAAGACGGGGGGCTATTCCGATTATGTTGATGTATATAACACTAACCAGTTATATTCGTTTGATTCATCCATGTGCAGAGGTAATAAAACCTATTATGGATATGTTAAGAACAAGACTTCAGGCTGCAAATGCAAGGTGTCTGGTGAATTCAGGTTTATGTAAGGATAATACATCGGAGGAGAAGTGAATCTTCTCCTCTATGTATTAATATAAACCTACGGAGGCAAATATATGATCAAAAGTATACTTACCCAAACAAAAATAATGCTTAACAAAAAGGGCTTTATGTTCGGCTTTTCGGCAATGATGATGATATGTCTCTTAGAGGTTGTTTTCAGTTCATACGGTGTTACCGCCCTACGAATGGAAGGAGACGGCTTTCCCGGGAACGACCCATCGTCGGTCATAACTTCCTTTGAAGCATTTATCCTCTGTGTACCCTCAGGACTGCTCAGCTATCTTGAGCTGCTGTTCCCATTCCTGTGTGCTTTGCCCTTTTCTTTTTCGATACTTACCGACAAGGCAGCCAACACGGATACTCTGTTGTGTGCCTACTGCGGTAAACGAAGGTACATCATATCAAAGATCACAGCTGCATTTATCGGCTCATTTCTGATATTTTTCGTTCCGCTGATGATAAACGGCTGTCTTAATTATCTCATCTTCGATAATTCCATGGGAGCAAATCTATTCAACCCGAACTGGCGTTTTAACGGCTTCGGCGTTATGCGTGCCACAGACTACCCCAATGCTCCCTTTGGAGAACTGCTGGCGGCTGCGCCCTTTCTGTACAGTATGCTTCATGCTTTTATGTTTTCTCTGATGTCGGGAGTGTTCGGGGTGCTTGCTCTTGCCTGTTCGGTGTTTTGCAGAAGGAACAAAGTGCTGACCTTCGGGGTCGGATTTCTTATCATAAACATAATGCAGTTCCTTGAAAACTACAGCATGAATGATGATATAGATAAAAAATATACCGCACTCGATCCATTCAAATATGTTACTTACTATTACTGTGACGGCAGGAGTGGAGTGAACTATTTAGCGTTTTTCATTGCTATGGGTGCGGTGATAGTCGTGAGTTCGGCTCTGCTGCTTTTCTGTGGCAGAAAAGACTATATCTAGGGAGTGAGAGAATGAAGAAAATGCTTCTAATGATCGCATCTATTGTCCCATTGTCACTGATATTCAACGGTCGTAATTTTTTCAACATTCTCGCAGAGCGCAGTCTGGGAGAATACGATGAGAGTTTTGATCTTTTGTTTATCGGAAACGCTTTCGGTTTTACAGCACTTCGTGATGCAAGCCTGCCCTTTATGCTGTACACATTGACTGTGGCTGTTGTCTATCTTTTTATGTTCGGACATACCATGTCTGATAACCTGAACGTCAGCGATATTTATGTTTTTATCCGAGAGAACAAGAGAACAAAATGGTTCGTCAAAAACTCGGCTCGTATATATTTGCAGAGCGCTGTTATAGTCCTTGTCAACGTGGTTGTGATATGGTTAATGACTGCCAAAATGGGCGTTGCAAATCAGCCCGGGGATATAGGAAAAATAGTTGGGATAACCATGATGATGATACTGTACATTTGGATACTTATTACCACCACAAATCTTTTCTCGGCATTGTTCGGCAGTACTATCGGATTATCTGTCGGAGCGGCAGCACATTATGCCTTTGTTATATCTGCAAGGTACGGCTTTGAGAATACCCTCATAAAAAACATAAACCCTTTGGCTGTCATTTTTAATATGTCAGAAAACAGGCGGAGCATTGTAACGTCAGTAATAGTAATGGGAGTGATCTTATTTGCGGTGTGTGTCATATTCTGCACCTATGTGAACAGATCTGATGTTAGCCTTAACAACAAAGAGATATTAGTGTGAGGGGATAGAAATGTCAACGATAACAGTTAAAAATGCAGTTAAAAAATTCAAAAACAGCACAGTGATCGACAATGTGTCTCTTACACTGGAGGGCGGAAATATCTACGGATTTGTAGGGCGAAACGGCAGCGGTAAGACCATGCTTTTCCGTGCGATATCGGGGCTTATACATCTTACAAGCGGCAGCATTGAGATAGACGGCAAGGTGCTGCACAAGGACATTGACGCTCTGCCCAGTGTGGGTATTGCTATTGAAAATGCAGGACTATTTCCGGACTTGTCGGGATATAAAAATCTGAAGCTGCTGGCAGGGATAAAAAAGAAGATAAGCAAAGACAAAATTCGTGAGACTATCTCGGAGGTAGGGCTTGATCCCGACGATAAGCGCCCGATCAGAAAATATTCCCTCGGTATGCGGCAGAGGATACTTATTGCACAGGCTATTATGGAGGAACCCGATGTGCTGCTCCTCGATGAACCTACAAATGGTCTTGATGACAGCGGTGTTGACGAAATCAGAAAGCTGATCTCTGCACAGGCAAAGCGAGGGGCAATAGTCTGTGTTGCAAGTCACAACAAGGAGGATATCGCCCTTCTGAGCGATAAGATATTCAGAGTTGACAATGGCGCTGTCCGGGAGGAATGATATGAAAGTATTTTTGACCTTACAGGCGGCTTTGATTGCAGTCACCCTTCTGCTTTGCTTACATGCAAGGGGCTTGTCAGAGGATGTAGGAATAACCCGCATGGACACTATCGAGAAGATACATAACAGCAATTGTGACTATATTGCTGTGATCCATGATACAGAGGAACTGTATGATCGCTTTTCTCAGTTTGACAGTGAGAATGCAGACTACGGCATTGGGCTTTACGGAACAGCCATATTTGTAGGAACTCCACAGGACAGCTTTTCCTTTTCAAAGGGCAGTACCTTCTGCACCCTTGATGTGGATAAGGTCATAAAGGGTAATATCAAAACAGACAGCATTGATGTTGAAATCAAAGGCGGCTTTCACTACGAAACAGAGGCTGAGTTCAAAGAGCGGTTAATGAATGCTGAGGACATGGAGATAGAGACACCTTCTGAAAAACTATTCTCGCTGGATTTTGGCGGCATGAATTTTATGGTACCAGGGAAGAAATATCTCATAATTGCGCAGACTCTTGATTTTAAAGAAAAAACTGTTTACAGGATAAACGGTTATCAGATAAGCTGGCTGTGTCTTGATGAAACGGAGAGCAAGATTATGAAAGAAGAATATGTTTATTCAGAATGTTGCAATAATGAGATATTTTCGCCGGATCATAGTATTATCGAAGCATTTTACGCTAAAAAGGACGATATACTTAAAACTTATAATATAGTACTGTGATTTATTCAGTGATTCCTTAATATGTGGTCATCTCTAAATTCTGTTGGCTTATCTGCGGCAAATCTTTATCCGTCATATTGTCCAAAATTCCCATGACATACGCTAGTATGCCTGCGAAAATTTAGTACAATCTGCCGAATAAATCTGCACCGCATCCAAACGACATATGAAGTTTATGCATTCACACGGGATGATGTGATTAAAAGTTTTGAATTATGACATAGTTTTATACTTGATAAATTAAAGTGTGATCGTGAAGCTATTGCTATGGAATTATTTGAAGAAGAGAAAGAAGATGGAAAACAATTGGTTTCTGATCTCACAAAAAAGCAGTATTAATAAAAAAACGACCGCCTGCTGTCATTACGCATACGGTACTCTTCCTGGTAGAAATGTGCCACTTTCAACCACTTGTTTGCCACTTATTTGTGCTAAAAATCACCGAAATCGGCTTAAAATCACTACAATTGCATTGCTCAAAAACGCCGCAAAATCGGGCTTTTTCGCATTTTACTAAAGACCACATCAGGTGTGCGGTTTAATTCAATTCCCGTACGGGTCACCATACACAAGGCTCTCAAATGACGATATATCGCCATTTGAGAGTTTTTCTTTTACCCTGATACGGCTTCTGTCCTTTACTTGTCCTTTATACAGCTTCGGGCTGTCCTTTGTTCATGTCGTGCTTCTTGAAGTCAAGCACCGATGCGATAGCATCTCCTGCTCTCGCCTGAGCCTGATTGAACACATGACAGTAGATAGAAGTCGTGGTAGTTATCGTCGAGTGACCTAATGCTCCCGACACGGTGGCTGCGTCCACGCCCTCATTGATGAGAGCCGAGGCATAGAAGTGTCGCAGGGAGTGAATATCACAGAAACGGAAATTGTTTTCTTCACAGAATTCTTTGAGCCAGAAATACGGTGTATTGTTGTTCATCGGTCTGCCGTCCCACTTTACGAACAGACGGTCATAGTCCTGCCATTTCGTGCCGAGCTTTATACGCTCCTCGTCCTGTTCCGCTTTATACTCACGGAGCAAATCCATGACGCTCTGAGGAAATTTCAGCGAACGCTGAGACTTCTTCGTTTTGGTGGTGTCGGTGTAGATGCCTTTAGAAGCGGTGTAGTTGCTTGTCCTGCGGACGCTGATAACATTATGCTCCCAATCAACTTCCTTCCATTCAAGGCCGAGCATTTCTCCACGTCTGAATCCGCTGTATATCGCCAAAGTAAAGAAAGTGCGGTATTTCAGCGGTGCGGTTTCAAGGAGCTGAAAGAGCTGTGCGACTTCTTCGAGAGTGTAGATGTCCTTCTCCTTCTTCTCGCCCTTCGGAACGGTAACACGCTTGCAGGGGTTATCGGTGAGCATTTCCATTTTTACAGCGTAGCTGAACACATCGCTGATGAAGCTGAGGTGATGAACGGCTGTCTTTCTCGACAGCGGTCTGCCGTTTTTCAGGCTTTTGCCGTTAAGTGCCAGATCGTTGATAAACTGCTGGATATGACGGCTGGTGATCTTGTCAAGTCTGAGGTGTCCGATCGCAGGGTAAACTCTCACAGTGAGCTGTTTCATACGCTCATAGGACGTATTTCTGAGGTTGAGTTTCGCATATTCCTCGAACCACTGCTCGGCGAAGTCCTGAAATTTGATATTCGCAGTGACCTGACCTTCCATGCACTTGTCTTCAAAGAGGATCGCCTGCTTCTGAAGCTCTTTCTCGATCTGCTTCTTGTTCATACCGTCCGCAGGCTTCCAGGTCATGGTCTGAACCACCTGATTACCTGATGTATCATATCCGCAGGAAACTCTGATCTGATAGGAGTTCCCTCTTTTTCTTATCGTAGCCATAAGTTGATTCCCTTTCTGTCAACATAGATTTTATGGCATACTCCTGTTACTTTAATGTTAGCGCACTATCGGGCTTTTGTCAAGAGTTTTTTCTATCTTTTTCGGGAGTATGCCGAAATCTATGTCCCTTGTTCTATGGTGTTTGTGGATTTTCTGTCTGCTGACGCTCAAACAGCGTAAAATCGCCGTTCTCAGCGTACAGACTTATCTGTCCGCTGTCTGTCCCTTGAAGTAGGCAAGCAGATCAGCCTTGTTGATGAGCATCTTACCCTTAACGCCGTCTCCAGCTCTCAGGTACGGGAGCTTTCCCTGGGCGATCAGCTTGCGGACAGTATGTTCGAACAGCCCCTTGACTGCTTCGGTGCATTCCTTGACGGTCAGCATCTCCACAACTTCGGACTTGACCTTAGCCACCTGTTCGGAATCATTAGCTTCGATAAGTTCGCTCAGGATATTCACGAGCTGAGCGATAAGCTCGTTCTTGCGATTTGTAGTCATTATTCCCTCCATAGCAGGTACTTCCCCTGCTTTCTATCTTGTATGTATTTTATTCCAGCGCGGTCTTTCTTGTTGTGCTGTTGTACTTGTACTGCTGATAATCGGCATTCAGTCCGCAGGCAGAAATAAACGCCTTAGCCTTCCTCAGCTCACGGGATAGCTCGTCCTCATGGCTGATACGCTTTGTTTCCTTTTTCAGCTTCTCACGGGTGAAAAGTCCCTTTTGCTCCTCGGCTTTCTTGTAGGCGGCAAGCTCCGAGGAAGCTGCCGCCAACTGTGTTTTCAGAGCATCACGCTCCTCACAGCCGTGTCGTGTTCAGCTTTGAGCTTCTTTGTGGACTTGACCATTGCCACATATTTTTTAGCTGTATCGCTGAGTGTGTCGTAGTCCTCTTTGGCGAGGGTGACTTTCTTGCCGAACACAGACTCCTTGACCTCAATACTTTCGATCTCGTCCAGCTTGACTTTCTTCTTAGCCGCCTTGTCAAGTTCTGCTTGGGCTTCATCACGCTCGAAGAGAGCCTGAGCCTTTTCCTCATTCAGCCGCCTGATCTCGTCCTCGTGTTCGCCGTATTCCTCAACGGTGTAGCTGTAACCTCTGGACTTCTTCGGCTCGCTGATCTCAATACCATGTGCATTGCAAATATCCCTCAGCACTTCCCACTCCCTGAGCCGCCAGCGGTTGTTGGAGTGAGCGTCATTTCCGAATCCCATTTCATCGAGTGCCTTGTTCTTTGCGTTGCGGACTTCAAGACCTCTGCTGTAATGTCCGAGAGGGATATAGTCGATGTGCAAATGGGGAGTTGCTTCATCGAGGTGCATCACCGCATTGAACACATAGAGGTTAGGATTTCTCGCCTGAAATCCCTCCATGTATTCACGCAGACACTCCGCCGTTATCTCCGCATCAGGAGTGCCGACAGCCGAATCGTTTTTCGTGCCAATGTAGACGAGATGTTCATAGAAACTTTTCTGCTTGTTTGCCCCCTCGATCACACTCTTATTCGGTGGACGGTTGAACAGGTGTTCAAAGTAGTCACCGATCTTGCGGTCATTTCTTTTCTGACGGGCGTTGTACCTCTCCACCGCTTCGTCAAAAAGCTGGTGGTAAGTCTCGCCCAAGTCCTGCTGAACGAACACGATGTTATCTGGTGTCCTGAGTGGGTCGATATTCTTGGCAGTGAACTCTCGATTGTTATGTGAAAGGCTGCCTTTGCCCTCGCACATCGAGATAGATTTTGTACTCATATAATGTCTCCTTTTATATCTCTGTTTGAACCCTCTGACGAGGGATAATCATACGCATAAGGCTCACCGCCTATGCGATGATGAGCGCCCTTGAAGGGCTTTTGAATTGGCTTGCAACGATACGGAGATCGGCAAACCAAACGGCTCGGAGAGCCGGAATTTACTTGCGGCACATAGCGAAGTCTTGTGCGAGCGCCGCCAGTAACCCCAAAGCACTTTTGACAGCCTACTTGGACTATCAAAAATGCTTATGGGGCTCTGCGAGGCTGAATGGCTGACGGAGCAGCCGAAAATGTGGACACAGTAATGCAGAAAACGCATTACATAAATTCCAAAATGTAGTTTTCAAACCTGCAAAAATCAGAACGGAATATCCACCTCAATATTGAATTTATTGAGAAGAAAACCCAGCTCAAAATCATAGTCCATAGCTTCATTATCCGTCAAAAAATCGTAGTAACGAACCAGTGCTTCACGCACACCAAGACCGCTTCTTTCTTCAAGGATAGAAGTCAGCTTTTCAACCTTTTCCATATCGGGCATACACATCACCTCCTTTCCGCAAAAATGCTCAACCAACATCAGCCGACAACAGCCAACATTCAGGTCTGTCTCTTGCAAAAGTCGCTATACCGCCATTTCAATGTCAGCCACCACAAAAACCACAAAATCTGGTAAAATCAGATATTTGGATTCACATGAACCATCTGAGCCTTTTTGTTGTTGGCAGCGGTGACATCTTCGTAGGCTACATAGCCGTATTCAGCGAGGGTGTCAAGTGCTGAATAGAAGTCCTTTGCACTGGGGAAAAGATTGCATCGACAGGCGTGATAGAGGTCGGATTTCAAGCCCTGTTTGATGTTCTTTGTCTTGAAAATCTGAATGATCTTCTCAGCCTTGATGATATTCCCGTCGGGAGCATTCACGCTGAAACCGTAAATCGCCTGATAGCGGTAATAGTGAGCGATGCTGAACGACCTCACAAGCGTATCGTGATTCACGCTTTCATCGGACGGCTCAACACCTCTGGAACAGCAGTCGGCACAGTGAAGAATACAGGCTATCCGAAGTATCAGACCATGAAACTTTCCGCCCCAGTCCTGACAACAGCACATGGATTCCTTGATCTCTTTTTCGATATACTTATTGCAGTAATCTATGTACTCCTCGGAAGCATGACGGGACAGATGCAGTATCGTTTCTTCTCCGTTCCAATCCTTCTTTCCTTTCAGAAGCTGATGAATGAAATCGTGATACTGCTCCCTGACCTCTTTTGATATAGGTGCAGTATCATATCGACGTTTTCCTACATCGCTCTTGGCATTTCGGCTGCGACCGTCACCAAATTGGTGAATGACGGTATGCCGAACTTCGACATGATAACAAGAATTGCAGAATATTTCGATGTTCCGATAGATTACCTTATCAACGAGGACGTTACGCCGATCATTCCGCAGGCAAACAAGAAAAGAAGTGTGTTCAAATCGGTAAGCCCTCTGTCTCAGCGGTGGGTGAGCTTGTGCCGTGGAAGCGAGATCAGCCTGGAAATGCAGCTCAAGATCATTCCCTATGTGAATTGTACGGTGCAGTTTCTGAATAATGATAAGTATATTGAGTACGTCCCCGAAGCTGAGTATGACACCGAGCATTTGAAGGACACCGAAACGATTTTCGATATACTGGGCATTCTCGACCACTGTGCCGACACCGAGAGCTATCGCATCGTGCAGGTGCAACTTTCACGCATCGTGCTATATCACCTGAAAGAAAAAGGTTTTGACCGTGAAGCACTCCGCACCGAGCATCTCGATCAGGAGAAGATGGAGTATCTTTACTCGGGCAAGGACAGCGGTAAAACGCATAACTACGATCTGAACTTCTCGGATATGGACTTTCTCAGGGAGTTTACGGGGTTGAGTTATCAGGTTATGTTTACGGGGATTGAATAAGGCTATGTAGCTGAGAAGCTTGCTTCTTGGCTCTTTTCTTTTATGCAAACGAATCAGATACGATTACTCTATTTTTAAATTGCTAAAACCATCATTTATAAATATGGTATCTGTTGTTGTATAAATGCATTTCAAAATATTGACTTATTTAGTGAATAGTGATATAATTATTTTAGGATTATTAGTTGTTTAGTGCAATAGAAACAATAGTTTACTCAATTATCAAATTAAAGGAGTTAGTTATTATGAAACTGATTGTGTATAAGGGCTTCAAAACTGATTTTTTAACTTCAGTCAACATTGAGCCTTTGATAAAGAATGATTTTAACAAAAAAAGAGATGTACTTAATTTTGATAAAAATTATAAGAAACAGTTAGATATGGCGCTTATTTCCTTGCAAGATGATGAAAGTGCATGGACAACATATGAAGAATTCTCGTTAATAAAGAATCGTGTTGAAGATGCTGTTGAAGAAGATGGATTAGAACTTATTATTTTAAGAAATAATCTATATCCTGATTATTATCCAATTGAATTTGAAATGTCAACTGAGCTTATATCTGAAATATCATCTGTTTTAAACGGTGATCCAAATATCGAGCCAAGTGAAGAATGCCAGCGATTCACATTGGTATATAATGCAATCACAAATATAGAAGGTGCACTTTTCTGTAGCTTTTATAATTATGAATATGATCAAACTGCCGCTATTTCTATAAGAGATTACTATCCCGTTAATCTAACTATTGAAGATAATCATCTCAATAGTGATTATACTGTTTTTATTAACGATGATGTTGATACATATTTAAGAGACTTAAACAGAATTAAGAAAAGCAATCCTGGTGTAATTGCGGTTAAATCCAATGAAAGTACAACTGCAACGAGAATCGAAAACTCATTAAAAGCATATTGTTTGTTAAACGGAATTAAACTCACTACATTTAGCGAGAAACTTCCCAAAGAGTTGACAATTGAAGCAGAATTAATTGAAATTGCCAAAAACGAGTTAAAGATTAGAGGGTTCAACTCTTTTAGAAAAATCAGGTTCTATAAGAACCCTGATATAAATAATGAAATAATAGATTTATCTCAGGCACAAATCATACAGGAGATTATTCATCAGGCAGAAAACTCATATAACGCAAAAAAAGGAAACTCATTCAGAGATATTTTTATCACAGCATCAACTGGTGCTGGAAAATCTGTAATGTTTCAAATTCCTGCTGTGTATCTTGCAAAAAAATATGGTAAACTTACGATAATAATTGAACCAGTAAAAGCACTTATGCAAGACCAAAAAGAAAAACTGAATAAAAATGGATATTTCAGAGTAGAATCATTTAATTCTGATCTCATTTCACAGGTAGAAAAAGAGGCGGTTCTAAAAAAAATTAAAGATGGGAAAGTTGATCTGCTATACCTTAGTCCAGAAACATTACTCTCATATTCAATCGAGACAATAATTGGTGATCGTGAAATAGGTCTGCTTATCGTCGATGAGGCACACATTGTTACAACATGGGGCGTTGGATTTAGACCTGACTACTGGTATCTTGGTGGGTATGTTAACAGATTGAGAAATCAAATTCAAACCTCAAAGGGAATAAAGCGTAAAACTTATCATTTTCCAGTCTGTGCATTTACTGCTACTGCTATTAATGGTGGAATTGATGATTCAGTAAGTGACACTATTATAAGTCTGTATATGGAAAACCCTGTTAAGTATCTTGGTTATGTTAAGCGAAACGATATCAGCTTTGAAATCATCAATAAAAATGAAGGAAAGAAATTGCCTAAAGCTGATTATGAAGCGGCCAAAACTCAAGATCTTAATTCACGTATAAAGCAATGGCTCAATAATAACGAAAAAACAATAGCTTATTTTCCATATGCAACGTTGGCAGGAGATGCTTCAAAAGGATTACGAGGATTTGCAGGAATAACTGTAGATAAACGAATAGGAACATATACTGGTCGAAATATAAATGAACTAAGCACAGAAGCTTTCAATGATTATAAGCGATCTATTTTTGATGATTTCCGTAAAGGCATTAAACCTGTCATGCTTGCAACAAAAGCTTTTGGAATGGGAGTAGATGTTGATGACGTAAAGAATGTTTATCACTACGCTGTAACAGGAAATCTATGTGATTATGTTCAGGAGATAGGTCGTGCTGCCAGAAAAGAAGCGATGCAAGGAAAGGCTATACTTGATAACTATTATAATGATATGTCCTACATCAACGCATTGTTTGGTATGTCTCAAATAAGACAATATCAAATAAAACAGGTACTTGAAGGAATATACGAAACCTATAAAAGCAAGAAAAATGCACGTAGCTTTCTTATATCACCAGGTTCATTTACTTATATATTCAAAGGAAAAAACGAAGATGAGTGTATAAATAAACTAAAAACTTGTCTTCTGATGCTGGAAAAAGATTTTTACGAAAAGTATAACTTCAAAGTCATTATTTCACGTCCTCAAAGCATATTTACTAAAGCTTTTATATGTGTATTTAAAGATAATGAAGGAACGGTTCTTTCGTCAAAATATGGTAAATACATGAGATTTGTTGAGAAGGGCAGAAATAGAGAACTACAACAAGATGGTAAAACTATACTTAGTGATTTAGGTGATATATATTCTATTGATCTAAAGAGCATCTGGGAAAAGTTTTATCCTAATATTTCTTTCCCACAGTTTAAATTTTGGTACTTCAATTCAAATTCTACATCTAAGGAAAAAGTTGATATAATGCCCTCTATAAGAAATTATATTTCTCCAAGGCAGAAAGTATCCATAGAAGCCCGAAAAGAATTGCTTCTATCTGAAATCAGAGAACATATTCTTGATGATTTTGAATATGTTGCCAATACACTTTATACTAAAAAGCGTAATCAGTATTTTACACCCGAAGAGTTTGCTAAACTAATCAAGGACAGATTTGGAATTGCCCAGGCACGAATTATAGCCAATTCAATAATTGATCTGGTTGATCCTGACGGTAAATGCGTAAAGCATAGAGTAAACGACTCTATTGGTAAAAATCAGTATACAATCACAAATGGCAACTTCAAGGAGCTAATGCGTAGGTCAATAATAAAATCACAGATTATTCATGAAATAAGTAAAACCGCAAATTGTTCCTCATATTCAGGTTATATGCGTCTTGTTCCTGATGATAGTTCAAGCATTGCATTAAAAGTTTTGTCTGTATTTGATTATATAACTTATGAAGTAGCAGGCGGTGAGGAACCCGAGATCTTTATACGTTTGAATGATCCTAATAAGATAAAAAGCATTGTTATGGGTAATACTCGTTATTTAAACAGTTATGTTACAAAAGCAAAAGATAAACACGAAAGAGATGTTGCAGTGCTCAAAAAGTTTTTTAACGACTTGAAAACAGATGAAGAACGCTGGAATTATATTGAAGAATATTTTCTTGGATATGATGTGCTTAACGGTGCTGAAATAGTTGTCGATAAATCTGTAAAGATGAACCGAGCTGTTGATAAAGAGCATTCTTATCAGACAACTATGTTTAATTCTTGGGACGATCTAAAATCTTACTTTTCAGAAGAAGATCAGGTGATAATAGACAGATTGGCTGGTTTAGGTATTTCAATTCCAGAGTATCTTGAAACAATTATTAAAAAGTCTGATGAGGGCGATGATATTTTAATGTCCTGGCCTTCAAAAGATGTATTAATCTGCCAACCGGATACAAGTGATAGAAGAATAGACTATTTTACCAACAAAGGATGGCACGCTTATAGAATATACGAAATTGATTTTGACAAAATAAAAGGAGAATTGAATTGATATGGCTAATATCTATCCTATAAAAGAGGATTTGGAAGAAGTTCCTTACTCTGAAATAAGAGTTTATGATTTGCTGGAATCGTTGGGGAATAACTTTACTGTATTTCATTCTGTCCAATGGGTAAAGAAGGGAAACAAATGGAAATCAACGTGGAAAGAAAATGATTTCTTAATCCTTAATCCTAAACTTGGTGCTTTAGTACTTGAAGTTAAGGGCGGAGATATTGTATATAAGAACTGTGTTTTTCAGCAAATCAATACCAATACAAAGGAAGTTAACATTCTGAATCCAGAAAAAAAGAATGATCCACTTTCTCAGGCTATAGATGGTGTATATCACTATAGGAAGCTACTGGATAGGATATCGTCAGATTTAAGTGATCGCTTTCCTATAGAAGCAGCTGTCTGGTTTTCAACGTGTGATATAAAGGAAAAGATTAATAGCTTCCCCTTGAAATATCGTGAGATATCAGGTGCAATAATGGGAAATGAAGATTTCGCAAAAAAAGGGCAAGCGATCTATGATATTTTTGATTTTTACAATTCACACAGTAAGGTAAACATATCAGAAGATGAGTATAATAAAATTGTAAATGCAATAGCAAGCAGTTTTGAACTTATTTCTGCGCCAGGTGTTAAGAAAGGTGAACTTGATCGTGCTTTTTTAAAGATGACCAATGAGCAAACTGGTCTTTTGGACTATATCTCTGAGCAGAAAAACGCAACTATTCAAGGTGTTGCTGGGACTGGAAAAACCCTTATAGCCAAAGAAGCTGCAAGAAGACTTGGTTCTGAAGGAAGAAGAGTGCTGTTTCTATGTTTTAACAGATTTCTTTTTACATATTTACAGCATATGTATCCTTATGAAAATGTAACATATTTCAACATACACACATTTATTGCAAAACATAGACCAGGAAAAGATACATCAACCCACAAGAAAAGATGTTCTGAACTTCAACAAATAGATTGGGAACAATTGGAGTATGACGATGTTATTATTGATGAAGGGCAAGATTTTTTGAATGATGAAATAATATATTTTAAGGATTATATGGAACTAAAAGAAGGACATTTCTGGGTCTTTTATGATAAAAATCAAATGCTAACGACAAGTAAAATACCTGAATGGATATCAAATTCAGAATGTAGGTTGTTATTATCAAAAAACTGTAGGAATACTTATCAAATTGCACTCACATCATATAATGTTATAGATATAAAATTAGATGAAAAAATCATGATGATAAATGGTGAACCGACATCTATAAGTTTTGTAAACGGCGAGCCTATTACAAGGTTAGCGAGATTGCTAAAAAAATTCGTTGATCCTGAAACAGGATATGATTATTCTGATATTGTTATTCTTTCTTTAAAAACAGAAAAAGATTCAATTCTTGCTAATACAAATAAAATAGCTGGCATACCAATAACGCATGAAAAGAGCAACTCTTCTGTTTTATTTACTACAGCCAGTAAGTTTAAAGGTTTGGAAAGCCGTGTTGTTATCATTGTAGATATTGATGATAGCTGTTTTCAGAATGAAAGCAAGAAAAGACTGTTTTATGTTGCTTGCTCACGAGCAACGCAAAGACTTGCTTTATTTATAAATGGTGATGATTCTGTAATTCAGAAGATGGCTGACACAATCAACAGTAAAAGTCGTTTTGCATCTAAGGGCCGAATAGCGATGAAAACCAAGGCTAATCTTTTAAAATTATAATACGGCTGCACCCGAAGGCACAGCCGTAAACACTCAAATATAAACCATACACTCAAACACAACTTCTCTCGCCATATTGACAAAACAGTGCTCCGGACCGAACATCTTCTCAGCATAACCGCTGAGAACAGCTTTCTGATAACAACTGTCAGTATGCTTCCAAAGCTCCACCTGGCGTGAGATAGCTTCACTGACTTTCCGTTCCATATCATCAAGATACTGAATAATCTTCCCTTCATTGACGAGCCTGCGAAGCCTGTCGGGACAATGGCTGTCAGAATAATGAAGATGATACCTGATGAAGTCGGTAGGGTAGGTCTTGCTTTCCTCAATCTGAGTATCAGCATTGAAGTGGGTTACGGTAACAGTGTCGGTGTCAAGCTTCCACAGCGGAACGTATTTCTTTTTCAGTGGGTTATATATGGTCTGTTCACTTGTGTATCTGCTCATAAAAAATCTTCCTACTTATCGTTAAGATGTATCAGCGAGTGGTCATAAAAATAGGTTCATTTTGTCCGCTGTTATGATCTGCAATAGCGTTTTTAACGTATAAGCACAAGGGTATGTCAGTATATTTTTGTCCGCTATTTGTCCGCTAAGAGTGCAAAAACTTAGCCAAAAACAGCGTAAACGAATTTTTGTAGATTGTTTTAAAATGCTGTATTTTCGGGCTTTTCTGCATATATCGACAAGTCACGAAAAGTGCGCCAGGATTTTCAATTCCCGTACGGGTCACCAAAGTTTAAAGCTCGGAGATAGCACATTGTGCTGTTTCCGAGCTTTTGTTATCTGAAGTTTCATACCTTCCATGTTCTGCCCTACTTTCCCCCGCACACCTCACTCTTGAGTTTTTTCGCCGCCTTGAAATACTCTCGCATTTTCACGTCCGCAGGGTCTATCTGCAATGCAAAGGATATCCTGCCCAGCAGCGAATTTATGTACTTCTCAGGCGTAATGTCAGCACCTTTGAAAAATAGGCTCTGGGAAACTCCGTATTTCTCACAGTAATATATTTCCTGACGTATCTCCCGACGCTGTTTCGACGAGATCTGCGCCTTTTCGTTGACCACTATCCCCGTTACCTGTTGACGTTGTGATGAGCCGATAAGCGTCGTTTTTTTCATGTTTAGCTTAAACCCCATTTTCCGCAACGCCCTGCTCACAAGTTGCGTTATCTCTTTGGCGTTAAGCTCAGCTTTTCCACCTGAAAAAGTCATATCATCACAGTATCTTGTGTAATTTATGCCACGCTCTCCACACCACTTGCCTATCCTCTCATCAAATCTTTTCATCACCAAATTCGATATCTGCGGAGATGTTGGCGCACCCTGTGGCAGTATGCTGTTATGAGTGCATATATTTGTCAGCAGCGTTGTAGCAGGCTTAGAAAATCCAAGCTCGCACATGACCCCATAGACCTTGCCAAAATCAATGCTGTCAAAAAAGCCTGAAACATCGAGTTTAAGCACTCTCTGTTGACCAATATGCGGCTCTGCATTTTTCAAAAGCGAAGAGTTTTTGCAATATGCAGTGGCATACTCAGATACGGACAGCGTGTAAAGATACCTTTCAAGTATCCTTCTTTGAACGAGCTTGAGATATTCGTTCGGCACTTTTAACACCCTGTTTTTATGCCCTCTGCCACGATGTATTATCACCTTGCGGTAATTCGAATAACACTTTTTCTGATTTCGTTTATGATAGCGTATTCGGTTGTTGCTAAGCATATAAAGCTTTTTTAAAGGAACATCAAGCTCCTCTGAGATCCTTATGATATCATTATCAATATCATTCATTTTGTCACCTCAAAAAAATAATAACAAGCGTCAGCACAAGATTCAAATGCTTTGGAGCCGAATTTTATTTAATGGAATTAAATCCGATTCGGTGAAAAAGCTTTTGATAAAGCTACTATTCCCTGAAACTTCCACAGCGACTCGCTGTAGTTATGCGTTTTGCAATATCGCTGCTGACGCTTGTCATATTTTATCAAACCATGTTATGTACTCATTATATAAACACCTTGTTTATTTTATGAGATAATTATATCACGCGAAATGCACAACAATTGGTGCATCTCGCAGAGTACAACGAAAAAAATGGCTGTATATAAACACTCTGATATCATTTTACCAATTTATGCACGACACGTCAATGGGTTATCCTGACATTTTACGCCAAGCGCCAATATTTTATATGAATACACAAAAAAACACACGAAGATAGGAAAAAAAGCCGAGCCTTGCTTTTATCACCTCTCAATTCCCCCACCTCTCGAGCTTTTTCCTTTTTATCACTATCCCCACCGGGCTATCCGTTTTTTCGTCAAAATATTCCTCGCAGACCCACCAATGATACTCTTGCCTTGGCAGGGTCGCCCACGTCATATAGCAAAAGCTCCACTGGCGAAGCAATTCCTTCTTCTTGCCGTTTTTCAGACTTTCAGGTAAATAGTCCTCCATAAGCTTCACTATCGTATCATAGCTTATAAATCTCATCTTGTTCTTTCTTTTTATTATGGACAGCCTGTGGGCAAGATAAAAATGCAAAACAACTTTCCATATGCTGCATTTGTATTCTGGGTCAAGTATTGACTCTTTTTTCATTCTCCTGATGATCTTAATACGTTCATCGGGATCATTCAAAAGGTCGCACAGTGCTGAGATATTAGAACAATCGAAACCGTCCTGCCCACTGTCCAGCTTGAAATATCTCCGCCCGTCTAGTTTGTATAAAGGCACTCGTGCTATCTGCCCCTCCTGTGTTTCCACTGCATATGTCCACAACCTCGGGCAGGATCTTATCTCGTAGACTTCTCTGCCACTGATATCCTGACCTCTCTGTACATTAAGAAATCTCTCCCCTATGTTGTCACCGACTTCCTGCGGAGCATTTTCAGTGCCTGCTATAAAAATCCTAAGCCTTTGGAGTTTCTCAACGCTTTCTCTCAGCTTATCTTTAAGCACATTTCGTGAAAATCTTATGTCCTCGTTTCCGCTGAGTATCTCCCATATGGTGTTGAGATAAAAATTCTTTCTGTTATTGTTCCATATAGTGCAAACAGCGTCAAACACACACATATCAAAGTATGTCAGCGGTGCTTTTTCATAAGCCGTGCAGTCTTGATACCATAAGGTACAACAGATATCATTTCTGCGCTGACCTTTCACAAAGGCTACTCTGTAGTTATAGTCCTCTTGATCGTTTCTTTTGCCTGACAGCCCGTCATAAAGCCCTTGTATCTCTTTCTCTCCCAAAAGCCTGTTTATTTTTTTGTCTATATATGATACCGCACGCTCGTCCTCTTTTATCTCTGAAAGGTCATCATTTTCCCTTTTATATTTTCTTATGAGCCTGTCCGTTTCCCATTTGTCAAAACCAAGCTGGATATCATACTTATCGCCTTGTGTGTAACCTAATACCTGCAAAAAATCCTTGTCGGTGCTGTCCTTATTACTGCTTATAATGCCGTCAAAAATATCCTTATCTATCTTATAAGCCACAGTGATAACAAGATCAAATCTCTGTCTGCCCTTAGACGCACCTCCCCTGTTCACGTCGGTGTAAAAATACACATATCTCAAAGAATATTCTTCCCTCTGGCTTTTCAGATCGTCCATAAGTATCTTCTGTGCATGATATCTTATTTCAAATTCCTTTTTCCCCGACAATGTTGCAGGTCTTACATATATAAACGCACTGTCATTAAAAACATGCCTTGCAAGCATGAAATCCCCTTCAAGCTCTTTTTTCCATTCCATTGACCTGTCGTAAAAGCGACAGCCCTCTATATTGCCGACCTCAGCTTCAAGGAAGACCCTTTCAGCTATGACATTTCCTTTATTGCAAACTGTCCCATTTTCATCAGGCTTATAAAACCAATTGAAATTGCGTATCTCATTGGCAAGAAGAGTATTGTTTATATAAAGCTCGTTTATCTGACCGATAACACGCCTAAGGTCCTTATTTACTTCATCGGCAGAGGTTATCTTTGAGGTCTGTTTTTTCGGCTTGACCTGTTGGAGCAGTAATTTTTTCTTTGGAACTTCTGCCCTCATGATACTGTTTCGTATATATTCGTTTATGATATTTTCCAGCTCTGTGCCATTGAAATATTCGTCAATAACAGTTTGATCGCATGGTATGAGTGCCATTTTATCATAGCATTTTTGCATTTTGTTGCCAAGACACTCTACAGCCTGTTCTTTTGTTACAGGCTGATGCTCCAGATTTTCCATAACATACCGCTTCATCATGTCAAAGGAATATTTTCTTGACAGTTTGAAAGCTCCCTTTGTGCGATCATCAAGTCTTGATATAACAGACGATTCCAAGAACACGTTATTTACAGTATACACATACCTTCTCTTCGTTTCAATTCTCACCAAACGTCTTTTCTTGATTTCATTTTGGTCTTGGGCTGTATCGTTTTCCTTTTTCTCCTCCTGGTTATCTGTTCCTTCTTTTTTCTTGCATTTTTCTATTTTCGAGTTATCTTCATTTTTATACAGCATTATTACGTTGTTATTTCTATCATCAGCAGACCGCCCTGCTCTGCCGATCTCCTGATAATATGTTTCAATGCTTTCAGGGACAGCATAATGTATAACAAGGTCAACGTCGCTGTTATCTATACCCATTCCAAACGCCATTGTTGCAACGATAATGTTATAACCCAGCTCCTTGTTTGCATATTTATATTCCGCACCGAGCCTTTCACTGTGATACATTTTGCCGTGATAGCTTATACTGCCCTTTGACAGCTTCCCACCCTTTTTCGCAAGATTTTTTGAAATACGCTTACTTATATATTCGACCTGTTTTACAGTATTGCAGTATACGATGCACTTTTTGAAGCTTATATTATTAAGAAGCACCAAAAGATAATAAAGCTTTGGCAGGTCTTTATCATTATCCAAATTGCTCTTATCGCAGTTTAGGATAAAAACATTCAGGTCGTCACGCTTCACCGACAGCGAGCTTTCTCCCATGTCAGCAGACCTATCAGTACAAATACCGAACTCCTTTGTTTTTTTCATATCAAGCAAAACTTTGAGCTGCTCTGCATTTGCAGGAGTCAGCGATGCAGAAAAAATGCCCATAGGTATCTCCTGATATTTTTTCAAGCGAGCTATGGTACTGCATATCTGAAAATAGCTTTCTCTGAAATTAAAGCCCCACTCTGATAAGCAGTGTGCCTCGTCAAATATTATCATGCTTATTTTCAGCTTGCCAGAAACGACGGCTTCAATAAGCTCCTGCCTGTATACTGGCTTGTTGAGCATTTCAGGGGAAAGATACAAAAGCTTACATTCTGTGTTATCATCGTTGTTATTTTTGACCAGCTTGCTTACAGACAGGTCAAACTCTGCCTTAGGCATTTTATCAGACAGAAAGCCTGCACACTCAGGGTGAGCCTCCGCATACTTTTTATTGAACTCCGTCACAGCCTTAGTGCAGTATTTTTTATTGAAGTTATCCACCTGATCGTTGCAAAGTGCCTGCAATGGAGAAATCACGATAGTCACGCCCTGAGATATGATAGCAGGGGCTTGAAAGCAAAGTGACTTACCTCCGCCGGTTCTCAGCCTTACAACAGTATCATGCCCCTTGAGCAGTGACTCTATTATGCTTTTCTGCTCGTTCCTATAATCCTTGAAATATGTAGTAAGCCTTTTCTCCAAGTCAGCAATATATCTTGTTCTGACATCAAGCTCTGCCTTTTTGAAACGCATTTCCTCAGCCCCCTATATCAACGTATTTACGGCTTTTCCTATATTATACTGCACATTTTCAAAAAAATCAATATCCGCACATCAAATATTTTTAAAACGCCTTTAAATCGGCTATTTCGCAGAGCTTATCATCAAAATATTTATCCTAAGTATTTTATTAAAACTTGCTTAGCATAATATTATTCTATCCCTTGTACTCTTATAATTCGTCTTTGTATGCACGAATCAAACGAATTATTATTCTTTTCTAAGCGGCTGAGCCGCTTCAATTCAACTTTAATTTCCACATTACAGGAACGCTTTATGGAGCAGCAGGCTGCTCCTGTATATTTATTGATAGGTACTCCAACCTATCGTCATGTCCAATTTCTTTGATCCATTCCTTTTTCTAAAGTCATATCTGTGTACGCAGGTATGACCTCTTTTTTTCTGTCACATATCCGTTCCTATTTCACACTGTGTGACCATATTATAGGAACGCTTTATGGAGCAGCTCCGCTGCTCCTATGGGTATATTGGTAAGAATGGTGATTACCACATATAGTTTTTTTCTCCTATCTTTTTTGATAAAGGCGCTGTAAAAAAAAGCGCAACAAAGCCCGTGGATTTCCTCGATATGGAAG
>ERZ827528.888-NODE-888-length-33914-cov-8.513866_pt1 | contig 33914 bp, 27 predicted proteins | sample MGYA00519768_ERZ827528 | MGnify/ENA primary metagenome ERZ827528 (study PRJEB31778, sample SAMEA3449343) | human gut metagenome | biome: human gut; feature: human-associated habitat; material: faeces | place: United Kingdom | collected 2010/2012 ...
TCCTCATTTCGTTATCTTGCTATGTTGCTGTGTTTGCTGTCTTGTTGCGTTGTGTTTCGTTGTCTTCTGTCGCCGCCGTCTTCCGCCGTTTCCTGCCGTGCTGTCCCCTCGTCCCGCCGTTTCCGTCATCGTCAGAGCGGCCCTGCCGTCTGCCGCGCCCTGCGGGAATCGTACCGCTTCGATTCAAGTTCGCGGCATGGCTTCGCGATTCCTCCAGATTGCTCCAGCCTTCCCCCACGGTACACGCAATCATGCCGCTTCGCAGCCGCGCTCATGCCCACAGCGCAACAATTCACGCACATGTCACCGATGATTCAACTGTTACCCGGCGCCCGTCGTTCCGTGGCGAGCAGGACGCTGAGGCGGACTGCGGAACGCGCTTCCTTCTGGCATATGGCGACCAGGACCGCACGATACCCGTCGAGGATCAGGATACGGCCCGACGGGTGATATCCGGAACCCGCGGCGCGCGGCTGTGCACGTACCCGGGCATGGCGCATGCGATCTGCGACCGCGAGATCGACGACATCCGTGATTTCCTGAGATAGGGGCTCCATGCCCTCAAATACGTCAGCGGGCTGAAACGGAGGCTCCCAGGCCGGGAGCGCCCATTTCAGCCCGCTGGCAACGCGATGCCGGGAATCAGAAGAACAGCACGGCGACGCCGGCAGCGAACAGCATCAGCAGGATCGACACGAGGAAGCTCGCGAGGAACGGCTTGCGGCCCTTGACCGCGATGGCCTTGAAGTTCACGTTGATGCCGAGCGCGGCCATGGCCATGCCGAGCACGATGTACGCAAAGTCCACGAGCTGCGGGGTGATGGAGGTGACGAACGGTACGAAGGTGCCGATAATCGAAGCGCCGATGAAGCCGAGCATGAACCACGGGAAGGCCACGGTCTTCTTGCCGGTGCTCTGAACCTCGGAATGCTTCTTCTCCCACCAGATGGCGATGATGATGGCGGCGAACACGAGCATCAGCACGCGCGACAGCTTCATGATGGTGGCGATGTTGACCGCGTTGAAGGCGTCGCCGGCGGCGACCGCGTGGGCGATCTCGTGCAGGGACGCGCCGGCGGTGATGCCGAGCTGGTCCTGCGTCATGCCGGTCAGGGGGCCGAGCGCGATCTCAAGCAACGCGAAGATCGTGCCCATGATGGCGACGATGGCGACGGCCATGGTCACGTCGTCGTCCTTCTCCTGCTCCTTCTCGGGCGGCACCTTGATGGAGCCGGACAGGCCCATGACGGCGGCGGCGCCGCAGATGCCCGTGCCGCCGGCGGTCAGGATCGCGAGCATCGGGTCGACGCCCATCTTGCGCGCCACCCAGTAGGTCACGACGATAGTGAGCGTCACCACGACCGCGGCGATGGGCAGGCACTTGATGCCCTGCGTGAACAGCACTTGCAGGTTGAGCTTGAAGCCGAGCAGGATGATGCCGAGGCGCAGCAGCTTGTTGGAGATCAGCCCGGCCGCGTCCTTGACGCCGGCCTTGCGCTTGTCGCTGGCACCGACGTACCACTTGCGGATCGGGAACTGGATGATCATGCCGATCAGCAGCGCGATGATCAGCGCGCCGAACAGTTTGAATCCGGGGTATTGCTTGAGCCATGAGCCGATCAGTGAAGCGATCAGGGTCAGGATGGCGATGAACAGCATATCGACGGTGGCGATGCGTTTCCACCATTTCGTACAGAACTCTCTCATGATGTCCATTGAACTACCGTCATATGCCATCGGTCAAATCAGTGATAGTGATGGATGGTATTGATATTTTTGATGCCAGATTGCAGCGAATCGTTCTCAATAAGAAAGGTGCGAGCCAGACGCGGGCGGAAACGAACATAAACACCGCCGAAAGCCCGGAATTCTGGGCTTCGTCGGCTTGTTCACTTGTGCGAAAATGTGAGGAATCCTCGCACGTTTCTTATTGAGAACCATTCGCTGCGACACAGTCAGCCGCGCAGGGCCGCAATGACTCTGCCGGCAAGTTCCCGCTGCCCCGGCGTCAGACCGGAACGCGGCACCAACGCATAGAACCGCCGCACGAACTCGTCGCCCAGCTCCCGTGTCGGCACGCCGGCCGGCACGGCGGCCGCCGACACCAGGGAGCAGCCGAAACCGGCCGCGAGCGCCGCGCCGATGGCCGCGTTATTGGCGACCTCGATCATGCGAGACGGCATGGAGCCGACCGTCTTGAAGTACAGATCCGTGTAATAGCGCACGCCGGAGCCGTGCTCGCGCACCATCCACACGCCATGCGGATCACCGGCCAGCACCAGCCTGTCCTCGCGCAGCGTGACACGATCGACCGAGTCGTTGACGATGGGCTTCTCCACCACACCCAACTGCACGGCTTTCATACCGGTCTGTTCCAGGATCGCGTCGGAATTGAGCACCCGAATCGAGCAGTCGAAGCCGCTCAGCGCCTCGGCCATCACCGGCAGTGCGACTGGCAGCAGCACGGCCGCCGTGGTGTGCGAGAATGCGACGGACAACGGCTCACGGCTCTCGCGCATGCGGGCGATCTGCTCGCAGGCGTCGCGCCACGTGCCATCGATGCCGGTCGCCGCACGGTACAGCAACCGCCCAGCCTCGGTCGGCGTCACATCGCTTTTGGCATTGCGGACGAACAGCGGCGCCCCGACCATGCGCTCCAGTTGGGCGATGCGCGACGACACCGTGGACTGCGAGACCTTGAGCTCGTCGGCGGCCAACGTGAACTGGCCGATCTCGTAGACCGCGACCAGAGTGTCCAGCAAGGGGAACATGAGCCGCTCCTTTCCGTCGTGTTCGGCAACGCCTGCCGGAACGTCAGTGCGTCCGTTCCGGCAGGCGTTGCCGATCGGCTTGCATCATTTGACCTGCGTGATCCGGTTGCCGCTGACCATGAACGCCGTTCTCGCCATGTCGATCATCGGCTGGTCGAACCGGCTGTCGGTGTAGAACTCGTCGATGACCGTGTCCGGGCCGACGACTTCGCGGAACCGTTTCGGCTTGTTCGTATTGAAATTCAGACAGGTGACCCGCATCGTCCGCGGATCCACGGTGGATGAGACCAGACGGTTCAATCCGAGACGCCGGCATGCCTCCCCCACGGTCACGTCGAACGATGCCGTCAGGATCACGTCATCCGGACGCGGCTCATACCACGGCTTGATGCGGTCCATATGCCGGTTCCAGAACTCGTTCACCAACGCGGATACGCCCTCTGCGATCGCGGTCTCCCCGGCGAGACCGGCATCGGGAGCCGCGCCGTCCAGTCGCAGTATCCGTCGGGAAGCCGCGACATCGTGCAGGTAATCGCACGTCACGCCGCCCACGCCGCGTTCCATTTGCGCAAGCGTGGCCCGCCCCATCTTGTACTGCACCGCGTATCGCAGCACCGGAGCCAGATGCCGCAGCACCTTCGGCTCGTATCGGGCACTGAACATATACAGGTCGAACAGGCTTTCGCCGTCATATATCGTGCCGTCGAAATCGAACACCCTCATCGTGTCTCGTTCCCTCTCACCCTTGCGCCGCTCCCGGCCCGTCAGAACTGCGCATAGTCCGCATCCTTATGTTCCCCCGTCTCAAGGTACCGTGCAAGATCGTCGGACGACGAGAACACAGCGCGCACCGACTGGGCGATCATCAGGTTGATGCTGTCGCCGTCGCGCAGGCCCTCGCGATATGCGTACACGGGGATGCCAAGAGAGTGGGCGAATCCGATCTCGAACATCGTGCCGGAATCCTCGTCCATCAGATTGGCTATCACCGCCTTGGAAGCGCAGATGCCGTTCACGTCGTCGTCGAAGCAGCCCGCGGGACCGACCTCGGCGATGTCACTGGCGAACCGTGGCCTGAACATCGTCTTGCCGTGGGTGTCGAGCACATGCTCCAAGCGTTCCATCGACGCGACCTGCTCGGGATTGAAGAACGGGCCAGCGACGTAGAAATCGTAGCGGCGGCGTTTGCGCGAATAGGCTTTCTCGCGCTTGCGGCCAGGCTCGCGATCAGGTTGCCCGTCCGCCGCTTGGCCCGCCTCTGTGCCCGCATCCGGCTCCACCATCTCGGCGAACGTCTGCTTCATCGTATCCAGCAGCGACTGCGTGCTTTCCGGAACCTCGTCGCCCGCTCCGGCGACGTCCTTGGTGAGTCCCTCGATGCGGCGACGAATCCGGTCGGCGTCCTGCGGGTCAATGCTGAACTTCGCCACGAGCGACTGCCGTATCGTCTCATAATCAAGGTTGACGAAGAAGATAAGCTGCTGCAACTTCATGAAGTTCTTCAGCTCGGGGAACCGCTCGACGATGTACGTCTCGCGATCATCCGTGGCCCTCACCCAGTCGCGGGTCAGCTGCATGCTCCAGTCGCCGGTGATGGATCCGCGGCGCATGCGGTAATGGTACAGCGCTTCGGGAATGCGCACGACGCGATGCGACTCGCCGATCACATTGCAGATACGGGCCATGTCCTCAATCTTGCGCCCGACGGGGAAGGAGAACCCATGATTGCGGTAGATCGACGCCGCCGCGACGAACGACCAGAAATACCCGTCGATCTCGGCCTTGACCTGCGCCTTGATCGCCTCGATCGGGGTCATGATGATCACATCGTCATAATGGTTGTGCTTGTACGAGGATGTCAGCGGCTTGCCATCTTCGCTGATCGTGTCGAACTGGAACATCACCAAATCGGCGTCATAGTCGCGCATCGTCGCCATCGCACGTTCAATGAGATTGCGCTCGACCACGTCATCAGAATCGACGAAGTAGATATAGTCGCCAGTGGCCTTCGCCAGTCCGACATTGCGCGCATCGGACAGGCCGCCATTGGCCTTGTGGATCACGCGGATCCGCTCATCCCTCGCCGTCCACGCATCGCACATCGCAGGGCAGCGGTCGGGCGACCCGTCGTCGACGAGCAGGATCTCAAGATTGCGGTACGTCTGGCCGACCAGTCCCTCCACGCACGCGTCGAGATACCGCTCGACTCCGTACACCGGCACGATGACCGACACGAGCGGCGTGGCCCCGTCACCATTCATGGCCTCCGCCGTCACATTCGACGATGTTTCCGATTCCGCTGACATGCCCCTCCTCGATGCTCCCCGGTCCGTTCGGCTCCACTCACTGCTGACGCACGGCGGCACGTGCGTCGCCTTCCATTGTCCATGATAGGCCAGGGCTTGCGCAGGGCGGACGACTCCATCCTGTTGTTTGCCATATCTTAACCGCGCCGCTCAACCGTGCCTTTTACCCGCGCGGCAACGGCGGCAGAACGCCATGCCGGCGTGCGTCGGCCACCGGATTTTCCATCCGCCCTGAGGTCGCGAAGACCCCTCCCGTCAGTCTTTTGACACCATGCAGCATTTTGCCGAGCCCCGCAACCGATCACCGTGGCGGGATGCTTTTTGCCGTATATGGCCGCCAGCGGCGACAGCGCGGCGATCAAGCAGATGCTCAACAACATGTCCAGCGAAGAGCTCCTCAAATACTATGACGGGGACAGCTCGATCAGCGCATCGCTGTTCAACGATCACACATTCCCGTTCTGGGCGTTCCTCGTGCTGGCGGCGTTCATCCTGTTGTTCGCGCTGCTTCGTCTGCACGCCGCCACGCTGACGTTCTCCATCCTCAACCTGCTCTGATGCGCTTTGTACGCGGGAATACTCATCTTCATTCTCGTCTCCGCCTCCCACGAGATGGATGTCGTACGCTCGACGGCATCTCAGCCTGGGCTGAATCTCGCCAATGACCTGTCCTTTTCACTCGTTCCGTCGTATGGGATGTATGCGATCATCGCGGGAACGTTGTTCATGTTCGTGGGAGCCATCGTTTCCGTGGTGAATCGCAGCCATGCGCGCAGGGCGGCATTCGCCAGTCCGGCTCCGGCGAATCCGCCCGCAGTCGCGTACGGTGGCATGCCGGCGCAAAACTACGGAGCCGCGCCGGGCGCCGGAGCGGCGTATCAGCAGTCTGCCGTGCCATATAGCGCGCAACCACAGAATCCGGCTGGAGGAACGCCGAACACAATGCGTCCCATGCCACTGCCGCCGCAACACTAATCCGCACAACCCGCAGACTCCGCTGACATCCACACCGAATCAGCGGAGTTCTTTTATGCCGCCAGACGCCGACTGGCACAACGGCGCGACTCGCCGAACTATGGTTCCGATACGGGCCGCACTGGAATATCATGGTGTTTATAGCAACGCTGCGAGAGAGGTGGGAGATCATGGAATATTGTCCGCATTGTGGTGCCCCATATGACGAGGGCAGTCGGTTCTGCTTCCAGTGCGGCGCTCCGCGGCAATCCGCCGCTGGAGCGCCGGGTGCTCCTGCGATACCGACCGCTCCGATACCCGTGTCGGGCTATGGCAACATGGCGGCGCAGCCACCGGTTCCATCGCCTCCGAGAGCATCCGAGACGGCATCCGACGATGGTTTTGCCGCATTCGCAGCGAATGCGGGCGATGCCGGCACACCTCCGACCGTCCCCGCCGGAAACTCCGCCACGCCACCGGCCAATCCCACCGGATCCGCCGCCGCGCAGCCGTCCGCCAAGCGCCCACGCATGAAACTCATCGCGGCGATCATCGCCGTACTGGTGGTTCTCGCTGGAACCGGGTTCGGTCTCGCCGCGAGGAAACTGGAATGGATCGGCCCGCGCACCGTGCCGACGATCCGATACCGCACGGCAGCCGAAGTGTCACGTGAGCTGGAGACCAAAGGCTTTCTCGTCAAGAAGAAGCAGATGTTCAACGCCCTGGGCAAGGGCAAGTGCCTCGGTCTGGTAGGAGTCAAGGCGGGCGACCGTCTGCCCAAGGGCACGACGGTGACGGTCATCGAATCGATGGGACCCGGCGTACCCGAAGGCACAGTCGGCTCTGAACCGAGCAAGGCCGAAACCGCGCTACTGAAAATGGGCGTCAAAGTCGTCGAGCACGAAGTCGTCTCGGAGCATCCCGGCAAAGTCGCCGTCACCATGCCCGCGGACGGTGAGCCGGTGCGCGACACCGACGACGGCATCCATATCGGAGTCGGGATCACAGGTGACGGCATACCCGTCGAAATCGCCGGAATGGACAAGGACGAGGCGAAAACAAAGCTCCAGCAACAGGGCTTCGACGTCACGCTCAAGCCGCGTTTCTCCAGCCGAAAGAATCTCGGCAAGATCGTCCGAGCCGATCCCGGCATCGGCGTGCGGACCAGCGAGACCAACGTGACCCTGTATTACGGCGTGGATGCCAGCAAACGCTACGACGTGGTCGGCACGTCCATTCCCGACAGGGAATCGGACAAGTTCATGACGAACACCGTGGCTCTGGCAGGGAAGTATTGCACCGATGGCGGCAGCTGCCTGACATTGGAACCCGGTCAGACCGATCCAAACCCGAGTGGTCTGGTGCTCGACGGCAAAGGTTCCTCGGATTTCTTCGACCAGCTGACCCTCTGCACGTATTCGCAGGACATCAGCGGCTGCAACCCGTCCTCCGGCGGCTACTACAACGCAATGAAGGACTTCCTGATCCAGGGCGATACCGGCGCCATGGAGCTGTACGCAGGCTTCGGACTGCCCGTATGCGGCACCACGTCTTACGTGGGCGACGGGCCGACATACTGTGACGGCACGTCGGAGAAACAAGTCGAGGATGGCTCGGATGGAACCGCCGAACAGGCCATGAGCGAAAAATATCTCAAATACGTGGCTCGTGATTTCTTCGTGGTGATGCCGGTCGGAGCCAACCTCGACCAGCTGGAATCCAACGGATATTTCGACGGCCCGACTACGTACAAGCCCTATGCGGACCGCCCGTATCTCATCCGCCGCGACAACTCCGCATACCCGGAAATCAAGGCGACGAATGACGCCTTCCACCGGAAGCCCAACCCGTACGCGCCCGGCACCAACATGCAGCCGTTCAAGAAGGCGCCCAACGCCCACAACGTGTACTATCTGGTCGAGCAGCCGGTCGATTTCAGCCAGTTCAAGGAGGCCACTGTATCCGGCGGGCGGCAGGGAGACGGCTCCGACTCGTCGCCTGACGACGGCATCTCTTCCGACGGCAACGGCGATGATACCACTGAATCCGATGACTCATCGCAATCCGGTGCGAGAACCTACACGAACGCGCGGTTCTCGTACCGTGTCGACGTGCCTGCCGGTTACAAGTGGCAGCAGGAGTCCGACAACGGCGACGGTCGCAAGTTCGACGCGACGTCCGGCTCCACGCAGATCAGCGTGTGGGGCAGCAACAACGCGCTGTCTCACTCCCCGCAGGAGGAGCTCGACTGGCTCAAGGAGAATCTCGGCGGCAACGCGAACATATCGCTCGCGCAGGTGGCTGGCCAATCGGTGTACCTCAGCTATGAGCAGAACGGAACCATCACGTATATCCGCGAAGTCGTCACCGGAGGGAAGATCGCGGCCATCGAAATCACGTATCCGACCAGCGAACGCTCAAGCGGAGACAAACTCGCGGAGACGGTTCCGCTGACCTTGAAGTTCGTGGGGTGATGGGGCTATCGTCACCAGATGCGAGGCCGTACGAAACCGTTGTGTTCCAAGAACGCGGCGACGTCACGCAGCTCCGGCATGTTGATGCTGTGCGTCATGCCGGGGTAGATTTTCTCGGTGAGCGTGGTGTGCGAGGCATAGAACGCGTTCATCGCGTCGAGTTCGGACTTGGGGAAGATGTCGTCCGCAGAGCCGTGGCCGTAGAACATTGGCGGCTTCAGTCGCGCAAGCTCGTCGTCGCCAGGCAACTCGCCATGTGCGAGGAAGCCGGAGAAACTGACTGCGGCGGCGTACCGTTTCGGGTTGACGCGCAGCATCTCGCCGGCGAGTAGACCGCCTTGGGAGAAGCCCATGACCACGATGGGGCGCTCCGGGGCGATGCTGTCGGCCACCCATGCGTCGATGGCCTCGCCGGCTTGGCGTGATTGCCGATCGAGCGATTCGCCGGTCGGGACGCCTTCGTAATCCCATGAGCCGAACCACGTGTAGCCCGGGCCGTACGAAATCGGCGCACGCAACGACGCGTAATCGGCGCCGGGCGCACAATAATCCAGCAATCCCGGCAGGTCATGCTCGTTCGACCCCCAGCCGTGCAACAGCAAGAACACCGGGCCGCTTCCATTGGCCGGCAGACTGGCCACCGCATGTTCGATCCTCATCGCGCTCACTCCCCTCTTGTGTGTTCGTGTTTTGCGTTCGCCACCGGCTTCAGAGCGGCCGACGAATCACGTTTCAATGTCATGTTCCGTCACCCATGGTAGTCGCACGGGCGCCGGCAGTCACACCATCGCGCATCCCCCCCCCACTCCATTTCATCATCTCATCCCGCCAAAGTCCCATCTCAAGGTCGTCACATGGGACTTTCGCCGGATGAGGGGTCACGCCGCGGCACGGACATCCGCTCATAGTCCCGCGGGAAAAGTCAGCCAATGGGACTACGCGCGAAATGGAGGCTGCGGGATTGCATGGCGTACCATATAACTCGACATCGAATCCGGCGCCGCAACACCGGCATCCACCGACGACACGGGAGTATCAATGCAACAACCGATCATGACCTCCGTCGCTTTTCTGTCGCAGGCATCGGCCCCTGCCGACCCGTCGAACGACGAGGACCGCGCCACCGCGACCGACCTGCGTGACACGCTGGCGGCGCATCGCGGCGAATGTGTGGGCATGGCCGCGAACATGATAGGCGTGGCAAAGCGGATCATCGTGTTCCAAGACAAGGAAAACAACCGCAACGCAATCATGTTCAACCCGCGCATCATTGCTGGGAGCGACCCATTCGATACCGCCGAAGGATGTCTGTCACTGGATGGCGAACGTCCGACAACACGCTACCAGAGCATCACCGTCACCTATCAGGCTCGCAGCGGGCGCGAATACACGACTGCCTTCGACGGATTCACCGCGCAAATCATCCAACACGAAATCGATCACGTCAACGGCATCATCATCTGACGAATAATGACGGTCATCGCGTCATATCGCCGAAATCGACAATGTGACGCGTCACAAAGCACACCACACACTCAGCCCAACTGGTCCTTGATGCCGGACGGCAGATGCGTGGTGACTTCCTGCTGAATGCGGTCAAACGCGCTGGACAGCAGCAGATTACCCGGAACCGTACTGATCAGGAATGCCAGAATCGCGGCGATGACCGCCGTCACCAGACCTTTGACAAGACGGGCGACGATCTTGAACACCAGATAGGCGACAATCGCGCCGACGACGACGGTGATCGCGGTTTGAGCCAGCTGCGGCAGATTGCCATACCACAGGACGAACTGGTCGAATCCGGACCGCACGGTCTGTGATGTTTGAGAGATCTGCGAGTTTTGAGCAATATGCAAGAACAACACGGCGTGCACGAACTGCATGTGCAAGGTCAGTCTCCTTTGCCGGTGAGTAGGGTGGTTGTTTGATGATATCAGCCTGATCAGGCCTCCCGTCATGTGCCGGTCCCCGATCGGGCCGGGATGCGGGAGGTCCCCTATGTCGTCATGACGTCAGCCGACGAGGAAGTCGAGGACGTTCATGCCGGTGCCGGTCTGCGCGCGATACAACTCGGTGTATCCGCACTGGCGGCAGGAGATGGTGACGAACTTCTTGTTCTGCACGTTGAACAGTTTGGCGAAATCGCCGCCGGTCGCCTGGAACTGGTCGCTGTCGTATGACCGGCATCCGCATTTAACGCAAACGTACTGAATCTGCTGCATAATGAATTCCTTTCATCGGAACCTAACATCCCCCGATAGTGGTTCACCCTATCAGACAGGATTCGCCCGATTGCCGGTTATCCCGTATCCGCACGTAACGCGCATACAATCAACAGAATCGTCCGCGCTCCTTCGCGATGCGGGCGCCCCATATCGGCATCAGTGCGCATCGGAGAAGAAATCACGCTGAAAAACGCCAACAGCCGACAAATCCAGAGGCTATCTTCGTTTCGAGGGGTTGATTCGGATGCGTCAAAACATCTATCTGCGTTTCGAGGGGGTGGCGCTCAAGTATAAACGCTCCCAAAACCGCATGATTCCAGCAACATACAGCTTCGAATACCCTGCATATCGTGTTTTGGCAACCCCTTGAAACGCAGATAGATGTTCGGAGAGCCCCGAATCAACCCCCCAAAGTTCATATACCGTACAAATCGGCGGGTCGGATGTCCTCAGTAGCCGTGCGCGTGCAGATAATCGTCGTCAAAACCGAAATAATGGCCGAGCTCATGCAGCACTGTCTTGCGAATCTGCCGGCGCAGGTCGTCGCGCGTGGCGCAGACGCGCTCGTGCGGGCCCTTGTATATGGTGATGATATCGGGCATGACGCCACTGTATCCGGTGAAGCGCCGCGTGATTGGCACACCTTCGTACAGGCCGAGCAGCTCATCGCACTGGCGCTGCATCGTCGCCCGCTCACGCTCGTTCGGCTCGTCGGCGACCGCGATACCGACATTGTCCAGCGCGCGTTTGAACCGGTCCGGAAGACTGTCGATGGCCGTTTCGACCTCGTGCTCGAACTCCTCGTCGCTGATGCGCATTCCACAGCCTTCCTTGTCATTGAACAGTCGCCTTGCCCGCCACGATCAGGCGGATGCCCCGGCACAATCGGGAGCAGTCTGACTCCATGTTCCAAGCATAGGACGGCGTGGACCGATGCGCCACATAGACCGTACGTCACACGACCGGTATACGCTTCAGTCATTCGTAACGTACACTAGTGACTGTGCGAAAGGAGGTGCGCATTGGCGACGTCGGAAATCGAACAGTTGTGGATCAGCCAGTTTCAGGAGAATCTGGGGGCGCTTCGCAAAGTGGCGGGATGGACCACCCAGCAGTTGGCCAACGAGCTAGGAGTCGCACGGCAGACCATCTCCAATCTGGAGACCGGCCGAAGTCCCATGACCAAATTGCAGTACCTCGCCCTGCGCACCGTGTTCAGCGCCGAAATCGCCAAATGCGGCAACCGCGAACTGGCGAAGATCATCAAGACCCTTGTTGACGATCCGATTGAACTGCGCATCAAGGAGCTTGGGACGGCCGGTTCGTCCGACGATGCCAAAGAGCCGACCGATGAGACGGCCGACAATACCAAAGCAAACAGCGCTACCGAGCCTGACGCTCCCAGCGAAGCAGACGATGCACGGCCCGTCGCACCGGCATCCAAGCCGGCTGCCGGCAGACGGGCACGCAAAAACAAGGAACGACCGCTGAGCACGGCCATGCAGGCACTTGCCGTCATCACCGCGGCTCTGGCCAGCGGCACCGCCGCCGGCGTTCTCACCTATCTGCTGTTTCCCAACGGCAAGCCCGGCAAAAACGGCAGACGTTGACAGAGCGGACCGCGCTGCAGACCGCAACAAGGCCGATCATCGACAGTCGTACTGATTCGGCATGACGATTCGTGTCTATTTCCGCTGCCACGAACAATGCCTCATCTCGATCAACTTCCGGAAAAGTCCGGGATTCTCTTCGCGCATCAGCGCGGCTGCGACTGCATCATGTGGCGGCGCGTTTGAACAGAAAAATATAAATCTCCCGGCATATGAAGGCAAGGCTCTTCATGCACCGGGAGATTTGACGATTCGTTACGGCAGAAAAAACGTTACAGGCCTAGGACTTCATGCTTCTTCATGTCGAACTCCTCTTGGGAGAGGATGCCGATGTCGACGAGTTCCTTGAGCTTCTTCAACGTTTCCACCTGTTCTGCGACGCTCATGGAGGCGGCGTGCGAGGGCGCTGCCGCGCCGGCTCCGGAGGTTGCCGTATCGGCACCGCCCGTGCTTTCGGTTGCAAGTGCGGCTTGAGGCTGCGGCTGTTGCGGTTGCGGTTGCGCGGCCATCGGCATCGGCGCTGCCGGCGCCACGGTCATCGGATTGATGGCCTGAGCCATGTTCATGCCGAGGAGCATGCCGCCGCCATCACCGAAACCGTTGTTCTGGATGCCTTGGGCGATCTGCTGCTGCGCGGCCATGTTGCCGGCCGTCTGCGAGACGCCCTCGTACGCAGAGACATTCATCTTGTTCGAAGCGAATTGGCGCACGAGCTGGCGAGACTCCTCATCGAACTCGATGCTCTCGATGCCGACGCCGGACACCTCGAATCCGAAGCGATTCCTCCACGTCCCCGCATTCGTCTCATCGTTGCGCACGCGTGTGGCGATATCGTTCGCATGGGCAGGCAGCTGCGAAATTCGATACTGATCGGACAACGAGTTGATGGCGACGATGAACGACTGGACGAATTCGGAAAGAATCTGTTCCCTAGCCTTGGGATTGTCGAACGCGTACGACGTTACGTTGGCGGGAACGTAATTGCGCACGAAGCGAACCGGGTCGGTGACTTTCAGTGACATCGTGCCCCGCGCCCGTATCTCCAAATCCACGCCATAGAATTTGTCATTGTAGACCAGCGGCGCTGGAGTGCCGAACTTAATGCCGCGGATCTCACGCAGGTTGACGAACGCCACATACTTCGTCTCCACCGGCTGCCCGCCGAATGTGAATCGACTGGCGACCGAGCTGAACAGCGATCCGATGCCGTCACCGGCGAGCACGCTTTTCTCGCCGTCGCGGTACTCGTAACCGCCCGGCTCGGTAATCACGTTCTCGATGCCGGATTCAGAGAAGATGAAGGCCGCCGTGTTTTCGGGCACATAAATGTGGGAACCGTTGCTGATGACGCCTTCGGAACCGTACTCGTTCGACCCGCGTCCGTTGTTCGCGCCTCTTGGGACTCCCGGTGCGACCACTACATACTCGTCGAACCGACCGGCAGTGATGATGTCTTTCCATAGATCCGCGAACGTTCCGCCGAGCGCGCCCGCGAACGCCTTGATGATTGCCATGTGCTTTCTCCTCGTCTTCTCGCGCAAGCGCGGATGCGCCGCCATGCGTGTTGCCTGCATGACGGCGCATCCGCCCAGCGCACAGGTTCGGTCGGTTAGTTCAGCTGCGTCTCGCGATTGCAGTATTCGCAGCGAACCGCCTCGCGCTTATGGCCGGACAGCGGCGCGCCGCATCCCTCACAGGTTCCCGACGACCGCGTCTCGGCGATGCCAAGCCCGTTGCGAAACGCGCCGAACGTGTCCTTCAACGTACCGGCCAGCGCCTCCGTGCCGGGTATGGCCTTGCTGAACGCCTGTTGCTTGTTTTGGATCTGATCGAGAAAACCCATTGCTGTCCTTCTTCCTTATGTGGATTGGCGGAGTGCCGAATACCGCGTCACTGGCTGACGGACGCAAGTTTCTGCGTGCATCGAGCCATGACCTCGTTGTAGTACGCGAGATCGCTGGCGCTGAGCGAGCCGGAATCGATGGAAAATTACTTGAATTACTCGCAGATGTATCAGAGCTTGTGCTGATATCTGATGTAGATGAATCATCAGGACCGCGCAGGCTTATCGACATGATGTCCTTATTCGACTCATCATGTGAAATCCTTACGGAATAGCCATCCTTGGTCTCACCTCTAAACCATCCGCCCCTGCGTCTGTAATCTACAGTGAAGCCCTTCTCAAGAACAGCATCAATATACGCGGCATACTGTTCATCATTGGTATCACACACATCAATAGAGAGCATGTCATCATGTTCAATGAGATTGCCACCAGTCGTAGATTTCGGGGTTGGAAGTTTGGTGCCAATATTGGTTTTTGGCCAAGAGAAAGCTTCGCGCTCAATTTCCGGTGCGGCGGCCGGCGCGGCCTTTTCGAGAGCTCCGGAGACAACAATGCCTACACTGCCAATGACAAAACCCAACACTGTAAGTACTGCGGCAATCCAAGCAAACAGCTGACCAGTCACCTTGCCGCCGGGACGTGTTACATACAACGCAGCAAATGTCAGCAACAAGGATATGAACGCCATGGCGAACAACATTCCCCATTCCAATGCCGCCGGTGCGAACGTGCTCAGCACCATCAGGATGCTGTATACAAGTGCTGCAATGGCGAGTTTAGAGCGGTTACCGGAAGCGCCGGTGAACCGAGGATTATTCAAAATCTTCCAGGCCTTGTTCTCCTTCTTCGGGGCATTCGCCGCATCGGCGGGTGCCGCTGTGGGCAGAGCAAGTGCCGGATCAAGAACAGACAGGAATTCAGCGGTCCGAGTGCCACCATCATCACCGGTCACGTCCAGTTTGATGGCCGTCCCGTCAGCACCCTGAGCGCTGGCTTTCAGCGTGAATTGTGCTCCGTCATATGCGTGGAATGTCACCGTTCCCTCAGCGACGTTCTCTTCATCCACGGTGAACGTGGCGCTGGTGGACAGCTGGTCGTGGACGGCCTGCATTACCTGCTGCAGACTGGTCGCATACACACGATCGTTGTACGACGGAGTCTGGGCGGGAACATCTTGAACTGGCGGCATTGTCTGCGTCGGCGGCACAGACTGTTCGGTCGGAGGAATGAATTGGGTGGGCGCATCATTACTGCCCGAAGTCGTTGGCTGATTGCCGCCGGCGGGGAAGGGTGCCGGCTGTTGACTATCGTTTGTCATGATTTCCTTTTTCCTCTTTCTTTGCCAGCGACATCGCCAGCGCGCAAACGGCGAGACATGTGAGCATGACCGCCAGTCCGACCTCGATGGCAAACCGGCTGCGTTCGTTCATTGTCACATCCTTCTCTCGTCAGCCACTTGATGTCGCTGTACTCATCACTTAGTGTATGTCGCTGTGAATATGTACGCAAATTAGCATTATGTAATTAGTTTAGCTAGTCAAACTGAGTTGAATCCACCCTTTCCGCCACGTGCCCTTACGGCAGTGGCAACGTCAATTTTCAGGATGGCGACATGGCCCCGCATCAGTTGCCAACTGATTTTTTCTCCGGCGTTTCGCCGGGCGAGTCTCGCTACGCTGAATCATCAGAATCACACGACATAGCAAGAGGAGCGCAACATGGCAGACACCCCCGAAGAGCATCTGACCGAAGAGCTGCTTGACCGGCTGCTTCACAGTGCCAAGATCGAAACGTATCTCGACGAGGAGCACATCACAGATCGTGCGTTGCCCGATTATCTGAACGAACTGCTCGACAGAAGCGGAATCAAGCGCAACCCTCTCGCAGAAAAAACAGGCATGAATCAGACGTTCATCTACGATATTTTCGCCGGCAAATCCCGGCCGGGAAGGAACAACGCCATCAGACTCGCGTTCGGGCTCGGGTGCGACCTGCGCGAGACCCAGCGGCTGCTGCGGCTTGCCGGCGTGAGCGAGCTCTACTGCAAGCAGCGGCGCGACGCAATCATCATCTGGTGCATTCAGAACGGCCGGGACCTTCCCGCTACCGACGATGAACTGTATCGGATGGGCGAGGATACCTTGGTGCCGAAGGACTAGCGCGGGGAGGTAGCTGGCGACGCCCCCCCCCGCTTCGCGGGAGCCCCCGCCGGCAGGGGCATATGCATATGTAAGGAGTTCCATATCATGACCCAGATCAACCGAAGCGATCTGTATGACGTTGTTGTCATCGGTGGCGGCCCTGCGGGACTCACCGCCGGCCTGTATCTCGCTCGCGCCCGCTATCGCGTGCTGATTCTCGAAAAGGATGATTTCGGCGGGCAGATCACCATCACCGACGAAGTCGTCAACTATCCCGGCGTCGGCCGTACGTCCGGTCGTGCGCTCACGCAGACCATGCGCAACCAGGCCAAGGATTTCGGCGCGGAATTCCTCTCAGCCGAAGCTACCGGCCTTGACGTGAACGGTGACATCAAGACCGTGCACACGTCACGTGGCGACCTGAAGACGTTCGGCATCCTGATTGCCACCGGAGCCAGCCCGCGCAAGCTTGGTTTCGCCGGCGAGGGCGAGTACGCTGGCCGCGGCGTGGCCTACTGCGCCACATGCGACGGCGAATTCTTCACCGGCAGGGAGGTGCTGGTCGTCGGCGGCGGTTTCGCCGCGGCAGAGGAATCCGTGTTCCTGACCAAATACGCCTCCAAAGTCACGGTGCTCGTCCGCGAACCGGACTTCACCTGCGACGCGGCGGTGGCTGCCGAAGCCAAGAACAACCCGAAAATCGACGTGCGCTACAACGTCGAGCTCAAAGGCGTCACCGCCGGCCAGGGCGGGCTGCGCGAGGCGACGATCCTCGACCGCCGAACTGGTGAGACGGAATCGTGGAAGCCATCCGACGACGGCACGTTTGGTGTCTTCGTGTTCGCCGGATACGTGCCGGCCACCGAGCTCGTGCGCGGTGTCGTCGAACTGGACGACCACGGCTACGTGGTCACGCGCGGATACCTCGAGACCTCGGTGCCGGGCGTGTACGCGGCCGGTGACCTGCGCGTCAAGAACCTGCGTCAGGTCGTCACCGCCACCGCCGACGGTGCCATCGCCGCAGTGGAACTGGAGCGGTACGCCAAGCAGATGAGCGAGAAAACCGGTCTTGTGCCGCCTCGCCCGACCGCATCCGCATATGAGCAGGCCGAAGCGCAGACCGCGGCTGCCGCCAATAGTGCTGCCACTGCCGGCACCACGCCCGCCCCGGCTCCTGCCAAGCGCAGCGCCGATACCGCCGCCGCGACGGCAACCGCCAAAAAGCCCGGCGAGCTCTTCTCCGCCGCCATCAAGCAGCAGCTCGGCGTGGTCTTTGGCCGTATGACCCGCCCGGTCACGCTCGTCCTCGAACTGGACGATACGCCATTGTCGACGGAGTTGCAGGGATTCATCGGCGAGATGGTGGCGCTGTCGAACGGCAAACTGAATTCGGTTGCGGTCGATGCGGCGGGCGTGATCACCGCTGAGGACGGTTCCAGCGCGCCAACGTCGTTGACGGTCGGCGAGCCGTTGGCCGTCACCTTGCCGGATGGCGCCGAACTGCCGGTATATGGTTCGCTGGATGATTCCGGTCGCGCGCAGTTCGACGTAGCAGGGGTGCTGCCGTCTGCGCGGCCTGTCGTGCGCATGTGCGTGCCGGCCGAGAATTCCGACGCCGGTACGTTGCTGTTCACCGGCTTGGCCTTCCACGGTGTACCGTCCGGTCACGAGTTCAATTCGTTCGTGCTCGGCCTGTACAACGCCGCGGGTCCGGGCCAGCCTCTGGACGATGACCTCAAGGCTCGCGCCGAGGCCATTGACACGCCGATCGACGTGATGATCCTCGTCTCGCTCACCTGCACGATGTGTCCGGAAACCGTACTGGCCGCGCAGCGCATCGCGTCGCTGAACCCGAACGTGCGTGCCGAAGCCTACGACGTCGCGCACTTCCCCGAGCTCAAGGACCAGTATGGCGCGATGAGCGTCCCCTGCATCGTCATCAACCAGCCCGGCGGCGAGCAGAAGGTCGAATTCGGCAAGAAGAGTGTCCCGCAGATGTTGACATTGCTCGGCGCATAGCGGGCGCTGTGCCCGGCGCTGTCCTTTCATCCCCTTTCAATAATCCTAACATGTTAGAATTCTCCGTTAACATGTTAGAACTTCGTTGACCGTGGCCGGCGGACATGGTGCTTTCGACGCGCCACACGGCATCAATAAGGGGGCACGCTAGGCGGAGGCCCCCGGATCAGTCAACTATGAGAGTCTATTGTCGCGGATGTGGGCAGTTGTCTCGTTCTTGGCCGAATACTGTCCGGGGCGATTCAGGAAAGTGATTTACTTTCAGTATCTGAAGCCCTCCGCCTTGCGTTACGGTTCAGGCCCCGATGGATCTCTTGCCCTCGCCGTTCCTGCCGCCGAGATACTTGACCAGGCTGATGCTGATCAGAGCCAGGGCGAACAGGCCGGTGAGCACCGGAATCAGCGCGGCGTAGCGATGGGCCTGATCGGGCGTGTGCGTGACCACGAACGAGGCCAGCTGGTTGCCGGACAGGCCGGCGAACGCCCAGGCGCTCAGCGCGAGACCGTGTGTGGTGGAGACGGTCTTGGTGCCGAAGTGCTGGTCGAGCAGCACCGGCAGCGTCGAGAAACCGCCGCCGTAGCCAGCGTTGATGAGGAACAGCATGGCCAGCACGGCCCACAACAGCGCATTGTTGATGCTGTTGGTGAAGATCTGCAGCAGGCATACCGCGATCGACATGATGAAGATCACCTGATAAACGGTTTCGCGGCGCTTCAGGTGGTCGGAGAGCGTGGAGAAGCCCACGCGGCCGGCCGTGTTGAACACGGAGTCCACGGCGAGCACCAGGCCGATGATGCCGGCGATGGCGGCGGCGAACTTGGCGGGGCTCAAGCCGGCATACTGCGGGAAGGCCTTGAGCACATCGTGCAGGATGTCCTTCTCCTGGCTGATAAGCGCCAGGCCGCAGGTGATATTGATGTAGAAGGCGATCCAGATGCCCCAAAACACGGGCTTCCTGAGAATCTCCGCGCGGCTTACATGCGAGGTCACGGGATCGTAGACCCAGTCAGCCGGACGCTTGATGAGCAGGAAACCGAAGAACATCATCACCGCATAAATCACGGCGAGGATGAAGAACATGTTGACCAGCCCCACCGTGCCGATCAGGTACTCCATCAACGGGCTGGCGATGGCCTTGGCCAGGCCGAAGCCGGCGACGGCGATGTCGGTGGCGAGGCCCTTGTTATCGGAGAACCAGAGCATCAGGTTCTTGACCGGGGTCAGGTAGCCGACGCCCAGGCCGATGCCCATGATCGCGCCGTAGCAGATGAACACACCCGGCAGGAATCCCAGAGCGATGCTCACGCCCGTGCCGGCGAAGCCGACCACGAAGCAGACCATGGAGACGAGTGCGGATTTCTTGATGTTCTTCTCCACCATGGGGCCGGCGAATGCGGCTGACATGCCGAGGAAGAAGATGGCGAGCGAGAAGCCCCATTCCACGGAGGCCGGGCTGGCGTTGAGCCTGTCGGCGATGAGCTGCTTGAACACGCTCCAACAGTAGACGGTACCGATTGGGATATGAATCAGCAATGCGGGGATGATTGCGCTGGTCCAACGATTCTCGGTAAACCTTGCCATTCGGTAGGATCCTTTCGTAACTGGCTGTACGATGACCTGCCGGCCTGAACAAGAGCCGCATCGCTCACTCAAGGCACATCATGCAGGACTGTTCGTGAACATGCGAACAATCACTGAACATCATTGGTGTGCATTCTATCAGCGTTCCAGCTCTTGTCGACGCCGACAGCGCTACTATAACGCCACTTCGCTGGTGGGATTGCCGATGATTGCGGTCTTGATCCGTGAACTTATTCACATCGGAAATGATTATGAAATCGTATCAATGTGATTGATAGGGGGGGGGAAACGTGAAAGCCCCACCCGTGTAGGGCAGGGCTTTCACGATATGTGCTGATATAAAACGGAGCCTCCGCTCGTCGCGGAGGCTCCGTGCTGCGGTGAACTTTGCGCGCGCAAAGCTATTGCGCAAAGCCCACCGCTACGTTTTGGTCTTGGAAAGCCCGGTGGGCTTTCCAAGCGGTGTTGGCCGCGCATGCGGCCCAACACCGGCCAAAACGTCAGCCCGTGTTCTGCAGGCCGGCGGCGACACCGGAGACGGTGCACAGGATCAGATAGATGAATCCCGCCTGCTGGCTCTTGCTGAGCTCTTCCTTGTCCACCTTCTTGCGCAGCGAACGCAACGCAAGCACCTGAGTGACGGACAGCGCGTCCACGTACGGGGAGCGGATGCGGATGGCCTGACCGAGCACGTGACGGTGCTGCAGCGGCCATTCGTCGTTGACGATCTTGAGCACCCACTTGGTGGTGAGCTTCATCTCGTCGAGCACCTTCTTCGACAGGTTCTCGTCATCGCCGAGCGCCAAGTACATCTTGGCGATGCGCTCATCGGTCTTGGCCAGCGACATCTCGATGTTGTCGATGAACGTGGAGAACAGCGGCCACTCCTCGTACGCCTCGCGCAGCGTGTCAAGGTCGCCGAACTTCTCGCAGGCCGAACCAAGGCCATACCATGCGGCGAGGTTGATGCGCGCCTGAGCCCAGGAGAACACCCACGGAATCGTGCGCAGGTCGTCGAGCGACTTCGCGCCCAAACCACGCTTGGCCGGGCGGGAGCCGATTGGCAGCAGGCCGACCTCGGTAAGCGGCGTGACGATCGAGAACCACGGGGCGAAGTCCGGCGTGTTCAGCAGGTCGAGGAAGCGCTCATGCGAGGCGTTGTCCAGAACCTCGGTCATCTGGGCGTACTTCTCGGTCATCTCCGTGTTCGTCTTCTCGACGCTCGGAGCGGACTGCAGCAGCGTCGCGGCGGCGACGGATTCCAGATGGCGGATGGCCAGCACCGGGTTGCCGTAGCGGGCGAAAATGACCTCGCCCTGCTCGGTGAGTTTGAAGCGGCAGTTGACGGAGCCCTTCGGCTGGGCGAGCACCGCGCGGTTGGCGGGGCCACCGCCTCGACCGACGGCGCCACCACGGCCGTGGAACAGCGTCAGGTCGATGTCATGCTTCGCGGCCCAAGCGACGATGCGCGATTCGGCGGAATGCAGCGCCAGCGTAGCGGTGGTCGGGCCGGCGTCCTTGGACGAATCCGAGTAGCCGAGCATGATCTCCATCTTGTTGCCGGTGGCCTTCAGACGAGCCTGCACCTCGGGAATCTTGACGATCTCTTCCAGCACGTTCACGCAGTTCTGCAAGTCCTCAAGCTGCTCGAACAGCGGGATGACGTCGATGACCGGCACATCCTCCGGGTGCGAAAACGCCAGACGGTTCAGCTCGTACACGTCGCGCACGTTCTGGGCGCTCTTCGTGAACGAGATGATGTAGCGGCGGGCGGCCTTGATGCCGTTGCGCTTCTGGATGGCACCGAGGGCGCGGAAGGTGTCGAGCACCTCGTGCGTCATCGGCTGCAGTTCGCCGCGCTCGCCGTGCAGGCCGTGCTCGCGGATATCCGCAAGGGCGCGGGCGTGCACCACGGAGTGCTGACGGAACTCCATCTCCACCATGTGGAAGCCGAAGGTCTCGGTCTGCCAGATCAGATCCTGCAGCGGGCCGTAAGCGGAACGCTTGGCACCGGCGGCGGCCAGCGAACGCTGGACCACCTTGAGGTCGGCGAGGAAGTCGTCGCAGGAGTGGTACATGAGGTCGGCATCGCGTTCGATGGTGTAGTGCAGACGGTCGGCCATCACCAGCATGACCGCGCGGTGCATCTCCTTGGTGGAGATCAGGGCGGCCTTGTCGGTCAGACGCTCGCTCATTTCCTTCTGGTGGCTCCAGAGGCTCTTGAGCTCGGCGCTCGGCGGCGTGGTCTCGGCTTCCATCGTGAGGTTGCGGCCGACGGTGCGGGTGGCTTGCTCAAGGGCGGCGATCACGTGATCGGAGAACTTGCGGGCCACGGCGCGGCTCACCTTGGCGGTGACGTTCGGGTTACCGTCGCGGTCGGAACCGATCCAGCTGCCCGGGTGGAAGAACGCGGGGCAAGCGGGCTCGACGAGACCGGCCTTATCGCCCAGGACCCAGTCGTCGAAGCGACGGTAAACCTTGGGGATGGTGTTGAACAGCGTGTTGTCGAAGATGTCGAGAATTGTGTCCGCTTCCTCAACCGGGGTCGGCTTCTTCAGCGCGATTGGAGAAGTGCGGAACAGGGCGTCGATCTCGTTGTAGAGACGGCGCAGGCATTCCTTCTTATCCGAGCCGCCGAGGCGCTTGTACTCCTCAAGCAATTCGGAAACGCGGCGAATCTTGCCTTCCACGGCCTTACGACGGGCCTCAGTGGGGTGCGCCGTGAAGACGGGGTGGAATTCGAGCTGGTTGAGCAGTTCCTTGGCCTTGGCCGGGCCAGTCTCATTGATGAGCTGGTGGTAAGCGACGGTGAGCTCGTTGATCGGGTCGACCGCCTGGTCAACGGGCACGTTGTTCTCGCGCTCGTGGAGCACGGAAACGCGGTAGTTCTCCTCGGACAGGTTTGCCAGATGGAAATACGTGGCGAACGCGCGGGCCAGCAGCTGGGCGTCGTGCAACGTCATGTTGTCGATGACGTTCACGGCCTCCTTCAGGCCATCCTGGTCGGGGTTCGGATCCTTCAGCTCGGCGAAATGCTCGGCGCTGGCCTCCACCGCGTAATGACGCACGGTGTCGAACGTAGACAGCAGTTCGGGGTTGTATTCGCCCAGTACGTTACGCAGGATCTCAAGACACAGATCCATGTCGTACTTCAGGCTTTCGGGAAGATCATGCTCCTCCGGGCCCTTTCGGCCGGTCCCGGTAGTGACGATGGCGGCGTCAGCGGGAGTGATCTGTTCTTCAGGTGTTGCCATATAACCTCCTTTGCCGAATAACAGGTTGCTCGGTCTACTGGTCGTCTGCGGCTCCTCCGCAGTTGTTGAGACCAGTCGTTGCGAGCCCACAGCCCATATTCAACGTGGTTGTTGTGTGGGCAATAGTGTATCCCCGCGAAATCGCTATTTACGTTACGAAGTCCATATAGTGCGCCAAGTTGTCCACCTATAGAGACCGAATATCGGACAGCATATGAGACACTGTCCGATTCGCGGAAGATTTGAGCGCCTTACGATTGCTGGCGGGGAAGGCAGGGAGTAGTAATGAAGGATGTGAGCGAACAGAAGAAAAAAAGTGCGCCCGAAGCGAAAGGCGCAACGGCTGTACGTAAATTCCACACCCACTCCATTCCGCTGGACATGGAAGATATTGCACGCGATTGGGAAAAACCGGTGGTGGACGCCGGTATCGCCGCCAAAGCCAGCGTGATTGTACGAGTCGGCATGTTGGACCTGGGAGCCGGCACCGGCTCCTTCCGCGTGCGTGAAATGATGCACCGCATCGCCTACCCGCTGGGCGTGCACGTACGCGCCGACGTGAACCTGACGGATATCGAGGCCACCTGCACGGATGGTCGTAACCGCATCACCGAAGTCGTGGATTTGCCGACCACCGGCGTGAACACCGAACGTATCTGGCTGCTGGAACATTTCGCCGACTGGTTCTCCGTGAATCTCGGCAAGGGGTCGATGTATCACGTCGATTCGCAACTGTCCGATGGCGTGGTCAAGCATTTGGACGAACGTGACGCTTCGCAGTATTCTGCCGATCTGGCCAAGCGCCTGCGCGAACGTGCCAAGGCCGAGGTTGAGGCGGCCAACGGCAGCGTGGACGAGGCGCTGGATCTTGCGTTGAAAACCAAGGTACTCGTGACCTCCGTGGCCAAGTCCTTGGACGATGACAATGAAGAAGCCCACCGACTTTTGGCGGACAGCGCGGAAGTCACTCCGGTCGAAGACAAAGCGGCCGAAGAGAAGGCCTACGACGATGCCGAAGTGTTTACCGGTGACTCCAATGAGTCGGTTGAATCGGCGAACGCGGCGAACGGCGCAACCGCCGAAAGCCCTGCTGCAAGCAGTACGAAGCGTAAGAATCGCGTGCCCAAGGAATACGCCGAACACTTCAACGAGCGCTCCGACGAAGAGAAGGCCAAGGGCGGTATCACCGTGCGGCAGGCGCACGAGCGACTCGATCTGATTGAGCGCCGCAAGCCGCTGTACAAGCCGTGGTTCTCCGGTCTGGCCTCCGCCCTAGCCTGCGCGGCCTTCGTGTTCCTGCTCGGCGGCGGCCCATACGACATGATCGGTGCGTTCGTGGGCGCGGGCCTTGGCCAGTGGATGCGTCGCCGGCTGTTTGCATACCATCTGAACCAGTTCTTCGTCACCTTTGTGTGTGTGGCCGCGGCGGCGCTCGCCTGCACCGGCACCCTGCGACTCATCGGCATTTTCGACCCAGTCGCGCTCTCGCACGATACGGCCTACATCGGCGCCATGCTGTTCGTGATCCCCGGTTTCCCGCTCATCACAGGCGGACTCGACATGGCGAAAATCGACTTCCCCTCGGGCATCCAGCGCGTGGCGTACGTGCTGTGCATCATCCTGATGGCCACGCTGGCAGGCTGGGCCGTGGCCGTGATGGTGCACCTGCACCCGGAAGGCTTTGAGCCACTGGGGCTTGACCCGTGGGTCAACGGATTGCTGCGATTCGTGGCGGCGTTCGTCGGCGTGTGGGGCTTCTCCGTGCTGTTCAATTCGCCGCAGCGCATGTGCCTGACCGCCGCCCTGATCGGTGCGATCACGGACACGCTGCGCTTGGAATTGCAAGACTTCAACGTGGCACCCGAGATGGCTACCTTCATCGGCGCGTTTCTGGCGGGCATTCTGGCATCGGCGTGGCGTTCATCCGTGCGACGTGGCTGGCTACCGCCGCACCTCGGCTACCCGCGCATCTGCCTGACCGTGCCGTCGATCGTGATCATGGTGCCCGGTCTGTATATGTATCGTGCCATGTGGTACCTCGGCAGCTTCCAGACCATGAATGCGCTGGACTGGGCGTTCCGTGCGTTCATGGTGATTATCTGTCTGCCGATCGGCTTGGCGATGGCCCGCGTGGTGACCGACAAGTCCTGGCGCTACGACATCTGACCGTCATCTTGGCTCTCCTCAGGTGGGGGGAGCTCGGATAAAACAGCGTCTCAGTATGGAAACGGTGGAAGGTGCTTGAGCCCTTGTATCCACTACCATCAGGCGAAGTGCGTTGCGGCCGTATTCACGACTGTGACGGTCTGTATGACGCCGCTCCGGCGTCAATCGCATATCAGCACATAGTTCTGCCATGGCGGTAGCCGCTTGGCGTCATGATTGGGGAGGGGTCGCAGTTGGCCAACGATTTCTGGATTCTGCTGGCCATGGTCATCTATTTTGCGGCCATGCTGTCCATCGGATTCATCTACTCCAAACGCTCCAACTCCTCCTCCAAGGAATACTTTGCGGGCGGGCGCGGCGTGGGGCCGTGGCTCACGGCCCTGAGCGCCGAAGCCTCCGACATGAGCGGCTGGCTGCTGATGGGCCTGCCGGGCCTGGCCTACTTCACTGGTGCGGCCGACCCGATGTGGACCGCCGTCGGACTGGCGCTCGGCACCTATCTCAACTGGAAGCTTGTGGCCCGGCGACTGCGCCGCTACTCGGTAGTGACCGACGATGCCATCACCATTCCTGACTTCTTCGCCAAGCGTTTCCATGACAAGAAGGGCGTGATCTCCACCATCGCGGCCGTGATCATCCTGGTGTTCTTCAGCGTGTACGTGGGCAGCTGCTTCGTGACCGTGGGCAAGCTGTTCGCCACGTTGTTCGGTTTCGACTACCACGTCATGATGATCATCGGCGCGGTGGTCGTGTTCGTCTACACCGTGGTGGGCGGCTACTTGTCGGTGGTGATGACCGACTTCATTCAAGGCATGCTCATGTTCTTCGCGCTCGCGGTGGTGTTCATCGGCACCGTGGCCAGCGCGGGCGGTGTCGACAACACCGTGGAATTCCTGCGTGCCATCCCCGGCTACCTGTCCGGCACGCAGGTGGCCGCGCCCAAGCTGGACCCGGCCACCGGCCAGCAGCTCGTCGAGGCGGGCAAGGCCGTGTTCGGCGCGCCCTCCGACTACGGCATCATCACCATCATCTCCATGCTGGCGTGGGGCCTGGGTTACTTCGGTATGCCGCAGGTGCTGGTGCGCTTCCTGTCCATCCGCAGCGTGGAAGAAGTGCGCAAGTCCCGAATCATCGCCACCTCCTGGTGCGTGATTTCGCTGGGTTGCGCAGTGTGCATCGGCTTGGTGGGGCGTGCGATGATGCCCACCGAACTGCTGACCTCCACCGATGCGGAAACCATCTTCATCGTGCTGGCGCAGACCCTGCTGCCGAGCTTCATGTGCGGCGTGGTGGTCTCCGGCATTTTCGCGGCCTCGATGAGCTCCAGCTCCTCGTATCTGATCATCGGCGCTTCGGCCATGGGCGAGAACATCTTCCGCGGGCTGCTGCACCGCAAGGCCACCGACAAGCAGGTCATGATTGTGGCCAGGGCCACGCTGGTGGTCATGTTCCTGTTCGGCATTCTGGTGGCATACGACCAGAACTCGTCGATCTTCCAGGTGGTGTCTTACGCGTGGGCCGGGCTTGGTGCCTCATTCGGCCCGTTGATGCTGTGCTCGCTATACTGGCGTCGCGCCAACAAGGCCGGCGCCGTGGCCGGCATGCTGTCCGGCACGGCGGCCGTGCTGATCTGGCACAACCTCGTCAAGCCCTTGGGCGGCGTATTCGCCATCTATGAGCTGCTGCCGGCGTTCATCATTTCGCTGCTGTTCATCGTGGTGGTTTCGTTGCTGACCGCCAAGCCGAACAAGCGCATGCTCTACGAATTCGACCACTACATGGACGATCCGCTGCCCGGCACCCTGCCGTCCGGCACCGTGCTCGTCGACGAGCCCATGGAAGCCATGGAGTCCGAGGTCCGCAGCGGCAAATGACACGTGCCTGCTGTGCGGTCGGCTCGTATGGCAGAGGAGTGGCTTTTTTGTGGTTCGGCAGGAACCATTGAGGCCAAAACGGACTTCGAGGGGCTGATTTGACGTTCTGGAGAGATCTACTTCCGTTTCAAGGGGCTGATGCCTGAGTAGACGCGGCTCCAAAACGGCGGAATGGCGTTGACGTAAGGGCATTGATACACGTGGTCTACCGGATGATCAGCCCCTTGAAACGGAAGTAGACCTCCGGCGGAGGCCAAATCAGCCCCTTGAAATGGGTTTTGAATACCGTAGCGCGGTGCGGACGGTGCGGACTGACTCTACCGGGCTTATTATTCCTGCGTCGTCGGAATAATTGGCAGCAGAGGCTCGAATTTCAGCCGTTTGTACAGTGGAATACGGCGTAGCTTTCGGACATCGCTAATTTGCTGGGTAGTTTGCCGCATCGTGAGCTGGACCGTTTTGCCCGTAACCTCCTGTATCCTTTCGGCAACTCTTCGGGCAAGGGCCTCTTCTCCCGCTTCGTCGCCAATATCTAATTTGGTGACTTGAATGTACTTCCAGCCAGCATCTTCGATCATCTGGCGGCGTCTCGCGTCATTCAGCCATTGCCCGGCATGATGAGAGCCTTCGTATTCGATACATATCTTGAATTCAGGGTATGCAAGATCGAGATATATGGGTCTGGTGTTGTTTCCTACGAATATTGGATAATTCACCTGCGGGCAATTCAGACCGTATTTCAAGAGAACCAAACGAGTTCGTGTTTCCATGGAGGAATCTGTGCCCGCGCGCGCCAAAAGTAGGGCGCGACGGCATTTGTTATACCCGCGGAACAAATACGAATTGGTGCCATTCTCTTTGTCGGCTCGCACCTGGGCCTCGGCCTCATCGAGATACAGAGAAAGGGCGTCGATGGTTGTTCTGCAGAGCCTTCGATCTCGTCGCATCATGGAATCAGCGAGAACGATGAGTTCTTCAAGTTCGAGATACGTGGAGAACATGGCCCATGTGCAAGCTGGTGAAGTGCATGTGAATTGTCCCTCGATTATGACCGTGTCTAGTGGAAAAGGCCATACAACCACTTTGACCCCCACAATGTGCCGTTTGTCATTGGCGTGTGGAACCGCAACAATGGTTGTAGTTGCAAGGCCTCTGTGTTTGCTTGATATGCGGGGTACTTCAATTGACAAAAGCTCCAACGCTGTTGTCAGGGCATAGGGTGGGCGCCATGCGCTTCGTCGTTGAACATCTGCGCACGTCTGCATTCGTTGGTACTTCTGCATTGTCAGCTCGGTCAATGCCGTTGAGCTACCCATGATGATCACCCCTTCGTGATGTTCGCTTTGTCCTCGCAGTGTAGAGTCCGGCTACCGGCCCTGTCTACCGCCCCAATTTTTCGGTGGATAAATGTGGATAAGTCGGTGGATAAACTATGGGTGTTCATCGCAGTTGCAGGCCATCCCGCAATTACATGGAACGTAGGGGTTTGCAGGCAGCCAGCGGGAATCGCCGTCGACGGCGCGATTCAACTTGGACGAATCTCCATGGCGTTCATGCAAAGGTGGCATGATGGCCGGTATGAGTAGCTTGGTGCGTATTGTCAATGCCGGTGTTCCGGGGTCTCAGGACCGCGTGGATGTGGTGCTTCGCGATGGGGTTGTTGCGTCTGTCGGCCCTGCTGGAACGGTCTCGGCTTCGGACAGCACGATGCAGACTAAGGCGCATACGACATCGTTGGAATACGCGACGAATGCCATTGCTTCTGGCAGCGTCTCAATCCCAACGTCGGCCGCCGCACCCGCCGACGAAACCACCATCGACGCCGACGGCCTGTGGGTTATTCCCGGCCTGTGGGACTGCCACACGCACTTCACGCAATGGGCTAAGACGCTGGGCCGACTGGACCTCATCAATGCCCGTTCCGCCGCCGAAGCGATGGACATGTTGCGCCGTCATCTGGATGAGCGCCGCGCCGCCGACACGCTTGACCCAGATGCCTTCGTGGTGGGCATGCGATTCCGTCACTCGCTGTGGGCCGACGACGAGCAGCCCACACTGGCCGCAATTGACGCCGTGACCGGCGAACAGCCGGTGGCCCTCTCCAGCGCGGACATGCACTGCGGATGGGTGAATTCCGCCGCGGCCCGCAGGCTTGGCGTACATGTGGACGAATCCGGTCTGGTCGGTGAACTCGAATGGTTCAACGCCTACACCGCCTTCGACAAGGCGCCGGGCGCTGCTGAAGAGACTGACCGTCTGCTGCGCGAGGCCGAACAGGACGCCGCAAGCAAGGGCGTGGTGGGCATCCGCGATTATGAAATGGCCGAAAACATCGATACATGGATCAATCGTTTCGCGGCTGGCATTAACGGTTTGCGCGTGGACGCCGGTGTATACCCCGAGCGGTTGCGAGCCGCCATTGACGCGGGTTGGCATACCGGCAAGGAATTGCCGGGCAGCGCCGGGCTTGGCCATGTGGGCGCCATGAAGCTCATCTCGGACGGATCGCTCAACACCCGCTCCGCCTACTGCTCCACGCCGTATTCGGGCATCGAGCCGCTGACGTATGGCACGCTGAGCTACACGCCGCAGCAAATCGAAGACTATATGCGCCTAGCCACCGAGCATGGCTTCGACATTGCCTGCCACGCCATTGGCGACGAAGCGAACACCATTGCGCTCAACGCAGTCGCCGCCACGCACGCACATGGATCGATCGAGCATGCGCAGATGCTCAAACCCGTCGATATCCCGCGTTTCGCCGAGCTGGGGCTCACGGCCAGCATCCAGCCGCAGCACGCCATGGATGACCGCGACGTCATCACCCGTTTCTGGGCCAACCCGGCCGGCATCCCTTATCCGTTCAGGGCCCTCCACGACGCCGGTACCACGCTGCGCATGGGCTCGGATGCGCCCGTGGCCCCGCTGGACCCGTGGCTGGCCATTTCCGCCGCCGTGCTCGGCACCGAAAGCTCTGACCGCGAGCCGTTCCAGCCCGAGCAGTGCCTCGATGTGCATACCTCGCTGGCAGCCTCGACCGCCACTGGCCGTGACCGCCTTGCATCCGGCGACCCGGCCGATGTGGTGTTGCTGGACGCCGACCCATACGCCGCCGATACTCCGGAAGCCATGCGCGCTATGCCGCAACACGTCGTAATGACATTGCTGTGCGGGGAGCGTACGTATTGATGCAAGCCATCGGCATGAAGTGAACAGAGGTCCGTCTTGATAGCCGCGTTGCACGGAAAAACAAGAAATCCGCCCCTCGAAGTGAAGATAGGACACAGCAGACGCCGCAATACAAAAACGCCGTGTCAGTTGCCCAGTTGGGGCTGACACGGCGTCTTGCTACGAGCGGCGGGAAAATCAGTACTTCATGCCCATGGCCTCGCGCACCTGGTCGAGGGTCTCCTCGGCGATGGCGTTGGCGCGCTTGTTGCCGTCGTGCAGGATGTCACGAATGGAATCCATGTCCTTGGCCAGCTCGGCGCGGCGCTCGCGGTGCGGGGCCAGGAACTCGTTGACTGATTCGATGACGTATGCCTTGAGCGCGCCGGCGCCGGAATCACCGATCTCCTCGGCGATGTCCTTCGGGTCGCGGCCGGTCACCAGGCCGGCGGTGGTCAGCAGGGCGGAGACCTGCGGGCGGGCAACCGGGTCGAAGGTGATGCGGCGCTCGGAATCGGTCGGGCTCTTCTTGATGAGCTTGGCGGTTTCCTCGGCGGTGGCGCCCAGCATGATGGAGTTGCCGTACGACTTGCTCATCTTGCGGCCGTCGAGACCCGGAATCTCCGGTGCCTCAGACAGAATGGCGGCCGGCTCCGGGAACACCGGGTTCTTCTTGGCGTAACGCTCGTTGAAACGGCGGGCGATGGTGCGCGTGATTTCCACGTGCGGCAGGTTGTCCTTGCCGATCGGCACGACATTGGCCTTGCAGAAGAGGATGTCGCACGCCTGATGCACGGGGTAGGTGAGCAGCAGGCCGGTCAGCGCGTGGCCGGAGGCCTCCATCTCGGACTTCACGGTGGGGTTGCGGTGCAGCTCGGCCTCGGTGACGAGGGAGAGGAACGGCAGCAGCAGCTGGTTCTCGGCCGGCACGGCGGAGTGGGTGAACATCATGGTCTTGGTCGGGTCGATGCCGGCGGCCATGTAGTCGAGCACGAGGTTCAGCACGTTGTCCTGGATGTGCTCAGTGGTGTCGCGGTCGGTGATGACCTGGTAGTCGGCGATGATGATGTTGGTGTTCACGCCGCGGTTCTGCATGGCCACGCGCTCCTTGATGGAGCCGAAGTAGTGGCCGAGGTGCAGGCGGCCGGTCGGGCGGTCACCGGTGAGCATCGTGAACTTGCCCGGCTCGGCCTCAAGTTTGGCGAGCGTGGCGTCCGAACGCTTCTTCGCGGCCAGGAAGCTGGCGCTCATTTCGTTGCCCGCTGCGGTCAGTTGCTGCTGTTCTTGGTCCGTCATAAGTCGCCCTTTGCTTGCTTCAAAACGCCGAAAATATCGCTTTTATCGTAAAAGTCCAAGCAGACAACCATTTCTCTCATAACAAGTGGTACTCTCTTATGTGATGAATTGATAGTTACATTTACATGCCAGGGGGTCACATGGGCCGCGGACGTCAGAAAGCAAAACAACAGAAAATTGCTCGTAAGCTGAAGTACCTGACCACCGACACCGATTACGATGAGCTTGCCAAGGAGCTCGGTGCACAGGAGCCCGGTTCGGGTTCTTTCGACCCATTCGCCGATATCGAAGCCAAGTATTCTCACGATGTGGACAATGAAGATGAGACTGCCGGTGACGTGCAGTCGTCTTCCACTGCCGAGGATGACCTCGATGAGTATGCGAAGTGGGCCGCAGAAGCCGCGGCAAAGGCCACCAGCGGCGAAATGCCGGTGACCAAGGCCGCTCCGAAGCCCCGCAAGCCCATTCCGATGCCGGTGCCTAGTGCACTGAAGCCGAAGAAGCAGGACTGACTGCATATAACCTGTATCGAAGAGCCGTTTGCATGGTGCAAAGCCATTGCGGACGGCTCTTTTGCATATGCTCCGTCTCACCTCCCTCAAACTACCGACGCTGAGACACCTCTGAGCGTCAACAGTTTGGGGATTCCTCAATTTACCGACGGTGAGGGGTCTCAGCGTCGGTGGTTTGGGGAAATGATGGGTCAGTAGAGGGGCAGCAGGTCGCTCAGATCGTCGCGTTCGCCGACTGCGGTGATATGCCCGGCGTCTTTTTCGTCCGCCCATGTGGTGATGCCGGTGGCGAGGCGCAGCCATACCTCGGGGTCGAGCTCGATCACGTCGGGGGGTGTGAGGTTGTGCGGGTCCGAGGCCGGTCCGTCGAGAATCTTGACGGCGCCCCATGGCGCCACGCGCACTTCGACGCCAGGGCCGGGGGCCTTCTGCTCCAGCAGGTGAAGCGAAAAACGGACGGCCATGGCCTTGACTTGCCGGGGCAGGCGCGGATTGGCGGTATGGCCGTCGGGTTCTTGGCGTGCGGCTTGCTTCCACTGTTCGAACGCCGCTCGGCCTTGTGCCAGGTCCTTTTCCAAAATTACGGGCATGGCTCCATTGTGCCACTTGCCCACCTGATCGCGGCGATTTGCCTAGTTATGTGCCCACGTTGTCATATTGTTTACTATTCGAGTGGAGTTGTGCATGGGTGTGTGGTATGGTGTCTATGACAACGTATGCATGACGTTGGAGGACGACGACTGTCCCTGCGGACAACGAATGTCCAAGCGAATCAAAAACTTGGTTCACGTTACGTCATGCACATATGATTGTTCCGTACAACCTATTGATAGAGAAAGTCAGAGCAAATGGCCGAGATCACTGCACCGCAATCTCCCGTTACGGCTGAACAGTTCGCTGATGAGATTCGCGAGCAACTGAAGTACACCCAAGGCGTCACTGTAGAGCAGGCTAAGCCAGCGGACGTGTATGTCGCCACCGCCACCGCCGTGCGTCGCCATCTCATGGATTCCTGGATGAAGACCCAGACCGATATGGTCAACGGCAACACCAAGGCCGTCGGTTACCTGTCCGCCGAGTTCCTGATGGGCAAGCAGCTGGAGAACGCACTGCTCAACGCCGGTCTCACCGACCAGTTCGATAAGGCCGTGAAGGCTCTGGGCTTCGACGCGCAGGAAGTCATCGACGCCGAATACGAGCCGGGTCTGGGCAACGGCGGTCTGGGTCGTCTGGCCGCCTGCTTCATCGACTCCCTCGCTTCCCTGGGCGTGCCGGCATTCGGCTACGGCATCCAGTACAAGTACGGCATCTTCAAGCAGGAATTCGACGAGAACGGCAAGCAGATCGAGACTCCGGATTACTGGCTGGCCAACGAAGAGCCGTGGGGCCACATCGATTACAACCGCGACCAGAAGGTCTCCTTCGGCGGCGAAGTCGTCGAAGAGAACGGCAAGAAGGTCTGGAAGCCGGCTTGGTCCGTGCGCGCCGTCCCGGTCGACTACATGGTTCCGGGCTACGCCTCCGGCCGTGTGAACACCCTGCGCCTGTGGACCGCCAAGAGCTACGACGAGTTCGACCTGCTCACCTTCAACAAGTCCGAATACCTCGACGCCGTCAAGCCGCAGGTCGAAGCCGAGAACATCTCCAAGATCCTGTACCCGGAAGACTCCACCCCGCAGGGCAAGGCTCTGCGCCTCGAGCAGCAGTACTTCT
>ERZ827528.901-NODE-901-length-33597-cov-5.159025_pt1 | contig 33597 bp, 31 predicted proteins | sample MGYA00519768_ERZ827528 | MGnify/ENA primary metagenome ERZ827528 (study PRJEB31778, sample SAMEA3449343) | human gut metagenome | biome: human gut; feature: human-associated habitat; material: faeces | place: United Kingdom | collected 2010/2012 ...
AACACCAGGCCTATGCCGCGATTGTTGATGTTATATTTTATACTACTCCCCTTTAACAGGTTATTTAATTTCTATATGAGTTATTATATACCTCTTATCATTTATTGTCAACAATTCCCACATAATATTTTTATATATTTTATGACTAGTTTATATCTATTTATAAATATTTATTTGTGAATATTCATAAAAATATTCTTTTTGCATAATTATGAATATATTATATTTAATATATTGTATTTTTATGGTACAATTAATTCATAAACCTACCAGGCAAAAATAGGTTTAAAACAGAGGTAGTCTGCTAGTGCCTCTGTTTTTTCTTTTTATCTCAAAATAGTTTTAAGTTTTAATTTTATTTTTGTAAACGTTTAAAGGAATTTTAAATTCTTTATAGAATATATATGTATAAATACATTTATTTATGGTATTTAGGGTGTATTAAAAATTTTTAAGTGAGGGATTTAATATGGAAGGTATTTATAAACACAATAAAGATTGTTTCGATGTTTACATCAATGATAGAACTACAACAGATACAGATGAATTTTTAGGAAAGGTTTTAAAATACCTAAAAAATAATGGTTTTTCAGTTTCCTTAAAAGGTTTCGATAAATATAATCGTCCATTAGTAGAAATTAATGGAACTCTTCATACAGCAGATAGAAATGCTGCTTGCTGCCTTGTGGAAAGATTTATAAATGTAAAAAATGAAATTAATTTAAATGAAGATTCAGAACGATATAATAAAATAGCTAGCTTTATCCAATAATAATTTCTAATAAACTGACCCTTCTGTTGCTTTTACTGCTTCAGAAGGGTCCATTTATTTTTAATTACATAAGATATTGAATTAATAATGTTGCTAATCCTAGGAAGAAGAAGAATCCTAAAACATCAGTAAATGTTGTAACAAATATTGATGATGCTAGTGCTGGATCTACTTTAAATTTCTTTAAAACAACTGGTACTAAATATCCAGTAATAGTCGCTACTATCATATTTAAAAGCATTGCTACTGATATAATTATTCCAAACATGAAGTTTCCTTCCCAAATATATCCTAATACACCAATTATGAATCCAATAACTACTCCAGTTACTACCCCTACTCCAATTTCTTTAAAGAATACCTTTTTCATATTCTTAAAATTAAGTTCTCCTAAAGCTAATCCTCTAACTATGATAGTAAGTGTTTGAGTTCCTGCATTTCCGCCCATTCCTGTAACTATTGGCATGAATGTAGCTAAAGATACAACTGCTTGGATTGTTCCTTCAAACATTCCAACTACTGCTGCAGCTAAAATTGCAGTTACTAAATTTACAATTAGCCAAGGTAATCTGCTCTTTACTGAATCTTTTAATGATCCATCAACCTTTTCACCTTCGTCAACACCACCTAAACGATGTATATCTTCTGTAGTTTCATCTCTTAAAATTTGCATAACATCATCAAATGTTACTACTCCAAGTAATCTATTTGAATTATCAACTACAGGCATAGTTAAATAACCATACTTTTCAAATCTATGACCTACTTCTTCTTGATCTGTATTATAAGGTATTCCTTCTATCTTTGTATGAATGACATCGGATATTCTAGTATTAAAGTTTTTAGTAACTAACTCCTTTAATGATATTACACCTTTAAGCTTATCAAAATTATCTACTACATATAAATCATAAATATTTTCATTTTCTTCACCATATTTTTGTAAATATTTCAATGTTTCTTCTACTGTCATATTTTCTTTAAGTGCTACAAATTCTGTTGCCATGATACCTGCTGCAGTATCTGGATCATAACTTAATAATTGACGTACTTTTCTTGCATCTTCATCTGTCATCTTTTCTAATATTTTGTTAGCTTTTTCTTCATCTAACATACCTAATAAATCCGTTAATTCATCAGATGACATTTCCTCTACAATATTTTTTTGTTTATTTTCTGAGAACTCCATTAAAATTGAATACTTCTCTTCATCATCAGCTTCATCAATTATATCTGCAATTAAACCTTCTGGTAATCTGTATAAAATATCCTCTTTATCCTCTGGATAATCTCGTAAAACATCTAAAATATCTACCGGGTGTATGCTTTCCACATATTTAATAATACTTGCTTGTGGAGCATGTAATAAAAATTTTCTTAACTCATCTTTATTCATATTTAATTTCATAGCATTTCCTCCTAGTTTTTATACATAGGAAAAAAGCCATCTTTACTTATAATTTTAATGATATATATACAATTCAGATTATTAGCTACATATCATTAGAACTATATAAGATTGTGGTATAAATGACTATATTCCAATGTATCTTATATTTAGTTTTTTCAATAATTAAATTTTCACTCAGATAAGGGTCCATTTAATACCACCTCCTAAAAATACAAATAAAAAAGACTTTTTGTCTCTACAACAAAAAGCCTGCTACTCACTTACTTCTCAATTTGTAGAGCTTTAGCACTATAAAGCGTAGACATATTCTTCAGTCAGCTACATTAAAAATCACCTTCGCGATGATTTCTGTTGACCCATTGGAATCTCTGGATTTTTCTGGGCAGCAGCATTTTTCTTTATAGGAGCCTCACCTAACAATCTTTATTAACTTTCATTACACTTATATAGTATTCTTATAATTTCAATTTGTCAATTTTTTAAAATGTTTATTGAAAAATTTATAGAATATTAATTATCTTATATAAATTCAATTATACCTTTTCCTAATTTACCAATTCTAGCTAAAGAATACACATCATATCCTTTTTCATCTAAAATTGCTCTTCCTGGTTGGAATGATTTTTCTATTACAATACCAATTCCTCCAACTTTAGCACCAGCTTCTTCTACTAATCTTGCTGCTCCTAAAGCTGCTTCCCCGTTAGCTAGGAAATCATCTATTATTAATACATTATCATCCTTTGATATGTAATTTTTTGATAAAGTTAATTCATAATCTGTCCCTTTTGTAAATGAATGTACAGTAGTTTGATATACTTCACCATTTAATATTTTAGAACTTTGCTTTTTTAATGTAACCATTGGAAGCTCCATTTGCATAGCTGTCATTACAGTTGGTGCAATACCTGAACTTTCAATAGTAAATATCTTTGTAATTCCATGATTCTTATAGTATTCTTTAAAATATGTACCTATTTCATACATTAATCTTGCATCAACACCATGATTTAAAAATGAATCAACCTTTAATACTGTCTCACTTAATGCTCTTCCATCTTGTAATATACGCTCTTTTAAAATTTCCATTGCATTCCCTCTCCTAAACTTACTTAAAAAAAATAACACCTCTAAATATTTAGAAGTGTTGTACATTCTCTATACATATAATTCAAATATAATAACAACACCTCGTAGTCTACTGTTTTACGGTCAGTAGGTAGAAACTTTCGGACCAAATTACCGATTTTATACGAGTATTTTAATAAATTCACTTATTCGTATTATACCACGAACATTAATTTTGTAAATATATTTTTAATTTGTATTCAGCAATGTTTCTAAAAGAGTTATACTATTCCTTTTAACTCTAAAAATATATTATTTTTTAACTTCACCTAAAAAAACTATAATTTAATACTTTTCACAAATTTAATTTCTAAATTAAAAACATAGAATTTTATCTAAAAGACCTTATCAAATTATTTATGTAATTCTTAATCACATCTTAATTTGATAAGGTCTATTTATTTTAATATCTACAAATAATTGTTGTATAATCTTCTATATTTTCATAAATAGCTTTAGCAACGCTATATGGCATATTTACACATCCATGAGAACCATTTGTCTTATATATTGATCCTCCAAAGCTACTTCTCCAACTTGCATCATGAAGTCCTATTCCTCCATTAAACGGCATCCAAAAACTTACTGGTGAAGCATATCCATCTCCTCTTAGTACATAATCTTTAGCTTTCCAATCTAATTTATATACACCAGCAGGTGTTGAATGGCCCTGACTAACATTACCAGTTACTACATCTCCTTGAGTAATAACTTCACCATTTTTATAATATATTACTGTTTGATTTGTTAAATCTACTTCAACAAATGTATTAAGAACATATTCATCAGTTGCTTTTGGTGTTTTAAATGTTAATTCCTTTGTATCTGTACCACCACCTTCTATAGCAGAAGTAATATCAGCTATAGCTGTATCTCTATCTAAATAATAAATTCCTGGTGTTGTACTTATTTTTATTGTTTCTCCTGACCATCTAGTAAATGTTCTTGTGCTACCTATATTATCATACTTGTCCCCTAATTGATTTACATACTCTCTAATACTATCTTCATTTAAAGATACATTAAAATCATCATCAATTATGATCCATTGATTAATCATACTTCCATCAATAACTTCTGAACTTTCATTAATATTAAGTGTTACTTTAGCATTTACATACTTGTCAGCAGTTTTTTTCGCTTTAGTAACAGCTTTTGATTTAGAAGTATAAGTTGGATTTTCATAACAACCTTCATCATCTAAATTCAATATAGAATTTACATTTTGAATATTATTAAATATCTTTGAATTTAATTTATCAATCTTAACTTTATTACCAATATCTTCTTTTACTATTTCATACTCTCCATTTGCATAATTAAGACTAGCATTAACAGGATTTGTTACATTACTTTCATTAAGAGCTTCTAAATTTCCAATAGCTTGATTTAATAAACTTTCATCATAAGAAACTCCTTCAGACACATCATAATTCTTATGTTGGAATATTGATGCTATCCATAAAAATGGATTTTGTTCATCTAAAATATTATTAATAGCTTCAGTAAAATCATATTTTAAATTAATAGCTTCTCCACTTATTGTTTCTGTTTTATCATTTCTTTCTTCTAAAGTAAGTACATATTCATTTGCCCTATTTGCCATTAATTCTTGAGCTGATTTATTACTTTTTCCTGAAATACTTACGCTATTAATTGATGTTCTAAAGAAGAAATGACTATTAAAATATAATGCCATTAATAAGTAAACTCCTAAAATACATGCTAAAATACTTGCAGCAATAATTAATCCCTTATCGCTATTCTTTTTAACTTTACTTTTTGGTGTTTTTATTTCTTTATCTAATTCAACCGTTGCCATTTTAGGGTTATTTTCTATCTCTTTACTTTCTATATCTTTATTGAAAGTATTACTATCTTCTAAAATTTTGTCTATCTCATTTATATACTTTTCATAATCATTAATATTCATCTTATTTGCAAAGTTCTTAATACTTTCTTTTGCTTTAATTATATCTTCATTTGTATCTATACTTAATGTTGCATAATATTCATCTAATAATTTATGCTTATATTCATGGATATTATTATATCCTAAAAATTCTCCCAAATGTTCTATTTGATTTTCTTCATCACCATATTTATATAGTAATGCCTTATATATATTTTCATTATATGGATTAAGTTTTATTATTTCTTCTATGGTGTTAGTTTCTTCATCTTTAGGAATCTCGTCTTTTAGCAAAGCTTTTATTAACTCATTGGATTTTTTTATATCTTTTGTATTATCTCTTTAATTGTTGCAATTTCTCTTCCCTTTGAAACTTCATTTTTCAATAATTCTTTAATTAATTTGTTAGATTTTTTCATCTTTTTTATATCACTATAATTTTCTACATCTTTTACATTATTATCATTTAAAAAATCAATAATTGCAAAATTAATATTAAATATACTTTCTATCATTGAGTTTATAAGCTTGTCTAATATTTTTTTTGGAATTGTGCATCTATCATTTTTATTATCTGTTTCTATATCCTTTTCCTTTATTTCGAAAGGTGTTTTTATTAAATCTGAATTAATATTTAATTTAGATAATATTAAATTCTCATTGCTATCTTCATCATGTTTATTTTTAATTTCATCTAAAGTCTTTCCCCAAGTGCAGTACTTATTGAAATAATATTCCTTAAAAAAGGTATCATTATCTATATCGCTTATTTCAAATTCTTTTATAATATTTACTGCTATTTTGATATAATTATTTAAATAATTATACCCAAAAGTTTCTCCATCTTTCTTCAACTGATCTAAATCATTAAATCTATTTATACATTCATTTTTAAATGTATCAACTGACTTAAATGCTTCTTGAAGAAACCTTTCTCTTATCTCATTTAATTTAACAAATTTGCTTGAAAAATCGATATCCCCATTTAATATCCTAAAGTTCATACTGCCTCCCATACTTTTAGCACCAAATTTATTAATGCATTATCCCCATTTTTTATTTTTTCACCTTTCATAATAATATTATTCTTTTGTTAATTTATTACAATTTTAACACATTTGTTAATTAATTGGTATCAATATTTTAATTTAAACTTATTTAGCTCTAAAAAAATAAATGACTAAAAGCATAACCTGCATAAATAAATGCAAAATTCCATATTGTAATTCCTATTGTTGAATATAATGAAAACTTAAAAAAATTTACTTTAAATGTACCTACAACTATAGATATTAGTGTTCTAGCTACAGGAATAAGTCTAGATAAAAATATACCTAAATCTCCATACTTTTCTATATATTTAAATGTTTTATCAATAGGCTTTTTCATTTTAGGAAATTTATTTTCAATCTTATCTATAATGGGATTTCCACAATAATAACCTATTGCATATAAGCACCAACTTCCAAGTAGTCCTGCTATCACTGATGTAATAAGTGTAAATGGAAAATTTAGTCCTCTTGATTTTATAAGTATTCCAGCTGCTGGCATTATAATCCCTGCTGGTAATCCTGGTAAATTTAAATATTCTAAAAAAACTATTCCAGCCAAAAATAAGTAACCATATTTATCCATATATGATAATATATCATTAATATTAATCATTTTTCCCTATCCCTTCTATATAATTATACAGAACAAGAAATTTTAGTAAAGTTTACTAAAAAATTTTTAACTTATATTCTAAAAAATCTCTTTGAACCTTATCTTTTCCATTAAATTTATACTATATTCATTTATATAATAATTCTTTTAAAATAAAATAATTCCCTGTAGAATAAAAAACTTTAACTTTTATTCTACAGAGAATCTCTAATTTTAATACTTTTATGCAGTTACGATATTATTTTCTTCTTCAATTTCATCATTAATCTTATCTTCTTTTAAAACTATATTTAATACTAAAGCTACTATAGTTCCAATAGAAATTCCTGATGAGAATACCATTTTTATTCCTTCTGGTAATTGTCCTATAAAATCAGGTCTAAATGTAACTCCTAATCCTAATCCAAAAGAAGTTGCAATTATTAATAAATTACGTTCTGTAAGCTTTACTTTGCTTAATGTCTTAATTCCTGCAGCTGCTACAGTACCAAACATAACTATACCAACTCCACCTAAAACTGGTTGTGGAATTTGAGTTATTAATGCAGCAATCTTAGGTAAGAATCCAAGTGCAACTAATATTATACCTGCCATAACAGCTACATGCTTACTTGCAACCTTTGTTAACGATATAACTCCAACATTTTGACTAAATGATGTATTTGGGAAAGAACCTACTATTCCACCAATAATACTTCCTACACCATCTGCTAATACTCCAGCACCAACTTGTTCTTCTTTCATATCTATATTAGAACTTTCACCAACAGCCTTTAAGCATCCAACTGTTTCAATAGTTGTAACAAAGTATGCTGGTAAAAATGCTATTACTGCCTTAAAATCAAACTTAACACCATATTCAAATATCTTAGGAATAGAAATCCAACTTGCTTCTTTAACTGCATTAAAATCAACCATTCCTAATGGAATACAAATTATATATCCAATAATCATTCCTATAAGTATAGAAGCACTACTTACTATACCTTTTCCATATCTATTTAATATAAGAGTTATTACTAATACAATTCCTGATATTCCTACATTTTTTAAATTTCCATAATCAGCAGAACCTGATCCACCAGCAGCCCAATCTATTGCAACTGGTAATAAAGTTAATCCTATTAAACATACAACTGTTCCTGTTACTAGTGGAGGGAACAATTTCATTAATGGCTTTATAAAAAAGCTTAAAATTATTTCTAAAAATGCCCCTAAAATAGTTGCACCTATTATTCCTGGTAACCCTAAAACTGAACCAACAGAAATAGATGGTGATACAAAAGTAAAGTCAGTTCCCATTATACAAGCTACTCTAGATCCAACCTTTCCAATTCCCCTAGCTTGTACTATTGTTGCTAATCCAGATGCTAATATCGTTGCACTTATTAATGTTGTCGTAGTCTTAGCATCAAATCCTAATGCACTTGCTATTACTAATGGAACAACTATTATTCCTCCAAATGCCGCGAATATATGCTGAATTCCAAATATAAATTTTTTAGATAAACTAGGATTATCATCTACACCATAAGCTAGTTTAATATCCCCTATAGGACTTTGTTCTTTAATCATTTGTTTTCTTCCTTTCTTTCATGGAGTAATTTACAGACTTAAATTATAAAAAAATAAGCAACACTCAAATTAAATTTGAGGTGCTGCTTAAAAAAATAAAATTCTATTCATCATATGCAACTCCTCGTAGTCTGCTAATTTAAGGTTAGCAGGTAGAAACTTTCGGACCATATTACCGATTATATACGAGATTATTTACTATATAAATTCATTATAATACGAATGTTACTTATGGTCAACACAAACATTGTTTGTGTTTTACTCATTCCATAACTGTGCTTTATAAATTCCTTTATGTCCAGAAATAAAAAATGATATTATACATACCAACATTGCAAATACAATGTTATTTGCTCTAAAAAGTTCTAAATACATCATAAAGCATGCTATTGGTGCATTAGTTGCTCCTGAAAATACTCCAACAAGCCCTAAAGCTGCACAAAATGCAAATGGCAAACCAAGTATGTGTGATAAAGTTGCTCCAAGTGTTGCTCCTATAACAAATAAAGGAGTAACTTCTCCACCTTGATATCCAGCTCCCAAGCACAATGCCGTTAATATAAGCTTAATAATAAATGCTAAAATGGGCACTTTTCCATAAAAAGCATCATTTAATAATCCTAAGCTTAAATTGTTATATAAATTATTTCTTAAAAACAACGTAGCTATTACCATTAAAGTACCACCAACAAATATTTTTAAATATTTATTTTTACAATACTTTATTAGTTTTTCATTAAACCAATGTGTCATATAAACAAATAATCTACTAATTAATCCAAAACAAATTGCTAATGCAATTACCTTTAAAACATTAATTATATCAACAGCTTCTTGTGCTGGTATTTTATAGTGACTATGTTTAACGCCTAAAAACTTCACAACAGAATTTCCCACTAAGGCTGAAACTATAGCTGGTAGCATTGAATTATAACTTAAACGTCCTATATTTGCAATTTCTAAAGCAAATATAGTTCCTGTAAGTGGAGTTCCAAAAACAGATGAAAAACCAGCTGCTACACCACTTATTAATAATACTTTTTTCTCTTCTTCTGAACTTTTTAAAGCTTTAGCTAATGAATTTCCTATAGTTCCACCTATTTGAACCCCAGTCCCCTCTCTTCCTACTGACCCACCAAAAAGATGAGTTAATATAGTTCCAAGAAAAACTAGGGGTGCCATAATAAATTCAATTTTTTCTTTACTTCCATTTATATTTTCAATTATTATGTTATTTCCTTTTTGTGAATTACCACCATACTTGCTATAAAGATAAGTCATAAACATTCCTGAAAAAGGAAGTACAAATATTAATGATTTATAAGCTAAATTTAAATCTATAGCTTTTTCTAACAATATCAAAAATACTCCAATACATAACCCTGAAATTCCACCAATTATTACTGAAACTAATGCTAGCTTTAATATACTTAGCTTGCTCATATTATTCACTCCATTTATATTTTATACTTATTAAAATTCCCTAAGTATAGAAATATATTTATTTAATTGCTGATAGTATCATTCATATTATAATAATGCTAAACATTAAAGCTTTCACATATTGCGCCTCATGTCCAACTCTGATATAATCAAAAATTGTAGGGAATGAAGTTCTCCCTTGATAATTATCAAAACCGCTTATTATAGCTAATGACTTCTACAACTTTTTTTGTTGTAGAAATCATTAGCTTTTTTTAATTTTTAACTTTATTTTTTCTATTTTGTAATTATAAAGTTTTAATATTAAAATTTAATTTCATTTTTGGAGGATTATTTATGTTAATTAATGTTTTAGTAATTATAATTAGCTTAATACTTATTGGAATATTAGCTAATTATAGTGGAAAATTAGTAGAGTTTATAAAATTACCATCACTTATAGGAATGATTCTACTTGGAATGCTTATAGGACCATCATTTTTAGATTTAGTTCCAAAATCAACCTTAAGTATATCACCCTATATTAAGGATCTTGCCTTAATAACTGTATTATTTATAGGTGGTCTTGGAATAAGTTTAACTCAAATGAAACAAATTGGTAGACCTGCTATTTTATTAAGTATAATTCCTGCAACCTTAGAGGGTCTTACAATTGCAGTTTTATCCATGATATTTCTAAAATTCACATTTGTTCAAGGATCAATTTTAGGTTTTATAATTGCCGCTGTAAGTCCAGCTGTTTTAGTTCCTTCCATGGTAGATTTGATAAATAGAAAAATAGGACAGGATAAAGCTATTCCTCAAATGCTTTTAGTTGGAGCATCTGCTGATGACACTGTAGCCATAACACTGTTTACTACTTTTATCAGCATTTATTTTGCAGGTATAAATGGTGAATCTGTTTCTATTATTAATGAACTTATTTCTATTCCTTTAACTATTATTATCAGTATTTTTATTGGCTGGATTTTATCATTAGCCACTAAAGCCTTATTAAAAAATATTAATTCACAAAACATAAGAGTATTATCCACATTTTCTCTTTGTCTTTTAATAAGATTTGTGGAAAACTATTTTCATTTAGGAGGTTTTAATTCATTATTAACAATTATGATTTATGGTTTCTTTTTAAGAACATATTTAGGTGATACTGCTAAGAATATACAAGATAAAATTAATGTTGTATGGAAGTACGGCAAACTATATCTCTTTGCTTTTGTAGGAATGGCCATAAACCCTACTTTAGTAGGTGAATATATCTGGATTGGAGTTATTATGCTTATGATTTCCTTAAGTATTCGCTCCATAGGTGTCCTTATTTCATTGATAGGTACAAATTTAAGTATAAAAGAAAGAATCTTTTGTGTAGTAGCTTATCTTCCTAAAGCAACTGTTCAATCTGCCAAAGCTGGTATTCCACTACAAATGGGTATAGCTGGTGGAGAAATAATGCAAGCTTTAGCCATATTAAGCGTATTAATTACAGCTCCTATAGGCGCCATTGGAATAAAACTTACTTCACCTAGATTTTTATCTCAAGGTTATTCTGGAGAATTATCAGCTTAATAAATAAAATAAGATATGGTTATAGAAAAATCTATGTCCATATCCTATTTCTTATTCTCATATTCTTTTCTAATCTACTTTACTTCTTCTAATGATAAATCACATTTTTTGCAATCATTTGGTCATTTAATACATCTAGTAAATTTCTTGCTATTTCTCTTTGTTTTTCAATTTTTCCTTCTTCAATTCCTTCATTAAATATCTTTTGCCCTAATGGTGACATACGTATCTTCCTTCCTAATTCATCACTAATTTCAATATTAAATTTTAATGCCAATGATAATAAAATAGTTTGACATTGAGTTTTCACATCTTTATCACTAATATCTGTACTTAACTCTAGTGCAGACTCTATTACTTTATCTTTACTAATTTTACTATCCATTAATGGAGTAAATTCTAACCATGCAATATCATTTAATATTAATGCTATTTTTAATTCTTTAATTAACAAAATCATTGCTATCATGCTGCATTATCAAAGCTGCACGGACAAAATCTGCCCTATTGCTTATGGTTATACTATTATTAGGAAATCCATTTATTGTAACAGTATGCCCTGATCCATCAAAAGACAGAACACCGTCAGCACTCTCAAGCAGATCGGAATTGTTAAGTCGAAGCACTCCGCCCCAATCCATATCGTCTATGACTTTTGAAGATGTCCTTGTAAATGACCAGCCGCTTAAGCTATAGATCAAAGCATTGCCTCTATTTCCTACTATCTGACATCCGTTTTTGTTAGGGTCTTTAGGATAAAAGCCTGAAAGGTCTGTTTCACCGCCAAACCTTACAACGCCATTTTTATTAAATTTGCCAACAATGCCACCTACGCTCTGGTTTGCAGAAACGTCAGCTGCCGTAACTGTGACATTGCCGCCAACATCAATAAAAGCCTGATCTGCATAGCCCACAAGTCCGCCATAATTATTTTGTGATGATGTGGGATTATTAATACTTATAGTGGTATTCTTGACGCTTACATAAGCCTTGCTGTTATCACCTATCTTACCAATAAGGCCGCCAAAATCAAGGGCATTGCATGAGCCAGTCACATTTACAGTGATATCACTTAGTGCTAGTTCAGAGCTAAGAGCATTAGCAGAATATCTTCCGACAATACCACCATAAAAGCCTGCCCTGACAGTGACATTGAAGTTTGAAGTAATAGTATCATTAGCGGTGCCCGTGATACTAATTTTTGCACTATCTGCGCTGTTTATCAGCAGTCCGAAAACAGAACCAACAGCCGCACTGTCAGCGGTATCTCCTGATGAACAAGCAAGTGCCATTTTCATGCCACTGAATTTTGAAATGTCAAATGTCTTTTCGTTGGCTTTACTGCATGTATAAGAGCCGAAAAGACCGCCCGCAGTTACAGAGCCTGTAACGCTTCCGGTCATGGTAAGGGTGACACCTTCGCCGACATTTATTTCTGCATTCTCTGCACTGCCCACAAGTCCGCCTGCGTTGTTTGCGGATACATTTACGCCTGTCAAGGCATTACACTTGTCAACGTTCAGTGTTGCACCAGCACTCATTTTCCCGATAAATACACCTGCGTTCGATTTGCCGGAAACGTCAAGTGAACTGCTTGACAAGCTTACAGCGAGGCTTGTGTTTTCGTCCATAGAGCCGCAAGCAAGGCCTGCATTATCCCCGCCTGATACTTCCACCTTGACACCATTACTTAGAGTGATATCCAGATCGACCGTTGCTCCTTTTTTCATATTGCCTATAACAGACGTGAAGGATTTATAAATTGTAGCACCTGAATCATCTACAGGATCAGCTTTTATTTTCCACTTATTAGCTGAAGCCACATCACCGTGTACAACATTCTCAGCAAGCAAAGATGAATTTTTTTCTTCCGGTCTAGCAAAAATAATAGTATCTAAATTTGCACTGTCACTAAGATATTCAAACAGAGCAAAATTAATAGGAAGATTAATAGCTGAACCCTCATTTGCTTTGACTGTTCCCATGAAAGGATAATTTTCATTGCCAAGTCCTTTTTCTATTCCTGTAAAATCAGAAGCCTTAAACTGAGATTGGTTGTTTGAAAACAATACAGTGATATTCTGATAAACATAAGGGTCTGCATTAAGAAGCTTTTTAAAATCGTCTGCATTCTGTATGGTATAAACGCCATTTTTGATATCGTTAGTTATGTCAGTATATGTATCTGCCGCCATAGCCGTAATAGCATTGGTGACAGTTGATACCATTTTAGACACAACACCTGAAATGTCTGCAAGCGGCATACTCGTGACAAGCAATACGACAGCGGTAACTAAAGAAATAACATTCTTGCGATACTTGCTGTAAAGCTTGTGGCATATTCTATTAATTTTCTGATTTCTATTAGCTTTCACTTTCAACTGCCTCCGTGCAAAGTTAATATTCTTATCTATACGTTTAGTTCAACAAGGATATATTGCACCTTTGTACCTATCTTTTCGTCTGCGTCATTATACATGGAGCTTAGTGATGATAACTGTGCAGTGCTGTATTTATCACCATTAAGTATTTTCTCAATAACTGTTTTATTTTGTTCTTTATCGGCATCACCTGACAAGAACAAGCTTAAATTACCCTTTATATATTCCGCAAAATTCAAACGTTCTTCACTGCCATCATCAAACAGCACATTTTTCTCTGTCAGATTTTCATCTGTGCTTTTCATTAGTACCTGACCAAGCGTGTTCGGCCATACCCAATATACGTTCACTTCCTGCGGAACGTCTACTTTACAATCTTTAAACGTCCTTGTGAATGTTTCATCATGAAGAAAATCGGAATATGTGTGATTGTTTTCATCATATTTCTCAAAAAACATGATATGTCCATTCATAAATCTAGTTACTTCTTCTTCAGTAATCTTTTCATAAGAAACAGCGTCTTCGTTTTTATTCTCTGCATACCCCGTGATACTCAACTTGAACTGTATCTCAATTTCCCCCGACTGGTTCGGAACAACATAAAAAGTAAGCTTTCCATGACTGCCAGGATTAATACCATTCGTCATACCGCTTTCTTCATCAAGAAGCCAGTAGATCTTGTTGTTCTCGTCAGAAGTGATGTTGCTCCCATCAGACACCTTAGAGTAGTCATTGCTGTCAAGTATCTCAGCTTTAAGCACGTTGGCACTGCCTACTGTTTTCAGTTCAAATGGCGAATCTACGCTTTTCATTCCAAATGAATCAAGATCAAGGGCTTTATCAATGGTAAACCAAGCCAAGCTGACCGCAATAAGTATAAATGCCAGCACTGCAACTGGTATTATTTTTATAATAAGCAGTTTGCGTTTCTTCTTTTCTTCCTCGCTGTCTGCTTTCTCTATCACTTTATGCTCAGCCACTTTGGCGACCTCCATTATTTCATCGAGTCAAGCTCTTTCTGCAATTCTATCATGTGGTTTCTGCAAGCGGTTATCTCGCCTGTGTATTTGTTGAACCACTCAACGTCCATTTCGTTAGGCTCTTCCTGCAAAAGAATTGCCTGAACCAGTGCTGATTGTGAACGTGATCTCTTACGCTCTATTTCCTCGATAGTAAGTCTGCATTTCTTTATTTCTCTTTTAAGCTGCCCTTTACTGCTCACGTTATTGTCCTCCTTGCATTAATTTCCCATTTTATCAACCGAATCAACTATCTCGTTGACTTCCCTATAGCCTTTGTCAAGATTTTCGGTGATATGGTCAAGTGCTTTTTTTACGTCCTCAAGCTTGCCCTGCATTTGTTCGGGATACTTCACAAAGCAATAATGAAGCTCATTTATAGCCTTCTGCTCATCAGTGTAATCGTCGATAAGAAACACCAGCGACCTTGCCGCACCCATGTCCGAAAGTATCATGTTATATCTTGTTGGAAGATCCTTGCCGCTTTCAAGATAAGTGTCTATCTCCTCAGAGGCGGCAGACAGATTTTCCATATACTTAGCAATGTAAGTCTTTCTGACTTCCTCGGACTTGTCCATATAAAGCCCGATAAAAACGAACAGCCCTGCAAGTGCCGCAATACAAATAACAATAGCCGTTATCATTTTAGCCTTCATTATCTTTTCCTGATTCAAAGCTGTTCGCCTCCTTTTTCTCGTTTTCCTGCATTTTCAGTCGCTGAACTTCCTTTTCAACAGCCTCACGCATAAGCTTTTCCTTTTCTTCCTCAGCCGCTTTCAAAGCTTCATCACGGTTTGAATATATTTTTATCTCAGCGATAGTTTTTACCTCATACACCGCCATGCAAACTGTTGGGATTATCACAAACAGTAAGAGGAGCTTCTTTGTTGATGCAAATGACCCCAGCCACTTGAAAAATCTGAGCTTTCCATAGTATTTTCCAATAATGCTGACTTTTTGCACCGTCACGCTGTCCTCTATTTTGTTAGCATCGCCTTTAGTCACAAAAGTGCCGTCGCTCAAAACCTCAGATATCCTGTGAGTATTTATCTCGCCTTTAATACTATCATCTTGAGAGTAGAACGAAATGATATCCCCTGCCTTTAAGCTGTCAGTATCCGTCCTTTTGATGTAAATATAGTCACCCTCATGTATAGACGGCTCCATACTTCCGCTCACGACCTTCAGTACGCTGTAACCAAAAATGCTTGCTGTTTTGCCGATACAGCCGCAAACCATTATGTACACCGTCACACTCAACAGTGCCGCAAACACAGCAGAGCCAAGTATTTTCAAAGCTATTTTTACTATCCTCAACGCCTTGCCGATGATAACGACTCTCCCTCCGTGTTATTGTTTCCTATATTTCTCTTTTAAATGCCTTGCCATTCTGCCAACTGCTGAAACATGATACTCCTTATAGAGTCGTTTCATTTCAGTGTCGATAGCTTTCTGCTCCTCAGCGGTGCGCTGTGGCGGAATATATGGTCTTGGCGGTCTGTTCTTTCGCTCAAGACGTTTTCTCTTTTTAAACTGCCTGTTTTTGATACGCCTCTTTACATCATATTTCAGATACGGAGCATATTTTTCATAGATAATCTCGATTTCACGCTCTGCACGTTTTCTCTCTGCCTCAGCCAGTTCTTTTTCCTTCTTGACTTTGAGCATTCTGATATAGTCCGGATTATCCGTCACAACAGGTATGATCCCAAATGCGTGAGCCAGAACATATGTTATGCCACGTTTTGCCATGTAATATGGATTTTTGGAATATTCTTTAAATATCTCATTGATATTTTTATTTTCAAAGCTTTCACGTTCAGCTTTAAGACGCTCAGCACGTTCACGCTCACGACGTTCCTGCTCACGCTGCTGTTGTGCTTCTTTCGCCTTTTTTGCAGCGATCTCAGGGGACTCATACTCTGACACAAAGCTTGAAGACACGGCTTCTTCATTCGTGCTGATCTGCTGATCCATAGCAGATCCAAGGCTGCTGCGGACGAGCTTTTTCTCCTCTCGGATCCTAGCTCTTTCCTCACGGACACGCTGCTCCTCTTCACGGCGTTGGCGCTCTTCCATTTGCCTTTTGCGTCTTGCGATATGCTTGATCTCTTCCTCTTTTTCACGGCGTTCACGTTCCTCACGCTCCGCCTTTTCTCTTGCAGCCTGCTCCGCCTGCTGTTTTTGAATAAGCTCCAATCTTCTGCGTTCAGCTTCCTCATGCTCCAGCCTTATGCGCTCTTCTTCCTCACGCCGCTGACGCTCCAGTTTCTCCTGCTCGGCACGCTTTCTTTCAGCTTCTGCAGCCGCAAGCTCCTCAGCCCTCTTACGGTCTTCCTCGTCTTTGAGAAACTGCTTTTCTATCTCAACTATACGGTCAAGCTCTGCCGTAAGGTTTCCTGCCTCTTCGGCAGTCATACCCATATCTGTCTTACTTGCACTACTTTGTTCACCCTCGCCAACTATGACATCATATTTATCAGACGTCTGCCTGTCAAAACGCCTGACAACCTTTGGTGCGAGGGTCTTGCTCTTTATGGTTTTAAGCTCCTCCGACTTGTCTGCCCCATGGGTATAGGAGCGGAAAAGCATATAGTTCATTGCGGTCAGACCATATATATCCTCGATATAAGAGTCATCAGGTCTTTGTGCAGTATCGGAAACGTTGACCTCATAGCCTGCCTTATCGTAGCTTTCGATAAACTGCCAAAGGGTAAGACACGCCATAAGGTCCACATTTTTAGTGATAGCGTTTGTTCTCATAACAGGCGGTCTGATAAAAGCGTTGCCAAGAGTGGTACAAAGAACTGAGCCTTTATAGCCCTCGATAGCCTTTTTGACCCTTTCAAGCCTTGCCCAAACGTCAGTATCCTTGCTGCCGCCAACAAGACTGTCAACAGTTTCTATCTTAAAACTAATGTTGACCTTTCTGCCGTCGCCGCTGTCAGCCACGGTATCGTAATTAAAAGAATAAGCCTCCTGCGCCTCTGCGGTCTGGACAAGCTTATTGTATCTTATATTTATAAAAATGTATAGCCTGTCGATAAGGGTATTTACAAATCTATTTTCATATGTATCGAGAGTTTCCTCTTTATGAATGTTGAGTATCTTTGACGGAGTTATCTTTCCGGTCTTTTTGTCGATATCCTGAATAAGATCGGTGTGCTGTCCTAGATGTTTTATGGACTCTACCGTTATCTTCCTTGACATAGCGATAGGCACGATCTCTTCCACTTCTTTAATGGTGTTTCTGGGATTTCTTATTACCGTATCAAGATGTGGCAAAGCTTTTTCTATCTCTGTGAGCCAGGACGAATCTATATTCTTCTCGATTATCTTACGATTAAAAGATACAGTTTTTTCGCCCGAAAGAAGCAAGGCACGGGCTGCCGCAAAGCTGTCATTGCCGTCAAACGTCTTTACAGCTTTGTCAAAAGCTGCACGCTGTTCGTTGTATTCGCTCATGCCCGTCCCTCCTCTCAAAGTTTATGAGTACAAATTTTAGTACAGTTTTTGCAATCTTTCAAGATATGCTATAGACTCTTTCATAGTGTTTCTGCCAAAAAGCTTCTGCATATAGGTGCAAAGCTCTTTCAGCTCTTCTCTTAGCATTGCCAAGTTAAGCGACTCAAATTTTCTGAATATCTTAGTTGCCAGCACATAATCGATGCCGTCAAGTTCCTCGCCGCCGCAGGCAACATATACAGGAACAAACAAGTTCATCTGTTTAAGTATACGGTTACCGAAAGCCACTCTCAGCTTTTCAATTACCCACAGGTCAAGCTGCTGGATCTTTTTCAGACTGTCCTGTGAAACGGGATACATTTGAAAAGCTTCCTTGAAAAGTGTATCAAGATGTTCAAAGCTTAAATTCATAGGCGGCGTGTCAGGTGCGTCAAAGGCAACTCCCTTTGCGTCAAGATTGATAGGCTGTGCACGGTCGTATACCTTATCTGAGATAGTAAACGTGGAATCGTCGTTGTTGGCAGTACCGATATACCAAATGTTCTGCGGAATACGCAGCTTGCCCTTATCAAGGCGAACAGGGTCGGTACTCCAAACGTTAGGAACAAGATCAAGCTCCCACTCGGCAGGATCAGGCATTTCAAGAATTGAGAGCATTTCTGCAAAGTAATATTCTACTCTCGAAATGTTCATCTCATCGAGGAGTATGAAGTTTACATCGTCATTGTATTCAGAAGAATAAATTCTTTTGAGGACTTCTGTTTCATTAAAGTTCTTCGTGAACTCGTTGAAGTAGCCGAAAAGCTCAGTTCTGTCACGCCATGACGGCTGAACAGAAGCAATAGTGGTATCTTTCTGCAAGAACTTACCGAATGAATATGGCAATGATGTTTTACCTGTACCAGAGATACCTTGCAGGATAATGAGCTTTGTTGACGCCATGCCTGCAATGAAAAGTCGGATAGTTTTTATGTCATAATAAAGGTGCATTCTTGAGCAGGCAAAGTTTCTGTATGCTTCGCAGATACCGCTAAGGGTGATGTCATTATTGTAAGCAGGCGGCTCGTATGTCTTGTAGAAATTGTCCACCTCGATAAGCTTTGAAAAACGGCAGTCGGCAGTCTGAACAACGCCGTCCACAATGGTTTGAACTTCGCCCTGTGCAGGCATCTGCTCGCCCTCTGCAAGCTTTGTTTCACCTTCTGCAAGAGCGGTGTTATCATATACGCCAAGCTGAGCCACCTTCATTGCCATGATCTCATCTTTTTCCTTGGTCATTTTGACCACCTGACGTTGCAGGTCAGATATTTCTTCGATAAGATCCTCGTTGCTGACGATAGAGTGTCTGAATCTTATGTACTTTCTCACAGCAAGCACTATCATAAAAATAATAAGCACAAAGATAGCCACAACAACGATAATTGCAAGCACAGAAAGTATCCAGCCCAGCGCACCAAAGTCTGCCGAGTAGGTCTTGAATATCCTTATGTAGTTTTTTATATTAAAGATCTGTTTTATGCCGTTCCACAGACCCTTGAAGATCTGCCCAAAGCCTGCAAGCATTGACGACATGAAAACAAAAAACCATTTCAGAAATCCATTCATAATGTATCACCCAAGCAACAGTTATTTGTCATTTTTCTCCTGCTGTGCATTTTCCTCTTCCTTTTTCTTCTGCTGTGCAAGGTATTCCTCAACTGCACGTCTTTTTATTTCTTCCTCATCGCTCTCTGTGATAGCAGGACGCTTTATCTCGATTATGGTTGCGATAAGCTTATAAAGCTCAAAGAGGAAAAACAGTGCTATCGGCAAAAGTATGCAAATGAAAAATCCCGTTTTTGTTCTGAGAAAATCCATTACCTTGCCGAAACCGCCTATTTTTGCACCTTTCCACTGACCGATTATATCACCTGCATAAACAGTGTATGTATCATCTACGTTATTAGCATCGCCTCGTGTGATAAAGCCTACAGAGCCGTTATCATTGAGTACCTCTGCGATACGGTGGGTATTCTTCACCTTTTGGCCCTTTATAAGAGTCCAGAAAGTGATAACGTCGCCCTTTTTCAGAGAATTGATATCGTCTATTTCCTTTGAGATAATAAGGTCGCCTTTTTTGAAAGTTGGCTTCATTGAGTCAGATTCAACTGTGAGCGGGACATATCCCAGCAGACTTGCCGTACCATTATTCTTATCAGACGAGAACACGAGAATTGTTATAAGCAGTGCAAAGATAAGCACCACCCATGCGATAACATTAAAAACGATCTTCAAAGCTTTTTTCATAATTCAAAACCTCGGAAACCCGAGGCTTCCTCCCTTCTAATTCTTTAAGTTGTTTCAACGATCTTGAAATTCATACCAAGCTTCATTGTGCCACCGATTATTTTGTCAACACAATCAGGGTCATTTCCCTCAAGCCATATAACCACTGTATACTTGTCTTTCTCACCGGGACCAAGCTTTTCACGTCGGTCCTTCATGACCTCAGTAGAGGAGGCGAACTCCTTGTCGCAATCGCTTTCCTTACCGCTGCCGTCAGACTTTGTTTTACCATAAACGGTTTTCTCGCCATTCACGAAAAGCTCCACTCTGATAGCTTCATCAACACCGTTCGTGACGTTCTCGATAGTCATTTCGCTGTCATAGCTAAGTGTATCTTTACCGGAATTTATGAGATAGAAAGTATAAGCTATATACCCCTCGCCATTATGGCTGCCGTTTATCTTGTCGATATTATCAGGGAGATCTTCGCCACTGATATTTGTCATATCATAAAGGATATCCGCATTGAGCCTTGAATTGCTCGTGGTATAGTCAGGAGTTTCCGAAAGAGTAAGCCCCTGATTTATCATATCATACTTACTTATCTTAACTGTAAAGCTACCATACTTGTCGTAAAAATAAGACACCGCATAAGCCGCCGCCACGATAGCGATAAGTATAATGGCAAGTATTTTAAGCAATCTCATCAATACCACATAGCGTTTAGCTTCCTTGGCGGTCCTGCGAAGTGCAAGGGTATCGACTACTCTTGTATTTTTATCTATATTTTTACCGTCCAAAACCGTATCACCCGTTTATTACTCATTTCTATTGCGAACGTATCTTTCCGCAATATATTTTCCTGCATTTTCTCCCGAATAGTAAAGGCACTGCATACCGCTGAGCTGTTTCACCTGCTTATCATCAGTAATTCCGTCAGCTATGACCTCAGCATTAAGGTCAAAAACGAAATTCAGCAGAGAGTTCACGCAGGTATCATACCTGTCGCTCTTACCAAGAACCTGAGCCACTGAGCCGTTAAGCATAATATTATCTACCTTGAACTCAGCGGTCTTAAGCATTTTAAAGCCCTCAGTGCCGAAGCCTGTGAGCAGAAAATGAAAGCCCTGTCTTCTCATAAGAGCCACGTTATCTGCCGCTGTACTGTCAGCTTCATCAAGCACATCAGGCGACAACTCGAAGCAGACACGCTCATACTTCACGCCGAACTTATCGCAATAATCTGCCACAACTCTCGGAGCTTCCGTCTGCCTTAAAAATCTTGCAGGCACGAACACGCTTGCCCAGTCAACGTCCACTTCCCTTTCGTGAAACTTACCCAAAGCCTGCAAAAGCTGAACGAAAGCAAGCTTGAAAATGCTAACACATCGGTCGGAAAGCTGAGCCACAGGGAGATAATCCGCAGGCATTAGCGTACCCATAACAGGTGAATTGAGCCTTGTTTGCGACTGCAAAAAAGTGACCCTGCCGCTGTCGGTATTTTTTATAGGTCTATAGAAAAGCTCCACGGCACGAACGCCGTCAACTGTAGAATTTTCGCCCAAAGCAAAGCCACTTCCTTTCTGCTCCAATGTATTATTATAGCATATTTTCGACAAAAAGCAAAGAAAAATCGGGAGATTTCCCCAAATATGGAAAATTATTTTTTATACCCATTTACCAAAAAACGCCGAATTTCTTCGGCGTCTTTTTTGTTTTATTGTTATGGATTAAACACCTGTGCCTGTGTTTGAAAGGTCATAGAATTTCAAATCTACGTTAAAGCTCTGTCCAGCATTTACATTCCAGCAGTTTACATCTTCACCCTCAAGCCATACACGGATATAATACTTAGCAGGAGTGCTGTAACCTGTCTTTCCAGTGCCAACTCCAGTTACATTTGCAACCTCAGTTGAATCACTATTTGTAACCTGTCCTGCTGTATTTGCAGTTACTTCCTTTGCAACTGTTACAGTGCCATAATAATCATTTTCGCTTGTTCCTGTATTAGCCCTAACTGCTTTTTTCTTATAATATCCTGTGTCTACATCAGTTTCTGCGCCAAGGAAAACTCCACCATTAGCAGCACTTCTATCCTCATTCAATATAGCCACACGAGTTGCTTTATACAAGTCACCCTTTGTGTTATCATCATCAGCATTTGGATCAGTAACAGTTACATCAACACCAAGCTTTACATCTTCAACATTTGTAGTTCTAAACCAAACAGGGATATCTAGATAGTAACCCTCACCTTTTGTATCTGCAGTAAGATTGCTTTCTGTTTCAGAAGAAGCTCCAGCAGTTTGGAATGTCCAACCAGCATTGTTATTTTCAGTAGCTTGTGTAAAAGCATTCGCACCTGTTATATCAACAGACTTACCATTCTCCTTAGCTTTTGTTGTATAATAGAGATTTGTTCCGTCCGTTGATGAAGCAGGGATAAGCTTACCAAAGCTTGCATATACAGAGCTTGTAGCAGCCTTGTTTGACCAGAGGTCTGTATCAGCAGCATCATTTTTAGGAGCAGTAGCCCAAGTAGTATTATCTATAGTAGCCTGTGTTGTAGCCCTTCCAAGTGAAACTTCAATAGTCTGTGGAGTTGTAGCAGTAAGCTTAATGCCTGTTACTTCAACTTCTCTGCTCATCGTAAACCAAGCATAAGTAGCAGTAGAAAGCATTACAGCGGAAGTTGTGAGCATTGCAACTGCAGGTATAAGTTTCTTCTTAGCAGAAGTATTCTTCTTTTCATTAGTTTTCATATCTCTTCGTCCTTTTCATAATAATTTGTCGGTTTATCCTGTCCGATACAGAGGGCGCTCGTTATAGCCGATTTGCGGTAACATGACCGCCAAGCACCTTTTGTTTATGTCAATATTATGCTAAATTCGACCCGCTTTGTCAATAAGCTACCAGCTTAGTATACATTATATTTATCTTAATACTTATTAATATGACAGACACATTTTGCTGTTTTTCGACATGATCATACTATGCAATAACAGCAGAAAGCACGGAATAACGTCATTTGTTATTCCGTGCTTTTTAAACCGATTATTCAATAAATTTTTTTGTTAAACTTCAAACGTTTTTGTACATATTAAGTTTATATATGTACATAAAAGTTACCATGCGTGAAATTTACAAAATATTTATATTCATTCTGCGCTGTCGAGCATTTTAACTGCCTTCATCATGATAGCACATTCAAGACGCTTCTTCTGTATCTGACATGACAGCTTGTGCGCATTGTGGATATCACCTGCGTAAATGTAGTTGTTTGCATTGCAACCGCCACTGCAATAGAACTTTGCCCAGCACTTTTTGCACTCAGGCTTGTTGTAAACGTGTGCGTGAGCAAACATATCTTTCATTTCCTCGTTAAATGTGCCGTCATAGAGATTGCCCATTTTGAACTCGGTGATACCAACGAACTGATGACATGGGTAAATATCGCCGTCAGGAGTGACAGAAACATACTCGTTTCCGCTTCCACAGCCCCTAAGTCTCTTTATCGCACAAGGACCCTGATCGAGGTCTATCATAAAATGGAAGAAGTTTATGAACTTGCCCTCGTCCCTTATCTTCTGTATCTTCTCAGAAAGTATCTCATACTCCTTGAAGATCCTCGGCAGGTCAGCCTCAGTGATAGCATAAGGCTCGCTAGGGTCAGCCATAACAGGCTCAACGGATATCTGGTCGAATCCAAGGTCATAAAGGTGCATTACATCATTTGAGAAGTCAAGATTATACTTTGTGTAAGTGCCTCTTACATACCAATCCTTGTTCTTAGGACGCTTGTCCACAAGCTTCTTAAAGTTAGGGATAATCCTGTCATAGCTTCCCGAACCGTCAACACGCACTCTCATTCTGTCGTTGACTTCTTTTCTTCCGTCGATAGACAGAACAACGTTGTACATTTCCTTGTTGATGAAGTCTATCATCTCGTCAGTGAGGTGTACACCATTTGTTGTAACAGTAAATCTGAACTTTTTATTGTGAGGCTCCTCCTGTGAACGTGCATACTCAACAAGCTGCTCCACCACGCCAAAATTCAGTGAAGGCTCGCCACCGAAAAAGTCCACCTCAAGAAATTTTCTGTCTCCTGAACGCTCTATAAGAAAATCTATAGCACGCTTGCCTGTTTCATAGTCCATGAGCATTCTGCCCTGACCGAAATCGCCTGTTGAAGCAAAGCAATATTTACATCTCAGGTTACAGTCGTGAGCGATATGCAGACACATTGCCTTGATAGGTGAAGCCACAGCAGACAGGGCATACTTCTCGTAATCGTCCTCGCTGAACAATATCTTGTCATTATAAAGAGAAACTATCTCCTCATAGCAATCCTCGATATCCTTGCTGTCATACATCTTTGACAGCTTTCTTACAACGTCCTCAGGACATTTCTCCTCAAAAGGCGGCTCAACATTGTCTAACAAATCATATGTCAGATCGTCTATAATATGTACTCCGCCACTGTTCACATCAAGCAGTGCATTAAAGCCGCCAAGCTTAAACTTGTGTATCATTTAAAAATCACCTTTCACATTTATATTCATATACAAATTTATACAAAAATAAAGGGACATAAAAATGTCCCTTTAGCAAGGCGTGTGTACGCTCGCACGCCTCAGAAAGATCGGAATATTAAGCTTCTCTCTCGCACTTCTGGTTAGCAACTGTGCAGGAGGTCTTGCAAGCTGACTGACATGATGCCTGACACTTGCCGCAGCCACCCTTAGCAGCAGTCTTCTTGAGATTAGCCTTATTGATCGTCTTGATATGTTTCATAGGATTTTACCTCCAATAATTGATTTACATTAATTATACCACATATCCCACTATGTTTTATGAACGAATGGTTAATGCAGTATAAATATTTATCCTTATCAAAAACGGCTGCTTTTAGAATTTACACCTACAACTCCGCCTACGCCTGCACACACAAGGGTAAGCACAAGCTTTGCAGGCACGGAAAAGCTTTCGGCTGCCTTAGAAAACAGTGCACTGAGAATGACAATGATAAGAAAAATGAACACTCCGCACAGCACACCTGACAGCAGACCGTTTCTACGTTGCCTTTTTCCGCAGACATATCCCCCTGCATACGCTCCGATACCAAGTGCCGCTGTTGACATCACCGACAGCATAAGATCGGTGGCATCTATCTTAGTGATAACATACGCAAAAGCAAGCACAGCAACAAATATCGCACCGCACCCCACGCAGGCAGACAACGCCGTTGATGACAGCACAGACAGCTTTCTGCCCCCAAAAAACCTGTTATTTTTCATATCCGCACCCCCACACTGAATATCCTAAAGAAATTATATTCAAAGCCACGGGCAATAAGAACACAAAAAGGGACGGATAAAACTACCCGTCCCTTAAAAGCGATATTTACTTTACGTCACCGTCATGAATTGTTTCATTCTTAGCGATAGCCCACTTTTTAACACGTATCTTGCTTCTGTCGCCGCCTGTTTCGATAACAACAGTGTCGTCCTTGATAGAGAACACGATACCAACGATTCCGCCGTTTGTAACGACCTCGTCACCTATCTCAAGGTTATCTCTCATCTCAGCGTCTTTCTTATCCTGCTTTTTCTGCGGACGGATAATAAAGAAATAGAAGAACACGATTATGAGTACCAGTGGGATAAAAGTCATGGCAAGTGATGCAGGCGAACTCTGCTCAGCTGCCAAAACTGAAATAATTGCTGACAAATTCATCAAAAGACCTCCAAATCTAATAATACTATATTAGTATATCAGATATTTGCACAAACTTCAAGCCTTTTAACAAATAATTTTCATTTACAAGAAATTATTTCTTGTTCTTGATATACTCGTCGATAGCAGCGGCAGCCTTTTTGCCTGCACCCATAGCGAGGATAACAGTAGCAGCGCCTGTAACAGCGTCGCCGCCTGCGTAAACGCCTTCCTTAGTTGTTGACTCGTTCTCGTCAACGATAAGGCAGCCGTGATCGTTTGTTTCAAGACCAGGAGTTGTACTTCTGATAAGTGGGTTAGGTGATGTACCGATAGACATGATAGCTGTATCAACGTCAAGAATGAAGTTTGAACCCTCGATAGGGATAGGACGTCTTCTGCCGCTTGCGTCAGGCTCGCCCAGCTCCATTTTGATGCACTCCATGCCGTTTACATGACCGTTCTCGTCGCCAACTATCTTAACAGGGTTGTTAAGAACGAGAAACTCAATGCCCTCTTCCTGAGCGTGATGAACCTCTTCCTTTCTTGCAGGAAGCTCGTCCATTGAACGTCTGTATACGATATAAACGTGCTCAGCGCCAAGTCTCATTGCAGAACGAGCAGCGTCCATAGCAACGTTACCGCCGCCTACTACAGCTACGTTCTTAGACTTCATGATAGGAGTCTCATAATCGTCCTTGTATGCCTTCATAAGGTTGATTCTTGTAAGGTACTCGTTAGCAGAGTAAACGCCTACAAGACCTTCGCCCTCGATACCCATGAATCTTGGAAGACCTGCGCCTGAGCCTACGAATACAGCCTCATAGCCCATGCCCATAAGCTCGTCAATAGAAAGAACTCTGCCGATAACCATGTTTGTCATGATATGTACGCCCATGTTTGTCAGATTGTCTATCTCGTGCTGAACGATAGCCTTTGGAAGTCTGAACTCAGGGATACCATACATAAGAACGCCGCCTGCTGTATGGAATGCCTCATAGATAGTTACGTCATAACCAAGCTTAGCAAGGTCGCCTGCAACTGTAAGGCTTGAAGGACCGCCGCCTACAACAGCTACCTTATGACCGTTTGGCTCAGCCTTTTCAACTGCAACTGCCTTGTCCATCATATAGTCTGCACAGAATCTCTCAAGTCTGCCTATACCGACAGGCTCACCCTTGATACCTCTTACACACTTACCCTCGCACTGATGCTCCTGTGGACATACACGTCCGCAAACAGCCGGCAGAGCGTTTGTTGTTTTAATGATAGCATAGGCTTCTTCAAACTTGCCCTCTGCTACCTTTGCAATAAACTCAGGGATCCTAACGCTTACAGGACATCCTGTCATACAAGGCTTGTGCTTGCAGTTAAGACATCTCTGAGCTTCTTCTATAGCCTGCTCAGGGGTGTAACCCAAAGTAACTTCCTTGAAGTTTCTAGCTCTTACCTTTGGCTCCTGCTCTGCGATAGGAGTCTTTGTCAAACTCATATTAGCCATTATCTTACACCTCCAGTAAGTCTGCACAAGTGAGCCTTTTCCTGCTCCTTATAAGTTGAGTTTCTTCTCATAAGCTCGTCGAAATCTACCTTCTGACCGTCAAAGTCAGGGCCGTCAACGCAAGCATACTTGATCTTGCCGTCAACAGTTACACGACATCCGCCGCACATTCCTGTGCCGTCGATCATGATAGGGTTGAGTGAAACGAGAGTCTTGATATCATAAGGCTTTGTTACCTTGCAAACGAACTTCATCATTGGAACTGGTCCGATAGCGATAACCTCGTCAAACTTAGCACCACCGTCAATAAGCTCCTGAAGCTTGTTTGTAACAAATCCGTGATAGCCGTATGAACCGTCGTCTGTACAGATATGAAGATGTGAAGAAGCCTTGCCCATTTCGTCCTCGAGGATAACGATATCCTTGCTTCTGAAGCCTGCGATAAGATCAACTTCAACGCCCATGTTATGGAGTTTCTTAGCCTGTGGATAAGCGATAGCACAACCAACGCCGCCACCTACTACTGCAACTCTCTTGATACCCTCGTCATACTCTGTAGCAACGCCGAGAGGACCAACAACGTCATGGATATAGTCGCCCTCATTAAGTCTTGCAAGCTCAGTTGTAGATGCACCTACTACCTGGAAAATAATTGTGATCGTGCCCTTTTCTCTGTCATAGTCAGCGATAGTGAGCGGAACACGCTCGCCCTTCTCATCAACTCTGTAGATGATGAACTGACCAGCCTCAGCCTTAGCGGCAATGTAAGGTGCGTCGATCTCCATAAGAACAACAGCGTCGTTGAGCTGCTTTCTTGTTACGATTTTGTACACTAAAATCCCTCCCTGAATAATTAGCAAAATAATATTGTTTTAGGCAAATAATACAAAAACATTCTCTATTATCGCCTTACAGCATATAACATTATACTATATTTAAAAAGAAATTTCAATAGTTTTTTGTTTACTTCCATAAATTTTATAATAATATATCACAATTTGTTTACATTTAACATACCATAATTTATATATCGCATATCATTTTACAGATGTATCAAGTTTATCAAAAGCAATTTCGATAAACTCCTGCTCCTGAACACCTCTATCACTGCCACCAAACAAGCTTGCATAGCCGTAGACCGCCGCTCCTGCGTAGTTATAACTAACTACAGCGTCATTTATCTGCCTGCCGATAATGCCGATATTTTCAGAAAATTCACTCTCGCTGTCTATCTTATATACTCCCAGACCTGCCACCAGCGTAACATCAGTTGTGCAGATATCAGCCCACTGCTGTAGGGTGTCCTCATAAGGCTTGACAGAATTTTCATAACCGAAATATATCTGCGGACAAATGTAGTCTATATACCCCTCCTCGCTGCACCACTTTTTCACGTCAGCGTACATATACTCATAGTTATTTTCCATATTTCCCTGAGGCGAAACTCCCACCAGAATATCCTTATCCACTGCTTTTACCGCACTGTATATCTCCCCCACCATAAGGGAGATATTGTTCAGCCGCCATTTTGCCAGATCGTCAAACTCCGTCTGGGCAGAAAAGCACTGTGCGTCAAAGTCTTCAGCCGTTGTGGGATAAAAATAATCGTCGAAGTGCAAGCCGTCAATATCATAATTCTCCGCAAGCTCCGCCGCACCCTCTGCGATAAGCTGTCTTACCTCATCATAAGCAGGGTCGAGCCACAAATGGCTGTCGCCCTCAACGCTTTCAAGATAGCCGTTGTCCTCGTCATACCACTTTTTCAGAAGAAAGCTATCGTCATAATTCTGAAAACATTCCTCATTCTCACACCTGAGAGGGTTTATCCATGCGTGAAAAGAAAGCCCCTTATCATGTGCAGTCTGTATCATTATATCAAGCGGGTCGAAGTCACTCTGCTCACCTGCCACGCCTGTTATATATCTTGATGCAGGATAAAGTTCCGAATCATATATAGCGTCCCCGAAAGGTCTGACGTGAACATACAGCGTATTACAACCTATGCTCAAAGCGTTGTCGCACGCCTGCGAAAAGTTCTCACGAAACTCCTCGGTACTTTTCCCGGTGAGCATATCAGCAAGGTCAATATAGGATATCCATATAGCTTTTGGCACAGTATAATTAAGCTTGTGTGACGTTTCCGCATCAGTGTAGTTTTTCTCTCCGCACACAGGTATCACCGATGCTTTTTCCATAGTCACAAGCCTGTCCCTCTGGGAATTTACCTCACCTCCGCAGGAGCAAAGGGTCACAAAGCACATAAGTAAAGTAAGAATTTTTTTCAAGAATATCAGTCCTCCGAATCAGTATCATTGAATTATACTATTCTTATTGGACAAATATTCTGCTTTTATACAGCCCCGACGTACCGACTTTTACCTTATCGCAAAAGCAGTCGTACCCAACTTAGGAAACCGTTTTTCACATAAAATTGATGATGCCGACACCCCAAAAGAATACAGAAATCTGATTATCTCGTAGTTCAAACGAGATTTTTTTGTTTTCTGCACTGACCTGACCAACTTCAATCTTTTCAATAAAGTCTGTCAGAACTTCGGGAGTGAATTCCCATACGGCATCATACTTTCTGATTGCTGCATAAAGAAGCTGAATTTTTTCATTTGCTTCATTTTCACGGCTCAGCTTTGTAATGAGGTCAATTATCAGCTTGTTGAGCTGTTCTTTTTCCTCATCATACGTTTTCTTCAGACTCGCAAATAACGAGCCGTCAATTTCGCCTCTGACCTTTGCTTCAAATAAACCCTGAATATACTTGTCAATCTCCGCCGTGCGAGCCTGAGCCTTGTCCAGTTCTTCTTCTATTACTGCTTTGCTGCCGTCAGACTGTTCCTCCAACGCTTTGCTGATGTTCTGCCTGAACTCGGCAGAATTCTTTTGGCAAAGGCAAGAACATTCTGTATTTTCGCTAACACCTCAGCTTGCAAATACATTTCAGGTACTCCATGGAAGCAGCAACCTTTACTTTTGCGGTAAGTGGAACACTCATAAGCTGAGAGTGTTCTCCCGCCTTTCAAATAGCATTGCCTGCCGTGCATTCTGCTATGACAATCCATGCAATAAAGGTAATCTGCAAAAAGATAACTGTGTACTTTTTTTGTGTGTCTGATCTCCTTTGAGATCTTGTCCTGCACTTTCTGAAATGTTTCCTTGTCAATGATTGCAGGGTGCGTATTCGGGAATATTTTCAACTTGTCATCGCTGTTGTGAATGACTTTCTTATTCTTGTATGACGTGATCTCTGTGCGGAAATTAACCGTATCACCGATATATTCACGATGCTGCAGAATATCCCTTACCACAGATGCACTCCATACACACAGATCGTCAGCTTCCACCTTGATACCTTTTGCCATTCGTCTGTGATATGTCGGTCTTGGTATACCCTCAGCTTTGAGAATACGAGCGATCTGATACATACCAAAGAATTGATTCAGATACAGGTCAAAGATCCTGCGAACCACATTAGCCGCAGATTCATCGATCAGCCATGTCTGCTTATCCTCTGGTGTATTGTAATACCCATAAGGAAGCTTTGATGCAATAGACTGACCGCTGTTGCCTTTCTGACGTATCATGGTACGAAACTTTTTGGAAATATCACGGCTGTACCATTCGTTCATCAGGTTATGGATCGGCAGCAGGTCGTTCATTCCCTTGGCAGAATCCACGTTATCACTGATTGCAATGAAACGAACGTTATGCTTTGGAAATTCGATTTCTACATACTGACCGACCATGAGATAGTTTCTGCCCAGACGGCTCATATCTTTGACGATAATAGTGGAAACCTTTTTCAAGAGAGCTGATTTTTGCGGTTTCCCAATGAGAAACAAACCATAGGATAACTTGATTTCAGGGAAACGAAAAGGCTGCCGACAATGCGACAGCCCTTGATTTTTATGAAAGGATAACTTTTCTTAAATGCTTATATGACACTTCAAAATTGTTATAGCAGAATGCATAGAGGACATTTACATTGGAAAATCCTGTGATTCCGACAAGAATATAGTTTCGTCCGAAGCGGCTCATATCCTTGACAATAACGATTCCGATCAGCCCGTTTTCAATATCTTCAAGCATACGCTGAAAGTCAGGTTTGTTGAAATTTGTACCGCTGTAACCGTCATCTTTTATCACTTTGATATTTTGATAGGCATGATCATTGGCGTACTTCTGCAAGATTGCCAGTTGTGTGGTAATGCTGTTGCTGTCGCCGGCTGCATCATCGTCTTTTGAGATTCTGACATACAGAATTGTATAACGTAAGTTGTCTTTCATAAAGACCTCCATAAGAAAAAGTAGGTTGTTTTAATATAACCAACTTCTTGTGCGCACATGAAGGTTTTGGTTTGAGATATTATAGCATACTTAGAATACAAAAAAATGTATCGTGAACGTGTTTTCAGATTTTTATTATGAAATAATTGTAAACTTTACAATTATAGCGGTGCGGTTTTGCATGATATTTGCCATATAGAGTGAGGGGAAATCTGAACAGATTGAAAAATGGACTAACACAGCTGATCTGGAGTAGCAAGCAACGATGAAGATATTAACGTCCGTTAAATCTTCATCAGCTTGTTAGGGACACTTCGTTTTCCCTAACACCCTTTTGGAACGTTGCTGACGCAACGAAAATCAACAACAGCATAGACATAAGAAAGTGAGATTTGAACAATGAACAGAAAAAAGCGTGACAAGAATCTCATCTTCAAGGTCAATGAAGATGAGTGGAATATCATACAGAAACGTCTTGAAAAATGTAACGTTTCAAACATAAGCGATCTATTCAGACAGATGATGCTATATGGAATCTATCTGGAATACGACCATGAGGAACTGAAAAAAAATACGGCAGGCGGTTATGCGTGTGGCAAACAACGTCAATCAGATTGCACACAGAGTGAACGCTACAAGCCGTATTTACAAACAGGAACTTTATGAGTTGCAGGAGGGAGTGACTGAGATATGGCAACAACTTCAATCCATCCAATCCGAGTTACAGAAGCTAAATCCATCCAGCATGGAAACAAAAAGAATATGCAAAGAAAAACGCTCCTGTACTGGAGAAGTACAAGAGCGTTGGAAGTCAGTTAAAATTATTGTATCCGGACGGAATCTTTCCGTCAGAAACGATGCTTGACCGTCAAAGGCAGGCGTTGTATGAGGAACGGGAAAAACTTTATGAAGAATACCGCTACCTCAAAAAAAGAGTATGCTGATCTGGACAAGGCAAATCAGACGATTGACGATTATCTTGAAAGTTTGCGTAATGAGCCTGAATGTAAAAGGAAAAAGGGAGAGTTAGAATAACGATACAAACTGGAATTTATTTGTTTTTTTATAATTCTATTTCTTATTCTCCAAACAACCATCCATATACTATATGGTGTTAGCAATATAAGGACAAATTGAGATATAAAACCTATAGTATGAATCATTGGAAGGTATATTAACGTTAAAAGGAGTATTGAAAATAGAACAGTTAAAATGGTATGGAACTTGTGCTTATTAAAATAAAAGGCCCTGCGCAAAAATTGACATTATTATTCCAGTTAAAAACATAATTCCAAAAATAACAATGATTATAAATATTGCTTTTTCCATTTTTTATTCAGTTTCTAACAAATTTCTGTTTAACGATTTCTTTTTCCTGTATTTTCTGTCCCTCGGATTTCCTCATGATAGAAATAATCCACGATCACCGGATGTCCCTGCGGGACTCTGCCATAAGGCATTTCATTATCCACAAAGGGAC
>ERZ827528.911-NODE-911-length-33345-cov-4.843286_pt1 | contig 33345 bp, 29 predicted proteins | sample MGYA00519768_ERZ827528 | MGnify/ENA primary metagenome ERZ827528 (study PRJEB31778, sample SAMEA3449343) | human gut metagenome | biome: human gut; feature: human-associated habitat; material: faeces | place: United Kingdom | collected 2010/2012 ...
AGGTCGCGACTTTCCCTCTGGGGATGCGCAGGCAGACGAGCCGCATTTTTTCGTAAAACGTCATGATTTTCCCACCTTCGACCGTTGTCAGATTATTGTAGCACCGAACGGGGATTTGAACAACGGAAATTTATGCAAATCAAAAAAGGAGTGTTTTGTAATGAATAAAAAGGTACTGGTCCTGTCCTCCAGCCCACGCAAGGGCGGCAATTCGGAGACGCTGGCCGCGGCCTTCGCCAATGGCGCACTGGAAGCCGGGAATCTGGTGGAAACCGTACATCTCCGGGAAAAGAACTACGGCTTCTGCCGGGGCTGTCTCGCCTGCCAGAAGCTGGGGCACTGCGTCATCAGGGACGATGCCGTGGAGGTAACCGCAAAAATGCACGACGCCGACGTGCTTGTGTTCGCCACGCCGGTGTATTATTACAGCGTCAGCGGCCAGCTCAAGACCATGCTGGATCGCGCCAACCCGCTGTACGACACGGACTATGCCTTCACCAAAGCCTACCTGCTGGCGACGGCGGCGGAGGACGAGCCGGAAACGGTGGATGGCACCCGGGCGGCCGTGCAGGGCTGGGTGGATTGCTTCCCCCGCTGTGAATTGGCCGAGACAGTATTCGCAGGCGGCGTCAACGGCGTCGGCGACATTGCCGGACATCCCGCTCTGGAAAAAGCCTATCAGGCCGGGAAATCCGTGTGATTCCGGCATTTTTACCCAAAGAAAAGGCCGCATTCCCCTGACAGGGAATGCGGCCTTTGAAATTGATTCGCTGTCAGAGAGGCAAGCCCGGATTACCGGCCCTCGCGGATGGCAGCCTGTGGGACTACTATCCATGGAGGGGGAACAGCCGGAAGAAACCAGAATTTTCGTGCTGGATTTGCGTTTTCCCTGCAACTGGCAGTGCAAAGGCTTGTCCGGATCACCATCGAACCGCAGATACCAGTCGAATCCGTCCTTGGACACTACGATTTTGACTACGAAGGCTTCGATCACCGATTCGGGCACATCCTGCCCCTCGTCGATGTTGGTGTACTGCTCCAGAGCGTACTGGAGAACTGTGAGCTTCTCCGTGTAGTCCACAACTTCTTTGGGGGCCGCTTCTGCCGACAGGGTTTCGATCTCTTTCTGTAGCTGCTGCATCCTGGGTTCCAGCTCGGCGCACTTCATGCGGAAGGCCTCCCGGCTGAGATCCCCCTCGGCCCGCATTTCGATGTAACCGTCGATCTTCTTGGATAACTTTTCCAGCTCTGCCTGCTTGGATTTTAAGATGGCTTCCTTGTCCTGGGTTTCTTCCGTATCTCCAATGTGGGCTTCCAGAATGGAATTGGCAAGGGCCAGCACCTTGTCCTTTTGGGAGAGGTACTTCCGGAAGATCAGGTTCGCCATCATCTGCAACCGCCACTCCGGGATCATGGGTGTCTGGCAAATTCCGTCTAAGGGAAGCCCCTTCTTCTTTCTGCTTTCGTAGGAGCCGGTGCGGACGGAACTGTAACACTGATAGGAATTCTGTACCTGCCGGTCAGACCGGTCCCATTTCCGCATGTTGAAGGTGTGTCCGCATTCGCAGATCAGCAGCTTGCCCCAGACGGTGGTGCGGGGTTTCTTGCCTTTTGTCCGACCTGTGTTCAGATTCTTGCAACTTGTTCTCTTTAGTTCCATAATTCGCTGCACCCTTTCAAATTCTTCTACGGTGACGATGGGTTCGTGTTTGCCCTGTGCCTGGGTAAATTCCAGCTCGCCGTAGTTTTTTACTTTCTTTTGCTTCAGATAATCCGGCGTGTACTCCTTGTGGTAGGTCATGATGCCGCAGTAAAAGGAGTTCTTCAGCACATGAGAGATCACCGTGGGAAACCATTTCTCCTTCCCCTGAGAGGTTTTATATCCCCGCCGTTCCAGTTCATCCTTGATTTTCACAAGACCACAGCCATCCAGATACATGTCGAAGATCAGCCGGACGGTCTTGGCCTGCTCCGGATTGATGTGGAATTCCACCAGCTTGGTCTTGTCCGGCAGCAGTTCCTCATATCGATCATATCCCAGAATATTGCCGTTGCCGTAATAGACACCGTTATCCATAGATGTCTGCTGACCGCTCTTGACACGGATGGAGGTCTTGCGGCTTTCATCCTGGGCAAGTGTGGCCATGATGGTGAGCCGAAGCTCACCATCGCCGTCAAAGGTTTTGATGCCATCGTTGATGAAGTAGACCTCTACTCCATGTTCTTTCAGCATCCGGGTGTACTGCAAGGTGTCCACGGTGTTTCGAGCAAACCGGGACACCTCACGGGTCAAAATCAGGTCAAACTTGTGCTTTTTCGCATCCTCCATCATCCGCATGAATTCGGGCCGCTTCTCTGCGGATGTTCCGGTGATGCCCTCATCCACATACCGCTCCACCAGAGTCCATTCCGGGTGAAAATCCAGCAGAGGTTTGTACCAGTCCAGCTGATTCTCCAATGCGGATATTTGCGCCTCATGCTCCGTGGAAACACGGGCGTAGATCACCACTTTCCGCTTGAGATATTCCATGGAATAGGGAATCATGCTGCATCCTCCTTTTCTTCGAAAATTGCAAACTTTGAAAGATCCACCACATCTGCGTAGTCCTTCAGAATGTTGCGAAACATATATGCCGGGATTTCGCCGTCCTTGTACAGTTGCTCGATCAGCTTCAATGCGGCAAAATAGTGTTCAGCGGTGTATTCTGCGTTCATTTTAGCCATTTTCTTCTCCTCCTGCAAACATGCCGCTCATCGGGCGTTTTCCCGCTGCCGCTTTTTCTGATAGTCGGACAGCAGTTTCAGAATGGTTTCCTGAATCCGGGCGGCGGTGTAGCTTTTGGGGAAGAATTTCCGCAGATCTTCCACCCGGAAGCTGATTTTGTCCTGCTGATTGGCTTTCGGCTCCCGTAGGATGTCGAAGATCTTGTCTATGTTCAGTTCTCCGGCTTGGCTCAGTTTCTTGAGCTGAATCGCCTGAGAGAGCGAGGGGGTACAGTCCTCGCTCTCCATGGTTTCCAGAAGGTCACGCTGTTCCTGCGGGGTTAAGTAGGATAATTCCACGGCGGGAGTCAGGGCAATTCTGCTGTTGTCTACCATGGTAAGGATTTCGGGAATTAACTCTGTCAGGCGGATGTATCGGCGCACCTGAGTTTGGCTATCTCCGCTCTGTTCACCAATCATTGCAGCGGATTCCAACTTCCGACCAACTTGGTTGGAAGTTAAATCTGTGCGCTGTCCCTGACGGCTCATGGCATCCATTTTCATCTTGTAGGCAAACGCTTTCTCGCTGGGCAGAATCTTTTCCCGGTGGAGATTGCTGTCCACCAGGGCGATAGCCGCCGCATCCCGGTCCAGGGCATAAATTAAGGCAGGAACCGTTTCGATTCCTGCCTTTTGGCATGCGTATAATCTCCGGTGGCCGGAGATCACTTCATATTCGTCATTGGGGAGAGGTCTGACCGTGATGGGTGTCAGCAGTCCCTGGGTAAGAATGCTCCACACCAGCTGCTCCATTTCCGCATCGTCCTTTACCTGGAAGGGATGTCCCTCAAAGGGCCGCAGCTTATTCACAGGCAGCTGCGCAGCCTGAACAGTATTCTTTGCTTTATTCAACGGCAATAGGTTCCTTTCTTTCAGATTTGGGTTCGTTGTATTCTGCAATAATCTCGGGAGGAATGGCGGTCAATGTCTGCTGCAAGGAAGAAATGGTTCGCTGCAATTCTTCCTGCTGCTGCACCTTCTTTTCCAATTCCAGCAACCGCTGGACACTGGGCTTACCGCTATCTGCTTCCTTTTTCAGCTGGGCAATTTCCGCCTTCTGTTCTTTTTCTACTCGTTTCAGCGCCTTGGTCTTGGTCATCAACTCCGCAACACCGGGGATGTATTCATCCAGAATCTTGAGAATTTCCTCTCTCACCCGCTTGGCGTTCATGGGATTGATGCTGGACAGCAGTTCTCTCAGTTTCTGCTCCAAACGGTTCAGTTTTGTGGCCTGCTTATAAATTCGGGGCGAGATGTGGGTTCTGCCAGTGACACTGGCAGATTCGCCCCGCTCAAAGTCCAGGTATTTCTTCACCAAGTGCTTCCAGTATTCATCCTGCCACTGAGTCAGCTTCTTCTTGTTACCGATGATTTCCTTGGCGCTGAGCCGCCCGTCAGCGGTGATGGGGACAAAGCAAAGGTGCATGTGGGGCGTCTTCTCGTCCACATGCACCACAGCAGAAACAATGGTTTCTTCGGCCTGTTTGGTTTTCAGAAATGTCAGCGCGTATTCAAAGAATTCTCTGACCTCCCTGGGTTTCTTTCCGGCAAAGAACTCCGGGCTGGCAGTAATCAGGGTTTCCACCATCCGGACGCTGTCCTTTCTGGCCTTGCAGCCATTCTCCCGGATCAGACGGTTAGCTTCTTCCCGGTACTTCCCATTCGGCTTTACAAGATGGAAATTGTTCTTGCTCAGCTCCGTCTTGATGTCCGGGTTACTGGCATAAAACTCCTTGGTACGCTCGTTGTGGGCCTCAATTCGACTGATGGTGGGACCTTTGTATTTTGCAAATCGTAAAATAGCGTGTTGTGCTTTCATAATTGTTCTTGAACCTCCTTAGATCGTTTTGATAAATATCTGGCACATTCGATAACCAGCACCCGGTGCGCCTGCTTGCAAGTATGTACGCAGCGGCGGCATAAGGTGTTGTATTCCACGCGGCCTTGGTCGTTCAGAAACAGGGATAGCTCCCGTTTCTTCTTTTGCGACATGCGGGGCATTGTACCCCTCCTTCCGTTTTACTGTTGTAGTTGGGGGCGATTTTTGCTTGTTTTCGCCTCTGTGAGCAGCAAAGAAACCACCCCGGATACTGACACACAGCCGCACTTTCTATGGCGTAACTGTGTGTTTTCGGGGTGGTTTTCTCCGTTTCGACAGGGGCGATTTTGTAAAATGGTGTAGAATCCAAAATTATGTGTACCATACGTACATCCATACGTCCCGGTACGCAGGTATGTATGGTACGCATGTTTCGGAGTCCTTACGGAAACAGTTTCACAATGGGTTCGATGCCCCAGAATCCCCAGACTCTGCGGCCTTCCCGGTTGCGAACCTTGTTGTTATGCTCCAGATTGTATTCCTTCTCATGCTGGGCAAGGAAATTGCTGAAGCTTTTGGCTGCCATGGGCTTCTCAGAATTATCGCTGCACCACAGCTCGTAAACCGCATAGAAATCCTTGGAAGTGGTCTGTGCATCCGCTTTGAAGAGGAAGTACCCCTCCGACTCCATGAATTCCACGATGTTGTTTCCCTCTTTGATGGCAGTTTCCCGGTTGGCTTTGGTTCTTTCGCTGACGGTGAAGTGGTAATTCTGGGCGATCAGCCGTCTAAGACCCTCCAAGGCCCACAAAAGGATGCCCTCTGCTTCGCTGCAAAGCTTCTCAGCCAGAAAGGGATCATCCTCCCGGTGCTTGTCCTTATCCCGGACGGAGAGAATCAGCTGCCGCCGGAAGAATCCTTCGCTGCGGTCATAGAGGGATTTCATGGTGCCGTTGCCGAAGACCATGAATCGGGAGAACAGCCAGCCCTGGTAGCTCTGCTTACCTTTTCGTTCCAAGTCCAGAGGCAACTCGGCAGTGACGATGGTTTTAATGTGGTTGGTCTGGGGCAGGGCCTCCAGCTTCATGTCATCATCCACCATCACCAGCAGATGCTCCAGATCCGCTCGGGCGAAGGGACTGATTTCCACCTTCTGAATGCTTCCGGTATTCATGTTGTCTCCCAGCAGGGCGCGCATCACGAGGCCAACTCTGGACTTACCCTCGCCGCCTTTGCCCACCAGGAACAGCATTTGCTGTCCCTTGGTGGTAGGGATCAGGCAGTAGCCCATGTATTCCTGCAAGGTGGCGATGTCCTCCGGATACAGAAGCTGATTAAGAAACGCAAGCCACTTTGTGGGTGTCGCTGCGCCGGGGTTGTAGGCAACAGGAAGCCGGTTGATGCAGAAATCCTTGACGGGGTCAAATTCTCCGGAGAGGAAGTATGTACCGTTGGCAAGGTGGATTCTGTCTGTATAGGCAGGCAGCGGTTCGGAATAGCTCATCACCCGCATGGTGTCCAGCAGATTGTTGATCTTCTTGGGAATTCCTACGGTCACATAGGGTTTGATCCAATCTAGGATTTGCTTCCGGAGCCGGTTCTCATCCGTTACCCGCCCGTTGACGGTAAAGAAGGTGTCGTTGATGCAGATCATGGGGTACTGCTCCAAGAAGGATTTGCAGAACTGCACTTCATTGATCTTATCCCCAGCAATCCACACCGGTGCTTTGTTTTCAGACGGCATCTCTTTCATGAATCTTTCTCAGCTCCTCTCCCACATATTCCCGCAATTCGGGGATGTAGTCATTCTCCATCAGACGGTTAACGAGGGTGCTCTGCATCTCGAAGGGGGCTACTGTCAGGTAGTCCAACACATCGCAGATATACGGCAGAACCTGGCAGGCTTCCACAAACCGGTCATCGATGGGTTCCTCCGGAGAGGTGGGCGCATAGTGTTCTTTCCAGTCTGCAAGCACTTCTTCATAACCAGCCAGCGTCCGGATGCACAGAATCAGCAAGTTCCGGTATACGGACAGATCGGAAATGGCTTCCTCGGCAGCGGCCTCGTCCGGCCAACTCCGCTCTGTGTCGGAACTGATGGCACCCAGGCCGAAGTCCATAGCCAGCTTCTTGGCAGCAGACCAGCTGCTGATCCCGAAGAGGTTTGCAGTGAAATCAATCACATCACCGAACGCCTCACAGCCGAAGCAGTAATAGTAATCCTCGTTCAGCTTCAGGCTAGGAGTGTGATCCTCGTGGAACGGACACCGGGCCATTCCGTTTTTGCCTACGGTCAGGCCGTAGCTTTTGGCTGCTTCCGGCACGGAAACAGCTTTCTTGATTTTTTCGTACATTGTCATTTTCATAACCCTTTCGTAAAAATAGTAAGGACTGGGATTGCCCTCCGGGCAGGCAATCTTTGTCCTCCTACTTGGGTTATGTCTAAAAACGGAAAATACACTCCGAACCCGGGACAGGTTAAAACCGACTCCGGGACAAGGGAACTGTCCGCTATTTTGGACGGAGTGATTGATATATTTTGTGTAAGCGAAATAAAAAAGTACTTTATTTTAGAACATTCGTTTGATATAATAGGAACACAATAAGGAGGTGTGCATCTATGGCAGAGAAAATCACGGGAGAAAGCAGCGTTCTGACCCTGGATTTCTGGGAAGAGGAAGTGATTTACGAAGGGCAAACATTTCCGGCAGGGACCCTTTCCTGCCATGCGCTGAACATCCCGGATGATGTGATTTCCAAAATGGAAACCCTGTGCAAGGGTTTGAATCAGTTTATGGGTACTTTCAATTCCGGCAAGGGCGATCCTGCCCTCTTACCCGCTGCACGGCAAAGCGCCCTTAAGCTGCTGGAATTGATGCTGGCCCACAAGCCTTTCAGCTATCTCAATGGGGCAGCGTTCCGGGGTCTGATCGAAAAAGCATTCGTACCCAACAGCGTGAAAATTGCCAATGCCTTTATTCAGGCTCAGCGAACCGGTAAGCTGACGGAGCAGTTGGAAGGTCGATACGAAGACGGCATTCTACTCTGCCGCCTGCTGCCGGTGCTGGCCCATCTGGGGTATTCTTTGAAAGAGTTCAAGAAAACCATGGTGCCCTTTGCGGAACACATCCACAGCGCAGAAAAGCGGATCGACATCAGCTACGCAGAAATCTTCCAACAGTATTTTCCAAAGGAGCCAACCTTTCAGGATGCTGGTGGCTGGATGAGTATGACCAATGTGACCCAACAGTATGTGACCATCCCGCACCCGGAAAGGGGACATGCCCTCCTGGTAAAAAGGATGCACTATGTCAGTTTTGTGGGGATGCTCCGGGCAGATTTCTTTGAGGGACTGCGCTGGGGTCATGGCCCGAAGCGGTGTCTAAACTGCAACCGGTGGTTTCTGACCACCAACGGGTATCTTACAAAATACTGTAACGGTCTGGCTCCCAAGGACCCCAGAGGCAGAACCTGCCGCTCCGTGGGCGCCAAGGCAGGCGAAAAAGAAGATCCCAAGGGACACACCATCAAGCAGGAATACGAAACCCGGAGAAATTCTGTCAGCAAGGCTGTCCACCGGGGCAGCATGGACAAGGAGCTTGCTGTCATCATTATGAAGCTGGCAGAAGAAAAGAGAACGAAAGCGTTCCGGGACAACACCTATTTGCAGAATACCTATAAAAAAGAAATGCAGGCCGATGCCATCAAAGCGGAGGCTTTGGCGCTGCTGAAACGATAACGGGAAGGAGTGATTTTCTTGCTGAAAGGCTTTACCTGGAATATGGACAACTACATCATGGCCAGGGGCTTTCGGCAGGAAAATATGCTCCTTACCCGTGAGATTGCGGAGCGGATTTTTCAGTTAGATCCGGCACCGCCCAAGATGGAGAATCTCAACGATTACATACTCGCCGCTCTGGAAAAGAAAGATCTGCAATACTTCTCCTTTTTCCTCCATCAATATGAGCCGAGGCTGAACCGAGTAATCCGTGGGGCGCTTGCCCAGGATGCGGATATCCGGTACGACCCGGAGCTGCTGATGGACATGAAGATGAACTGTGTTCACATGATGCTGGAGAAATTGGAAACCTATGATCCATCCAAGAATGCGGAGTTCACCACCTATATCTATCACGATATCTACGATGCGATCCGGGAGTGTCAGATGCGGAAAGAGAGCTGGTCCTTCAAAAAGCTCGCTTATTACAAGAAGGTCCGTACTGCTGCATGGATGTTGAATAATCTGCAAAATCCAGCCGAAGAATTCATAAAGAAATACAACTGCAAGCCCAAAACAGCGAAGAAATTTCTGCAGGCAGCCAAGACCATTCGCAATCAGAAAGAATATCTTCTAACTGATGAGGACGGCGATGTGGTCAACGAAGTGGGAGAAGACCACTTCTGGAACTATGCGGAGATTCTACAGAAGCGGGTTCATGTATCGGCGGTGCGAAAAGCCTTTGACCGGCTCACTACGGAGGAACAGTTCTATCTGGAAGCCCGGAATGCTATCTGCATGACTTGCGGAAAAGTGGAACCGCTGAGAAAAAGGAAAACCTTTGATCAGATCGGTGATACCTTTGAGTTCACCACAGCCAACGGCGCGGAAAAGGCTTACCACCGTGCAGTGAACCGGCTGGCCCGGAATCTGGCAGAGGATAATGCTATCCGGATCGTGACCGTCCGGCAAAAGGAAGTCACCCGGAAGAAAAAGATAATCACCACCGCAACCTACGAGTATCAGGCAGACTGCGACGGCAAATGGGGCGAGATTCAATTTGACTTTGAAGCAGGGACAACGGAAATTGTCCGACTTGCCGATTGGGATACCACGATCAGCAATGTGTACGCAAAGAAAGCGATAGAGATCATTTTGGAAAGCTACAAGACGCAACTGCCGAAAGAAATGACGGAGGCATTCGGGAGGAACTAAGGATGCGTTGTTGCGGCAAGACGGGGGTGTGATATACCATTTTGCTCCCCCGGTGATGCAGCTCCGCTATAAGAATTTCTCACAAAATTCTCTCCGCTCCGCCGCGCCACCTACACCCGAACAGCCGAATTTTGCTCATAGCAAATTCTCAGATTTCCGAACCGCAAGGTTCGCAAAATCCGCCTGTTCTGTGGGCATCTCAAAGTGCTTGCTCCTTCATCGGTCAACCCCTTTGAGCCACCCACGGTCGCAAAAGGTATAACACACTAGACTTTCCAACGGAAAATCGTGTGCCAACAGGGCGCTTTCACCCCTATTGGAAACCCAGAAGTGAAGGAACCTGCAGTCCCTTTACAATCCCAGCTCGTTTATGCATCTGTACCCACAAACTGAAAAAACGGGTTTATATGCACAGAACCATAAACGCAAAAATCCCCACAGTCGATCCTCCGGTAAGAGAGAAAAGACTGTGGGGATTTTTATATGCCGCATTCATGAAAACGATAGAAATTCATGCGTCACGCACCGCTTTGGCGATGCAATTTTCAAAATACTCATATCCAGTCGAAAGCTGTGGATAATAATTGAATTTCTGTTGATGATGGAATTCTATGAAATTTATGGTGAAATAAAGCGGGCAAAACCAAGCCAACACTAGAGACTACATTTCCGTAAACGCATAACCTCCATATACAATATTATTTTGGGCTCTTCTGTGATGACATCACGCTTTTAGAAATCATCTCCACCGCAGCAAAAAGCACCCGCAGATTCTCCTACAGATTCCCAATAATCGCTCCGATTTCTTCTTCTGTCAACGGACGGTTTAACGAGAACGCTTTGGTAACTGCCTGTTTCAAAACACGGTGTTTTTTCAGTCGCTCCCTGTTTTGGTGCGCCCATTCCAAAACATCCTCTGTGCCATCCGGAATCGCATTCTCAATTCGTTCCCGTAAACACGCAGCAGCCGCAGGACAAGTTCCTCCCGTGGATATGGACACGGTCAGATCCCCCTTGGTGATCAGTCCGGGAAAGTAAAAGCTGCAAAGCCGCGGCACATCCACCACATTGACCGGGATACGGTATTGTCCGCACAGTGAAGCAATTTCTTCTGCTTTCGCAACATCCGTGTCCCCCACAATCACCATAGCCGGCGCGGTTCGGGCATCTGCTTCCGTAAAAGTCTGCTTATGGGTCAATACAGCCTCGAAAGGCTTCATTTTCTCTGCTTTCTGCCGGATTTGCGGTCCGTCTCCGATGAGATAAACCGTCTTTCCGGACAAATTAACGCTGATGGGAAAATGATTCATAGCTTACTCTCCTCGCAGTAGTATCGCCAGCCGCCTTCTGTACCGGTACGACAGAGCCGTACCCCAAATACCGAAGAAATCATTCCGGATGCATAAATCTGCTCCGGCGTTCCATCCGCTACGATTTTTCCATCCCGCATCAGTATCATGTGGTCTGCCGTTTGAAAGGCATGGGGAAGATCGTGAATGATCATAACAACGGTCTTTCCCTGTGCAGCCAGCATCCGCGCCTGCTGCATCAGCTGCAGCTGATGGGAAATATCCAGATAGGTGGTCGGTTCATCCAAAAGGATCACCGGCGTATCCTGGACCAGCGCCATAGCAATATAAACTTTCTGCCGCTGTCCGCCAGAGAGATTCTGCACCAACTCATCTGCCAACTCCGCAACACCCATGGTTTTCATAGCAGCATCCGCAATGGCATAGTCCTCTTTTCGGTAGCGGCGGGGATAGCCCAAATAAGGAAATCTGCCATGGAGAACCAGACGCTCCACCGTAATATCCGGAACCTGGCGGCTTTGGGCAAGGTATGCCACCCTCTGAGCTAGCTGTCGCTGTGGCAGCGTCAGGATATTCTCGCCATCCAGTACCACTTGCCCGCTGTCTGCTGGGATGATTCCGCACAGGGCTTTCAACAGTGTGGATTTTCCGCAGCCATTAGGGCCAAGGATCACGGTTACTTTTTCGGATGGGATCCGAAAATCTACATGTTCCAACACATGTTTGTCCAAATAACCGGCACTTAAGCTTTTCACTTCAAGCATGAGCGTGCCCTCCTTTGCGTTTCAGCAGCAACATTAGGAACATGGGGCCACCGATAACAGACATCAAAATACCCACAGGCAGTTCATAAGGTGCAAACACCACGCGGGAGACCGTATCACACAATGTCACAAATCCCGCGCCACCCAAGGCGCACACAGGAAGTAAATATTGGCTGTCGCTGCCGGTCAGCTTGCGCATCGCATGGGGCACAATCAGGCCAACGAAGCCCAGCAGTCCCGCAAAACTCACCGCCGCTCCCGCCAGCAGTGCCGCCAGCACCAAAAATACGGTGCGCATTCGCTTCACCGGCAGGCCCAGGCTTTTTGCTGTGTCCTCTCCCAGTGCAAGAACATCCAGTTCATTGTGCATAAGCAGCAAGGCAGTCATTGCAGCAAGAATCAGTACCCCTGCCGGCAGAAGACGGGTATGGGAGACGGATGCAAAGCCGCCTGCCCGAAAATCCACACTCATCATGGCAACCTCTGGAATCAAGGTGGTCACTGCTTCGGAAAGGGCGTTTAAGATCGCATTGACCGCAACGCCTGCCAAAATCACAGTCGTACGGGAAGCACCTGTCTTTTGCCCTACATAAACAACCAGAAGCATGGCACCCATGGCACCTGCAAAAGCCGCACCGGCAATGGCCCAGCCGGATAACGCACCCAGAGCGCAGCAAACCGTTACCGCCAAGCCTGCGCCTGCGTTGACACCGATAATACTGGGAGAAGCCAACCGGTTATGCAGCACAATCTGGATCACCGCACCGGACACCGCAAGAGCCGCGCCGGACAGCAGGCAGGCAGCCGTTCTGGGCAGGCGGGAATACCAGAAGATAAATCCGGCAGTTCCCTGGGGACCGGCAAGCAGTGCGCTGTACAGTTGGTTCAAGGTCAGTTTCACGGAGCCAAGGCAAATACTCAGCAGCGCTGCAGCCACGCAAAGCAGCAGTGCTCCCCCAATGACGGTTTTCTTACTTTTCATTGCTTAAAATCGCCTCTAATCTTTCGTAGGCTTCTCCCCAACGGTGGTTGGGTTTTAAATTATACAGGTTTTTTTCCATGATGTAGACCCTGCCGTCCTTCACCGCTGACAGCTGGCTCCACAGAGGATTGCTTTCCAGCTCCAGAGCAATTTTCTCCATCATGCCGTCAGTATCGTCTCCCCGCTGAACAATGAAAATATAGTCAGGATCTGCTGTCAGGATATATTCCAGACTCAGATTTTCCAGCAGGGATTTCTCAGAATCCGCAATATTGACACAACCCAGAGATGCCAGCATCTCGCCCAGCACATTATTTTTACTGTTCTTTGCGCTAATATTGGAAGCAGATGCCACCATGCACAGAACCGTAGGCGCTTCCTCTTCCGACAAGCGCCGACGACTTTGCGCCAAAACAGCCTCGATCTGCTTTTGTACGGTCAGACCGTTGACCTCATACAAATCCTTTCTTCCGGTGATATCGGTACATATCTTCAGCAGCCGCAGATAGTCATCAAAATCGCCCACATCAAAATAGGCAACGGGAATCTTTGTGGCTTCCAAGGTTTCCTTCCATTCCACATTCTGTCGGGTATTCGTACTGGCTAAAATAAAGTCCGGCTCAGCGGACAGCAGAAGTTCCATGCTCAAAGATTTGGTGTTGCCCAGATTGACTGTATCTGCAGGCAATTCCAGCTGCAGATCATCCCAGGCATCGTCTGCGGTGGCGATCACCTCACCACCGGCCAGCTGCCAAATCTGCGCAAAGCTACCCAACAGCGCTGCTACACGCTGAGGATTATCCACGGTGATCTGTCTTCCAAGATCATCGGTAAAGGTCACGCCTCCGGCTTCTGCCGTTCCGGATGCGCCACAACCGGTCAGCAAAAACAGGCTCATCAACAGTGCTATCATTCGTTTCATATATAAACCTCACGGCGAACATTCAAGTTAATAGTAATTTATCATGACACAGACGAAAAAAGAAAGGACCGCTGTGGCAAAAAGGCATAATTTCCCCTCAGGCAATGGCTCCTGAGGGGAAACTTTCAAAGCCCTTTCACCGTCTTACGCGGTCCGGCAGTTTCCAATCAGGGGGATGATTGATTTCCTATGAAATTAGCAGGTGGCGCCGCCCTTAACGGTCTTGCTCAGGATGGCTTCCTTATCGATGGTACCGGTGGTCAGCTTCTCGTTGACATAGTCGAAGCCCAGACGGTTGACGGTATCGGCAAAGCGCTCGCCGGAGATACCCTCGTCACGGAACAGCAGAATTGCCTTTTCGACAACATCCATAACTTCTTCTTCACTGGTGAAAATCTTGGTCAGAGGCTGGCCATGGGCAACCTTCTTGCCCCAGCGGCCGCCAATATAGACCTTAAAGCCGTACTGATATTCCTCAAATGCACCGAAGGGGCACTTGCCGGCACAACGGCCGCAGTTGTTACATGCATTGGGATCGATGCTGATCTTGCCGTCAACGACCTGAGCAATCTTGATGGGGCAGGACTCCACTACCTGGCACTTCTTACAGCCACGGCACTTGGTGTAGTCGACCATGGGAACTCTCTGGCCGATGATACCCAGGTCGTTCAGGCTGGGCTTAGCGCAGTTATTGGGACAACCGCCGACGCAGATCTTGAACTTGTGAGGCAGGGTGACACCGTGGTAGCCGATGTAGAACTTCTCGTGGATCTTTTCGGACAGACCGTAGGTATCGGCCAAGCCGTACTGGCAGGTGGTACCCTTACAGGAGACAACAGGACGAACCAGAGAACCGGTACCGCCAGTGGACAGGCCATGCTCAGCCAGGAAATCGATCAGAGGCTGAATATTCTCATGCTTGACGCCCTGGATTTCCAGAGTCAGACGGGTAGTCATGGCAACAGCACCGGAACCAAACTTCTCTGCAGCCTCTGCCACAGCACGATGCTCATCGGAAGTGATCTTACCATTGCGAGTAATGACACGAACATTGAATACGTCGGGGTAGCGCTTATCCTGCAGGCAGCCCAGACCCTTGACGCGCTTGATCTCCTCGGGAGGCAGAACACCGCCTTCGAACTGAATCTTTACCTGGTTTGCGAACAGACCGCCTTCCAGAGCCAGGGTGTTGGTGTAGCCGTATGCCTTCAGACGGTTCTGCAGGAAGTAGCCACGCTTACCCTTAGCGCAGACCAGCAGCAGCTTAGCATCCAGATCCAGGCCGTCAATGGGGCCGGTGACCTTTGCCAGATCGATCCACTGAGCACCGGGGATGGAGGGAGCGGGGCTGACATCGATGACCTTGTAGCCCTTTGCCTTGGTAGCGGCATACTGGGCGGGAGTCATGGTCTGGTACTCGCCGGACATCTTGTTCTCCAGAATGTAGCAAGCCTGGACGAAAGGATGGATCGCAGTAGAGAAAGGAGGTGCGTAAGCAAAGTCCAGCGTATCGAAATCCTCAACCTTAGCACCCATGGCAATGCCGGTGACAGCAATGTCAACCATCTTGTCCACTGCACCTGCACCCAGAACCTGAATGCCCAGCAGCTTATGGGTTGCCTTGTCAGCAATCAGCTTGGTCATAAAGGTGGAAGCGTCGGTATAGTAATGTGCCTTATCGTCAGTAACACAGGTAACGGTGATCACATCGTAGCCTGCTTCTTTAGCCTGTGCCTCGGTCAGACCGGTACGGCCTGCGTTCAGACCTTCAGCCAGCTTCACAACGCCGGTGCCCAGGCAGCCGCCGTAGGAAACAGCTTCGCCGGTCAGGTTCTTGGCCAGCAGACGGCCGGTGATATTGGCGGTAGAGCCCATGGCGGACCACTGACCCTTACCGGTCAGACGGTTGAATACCTGAGCGCAGTCGCCAACAGCGTAAACATCGTTCAGATTGGTGCGCTGGAACTTATCCACCACAACGGTGCCACGGTTCAGCTCAATGCCGGAGTCGGCAAGCCATGCGGTAGCGGGACGGACGCCAATTGCCAGAACAACAGCTTCGCCGTCGAAGTTGCCAACGGAGGTGCGGATACCGGTTGCCTTGTCGCTGCCCAGAATCTCGGTGAGGCCTGCGCCGGTGACAACACGGATGCCCTTTGCCTGCAGCTGCTTACGGATGTAGTCGGCCACCTCAGCGTCGAACAGGTTGGGCATAACCTGAGAAGCCATGTCAACTACAGTAACCTTCAGACCCTTGGCCAGCAGGTTCTCTGCAATCTCCAGACCAATGAAGCCGCCGCCGACAATAACTGCGTTGCGGCACTTGTTCTCGTCCACATAAGCGCGCAGGCCGATGGCGTCATCAGGAGTACGCATGGTGAATACGCCGGGAAGGTTCGTACCGGCCACATTGGGAACAAAGGGGGCAGCGCCGGTAGCGATGACCAGCTTGTCGTAGGAAACGACTTCGCCGTTTGCGAAAGTAACGGTCTAGGCAGCAGCGTCAACGCCCACAGCTTCCATCTCGGTCTTGACCTCAACGCCGGTGAGGCCGGTGTACTTTGCAGGGGTGTTGACGATCAGCTCGTCACGGCTTTCGATGCTGCCGCCAACATAGTAGGGCAGGCCGCAGCCAGCATAGGAAATATCCTTGCTCTTGGTGTAAACGGTGACTTTCGCGCTTCGATCCTGACGCATCAGCTTGGCAGCGGTCTTGGTACCGGCGGCAACACCGCCGATTACAACAACGTTCATATCAGTAACTCCTTTTTTATTTTTCCGGTTTTCTGCAACCGTTCAGTACTTAGCCAATGTAGCCTGCAAACAGGAAGCCGAAGGCATAGGAAGCAATGGCAACGCACAGCCAGGTGATGCCGCCCAGTGCGATGGGCTTCAGACCCTTGGAGAAGACATCCTTAAACTTGATTTTGAAGCCGACGCCTGCCAGAGCTGCTGCAAACAGATACTTTGCCAGCTTGCTCAGAACGCTGGTAGCGGTAGCGGTGAAGAAGCCAAAAGTGTTCAGACCGGCCATAACCACAAACCACAGGATAAACATGGGGAAGGTCTTCTTGGCAACAGCCAGAGGGCTGTCGTTTGCGTCAGCTTCGCCATTCTTCTTTGCGCGGGATGCCATGATCAGAGTCCATGCCAGAGCAACAAAGATCAGCATGGTGGTACGAACCAGCTTGACATTCAGGGCACCGTTGAAATCAGCATTGCCAATGATACCTTGCCAGGTTGCCTGTGCACCTGCAACAGAAGATGTGTCATTGATAGCAGTACCGGCGATGAATGCGAACTGATTGTCGGTCAGATTCAGCAGCTGGCCGATGTAGGGGTAGGAGAATGCGGCGATGGTATCAAACAGGAAGATTGCAGCCATAGCGAAAGCAATTTCCTCTTCCTTTGCCTTGATGATACGGCTCAGGGTTGCGATCGCAGTACCACCGCAGATGCAGGTACCGCCGCCAACCAGGATGGAAGTATTCTCAGATACCTTCAGAACCTTGCGGCCGATCACCAATGCAACGGTGAAGGACAGCAGGATGTTGAAAATGATCAGGGGCAATGCACGGATACCGGTACCCAGAATTGCTGCAAAATTCAAAGTCGCGCCGGTTGCAATGATGCCCCAGTTCAGGAACTGCTTGGAGCAGTAGGTGGTGCCTGCCTTGAATTCCTTGGAAACGCTGGGCAGCACATTGCAGATAATCATAGTTACCAACAACGCCAGCATGGGGCCGCCAATAACGGTTCTTCCGAACCAGGCCTTCTGCAGGGTAGTGGTCTCGTTTGCCAGTACACCGACCACGATGCACAGGATAATTGCCAGAGACTTACCCCACTTGATGGTGTTCTTGTTTTCGCTCATGGCTTTACCTCCGTTATTTCTATCTTTCTTCTTCAAAAAAGCACTGTTTCGTGCTTTTTATATCGATTTCTACTTGATTATAGCATAGCATTCATGATAAAATCAACTTAAAGAATATTTATGAATCGATCATATAATCTTATCACGGAGGTTCTTTATGGTAGACCGTCGAGTGGACACATTTTTGCTTTTGTGTCAGTTAATGAATTATCGAAAAACTGCGGATGCCCTTGGCATTACACAGCCTGCTGTCACACAGCAGATCCACTTTCTGGAACGCGAATACGGCTGCAAACTGTTTACATACCAGAATTCCCGGCTGCAGAAAACAGAAGCGGCCATCACATTGGAGCAGTATGCCCGGGCTATACGCCTGCAGGATCAGCATTTGCGTGATAAACTCAGCAGTACGGTCCGGGAGTTGAAGATCGGTGCCACAAAAACAATCGGCGATTATGTGCTGAAAGAGGATATCCAGCGGTATTTAAGCAAGGAAGATCATGCGTTGTCACTGGTTGTGGATAACACAGAGCATTTGCTGAAAATGCTGGACGAGAATCAGCTGGATTTCGCGGTGATCGAAGGCTATTTTGACCGTTCCCTGTTTGACAGCCAGCTTTTTCGCAAGGAGCCCTTTGTGGGTATCTGTCCGCAAAATCATCCATTTGCCGGAAAAGAGGTTTCATTGGAAGAGCTGTTTCAGGAAACCATTATTCACCGGGAAGCGGGCTCCGGTACCCGGGCAATCCTGGAGCAGAAGTTGCAGGGTTACAACGAATCCCTTGACCGGTTTAAGCGGCAGATCTGTATCTCCAGCTTCCCTGTGATTCTTGATCTGGTAAAAAAAGGATTTGGCGTTTCGTTCGTATACGAAGTATTGGCAGACAGTGATCCTAACATTGCAAAGTTTACAATCAGAGGAGAACAGATTGTCCGGGAGTTTAATATCGTATATCTGAAGCACGCAGATCTTCAGGAAAAAATAAGCTGGTTTTTCCCTGGGAGGAATGAAGTATGATCAAAATCGCTGTTGTCCAGGAATGCGCCCATGAAAATTTGTCGAACAACCTGGAAATAACGCAAAAATATGCAAGCGAAGCAGCACAAAGAGGATGCTCAGTAATTTGCTTCCCGGAATGTTATCTCACAGGATATCGTCCTGACAAAGCTGTATGCAACGCAATTTCGTTAAACGCTCCCGCTTTGCAGCAGGTATCCAAAATCGCCACGGAAAATGCCATCGACATTCTGGTAGGATTTATGGAAAAATCAGATGATTCTTTTTATATTACCCACGGTCTTTTCCGAAAAGATGGTACCCGGGACTACTACCGCAAAACCCATTTGGGTCAACGGGAAAAGACAGTCTTTTCTCCCGGAAAGGAATTGAAGATCCTTTCCCTGACCAATGGAACCAGAATCGGCATTCAGCTGTGTGTGGAGACCCATTATCCGGAAATCACCCAAACTCTGGCCTTAAGGGGGGCTGAGGTGGTTTTCGCACCCCATGCGGTGCCGCGCATCTCCGGTAACAGAGAAAAAATCTGGAGCAAATATATCCCGGCCAGAAGCTATGACAACCGCATTTACATGGCTTGCTGTAATTTATGGGATAATACGAGCTTCGGCGGCGGATGTCTGGTCACCGGTCCCAGAGGAGAAGTCGTTTCCGCCTGCTTTGATGGCAAGGCATTCCTCCTGGTCTGTGAGATTGACGAAGATCTGATCGCCTCGTTTCGAACCCTCGGAAATAAGCGTTCCGCCCACTTCTACCCATCCTTACGCCGCCCTGAATTGTATGAGTGAAATAATTGCCGAGTATATGGCAGTCGAAGATCTACGCGCCAAAGGTATCTCTCCTGCCTTTCTGGTGACTGACCATGTTAGCTTCTATGAGCGGTACGGCTGGGAATTCCTGTGCATGGTACAGGGTGACGGCGAACCTGATATGACTCGGATGTACATTCACAGATAATCATTCCGCACAAGCCTTTTATCAAGTACATTTGTCACGCTTTTACTTGAAGAATTTTGACAGGTAAGGTGTTTGTATTCCCAATGCCCATCTATCAGAAATAGTGGTTGCGCTGCAACCACTTTTTTCGTCAAAAGCGTGACATATGCCCATCATTAAGCCAGTTGAGCACTATAATTACATACAGCAAAATATGTTTGTCTACCGGAAGAACACGTTTTGGACGAAATGGCAGACAAACAAAAAGCAGTCCCGAAAAAGGCATTTTTCGTGCCTCATCGGGACTGCTTTTGACTTTCTCATATCATATCGGAACTCAAAAATGTTGTAAAAATGTAGTAATTTGGGTGTGCAACGTGATTTATCGTTGATTCTCTAGGCGAATCTCAGCTGATTGGAGTAGTGCCGTGGCAAAGAAGTTTAAAAATCCTTCAAATCTTCCATGGACCGCTGTACAAAACGATTCTGGGTCATATCCAAATGTGCATAAATCTCCATAGTGGTACGGATACTGGAATGACCGATGGATTTGGAGAAGGTAGCCAAGTCGAAGTCGGGATCATTTTTGTGCTTGATGTAATAGTGGGTCACATAAGTATGACGAAGGCCGTGGACGGTGACGGTGTGAGTTAGACCAATCTTTTTGCAGATTTTACGATGTCCCTGGCTGGTACTGCAACTGACACCACTGCCAAAGGGGAAGTTGGAGGATCCGCAGATATACTTGTGTTCCCGGCGGATTGCATCGTATTTTTCTTTGATGACACGCTTGGCAGACTTCTGCTCCGGACCGGCATAGTCCACCTCTGCCTGTCGGAGTTCTTCTGCCATCCGCTTATTGATAACCTCGGACTGTTCATCAAACTGCTTGCGAAGCATCTGTAAATCCATCACGGCCTGCTTATTCAGAACAATGACACGCTCGCCGGATTCAGTTTTCGGTGTCTGGGTGATCTTCTCGCCGTCTACATAGACCATGTTCTTGTCGATCAGAATAGTTTTGCTGTAATCGTCATAGTCTGCCCAGGTCAGCGCCAAAGCTTCGCCCACACGCAACCCAGTATGCAGGATGAAGAGAAGTTTGTAACCAGCGGTGTGATACAGTAATTCCTTACCGGCATTCAAGAGGTCAGCGGTTCGATCCCGCTTATCTCCACCAAAACACCGAGAACTCAAGGGTTTTCGGTGTTTTTCTTTTATTTTCCGAATTTTTTGCTTGATTTTGGACTCTGGGTTACAAGGACTAGACCGCTTGTATTTCTCTGAATTTTGAAGTATTCAAGAGGTGCAATTATGGCTAGAATAACCATGCGAAAAACCCAAGAAACAAAACTTTCTGAGATTTTCACCCTTTACCTCGCTTCGGCTGCCGCACGAGGAGTCAAAGACAAGACGCTCAGAACTTACGAACAACACTTCAACGCAATTTCAAAGAGATTGGATGTGGATTCTAACATCTCTTTGATAACTTCCAAAGACCTTGACAAGATGATTCTGAGGATGCGTGAGGATGGCTTGTCCGACAGCTCAATCAACAGTTACACACGAACGCTGAAGGTCTTCTTCTCTTGGTGTAACGAACAGGGCTACACAAAAACCAATCTCAAAATCTACAAGGCATCCGAAACTGTGAAGGAAACCTACAGTGATGACGAACTCATGACGCTCCTGAAGAAGCCTGAAGCCGATTGTAAGTTCTGTGAGTATCGCAATTGGGTCATCGTGAACTTCCTTCTGAACAGCGGTTGTCGGGCTGCTACAGTTCGCAACATTCAGAATCAGGATGTAGACTTGAGCCGCAAGCAGATTGTTCTCAGACACACGAAGAACGGCAAGGTTCAGGTCATTCCCCTCTGTTCTGCAATGGTTGGCATTCTGAGGGATTACATGGCAGTTCGTGAAGGTACTTCCTCCGATTACTTGTTCTGTAATATCTGTCCATGTTGTCAGCGTCAAAGCAGACTTGCAGGCATTCCCAAAACAAATCATAGGTCATTTCGATTTGACCTTCCAAGGCTGCTTTTTGCTGTTCGGTGAAGGGCAACAACTTCCTGTCGATTTCTTTGATTTGACGCTGCAAACGCTCGACCGCTTTCACAAGTCCTTTCCGGCGAACTCGCAATTCGTCCTCTTCGGATAGATACCAACGCTTTCCAGCGTGGTCGCAATTATAGCAATCCTCTTCTTGGCAATTCTCGCACTCAACAGGCAAAGGGTTCGCTTCCAACCATTCCATTGACAATTCCTCCTTGCATCGCTTCACCTTCTTACATTATAGACACATCTTTGAGTATGTTCAAGTGGCAATTTACAGAAGATAATATTGTCATCTTCTCGAAGGGTGGGTTGTTTATGGTTAGTTACGAGCCTCTTTGGAAAACCATGAAAGAACGAAATATCACAACTTACACCCTGATTTATAAATTGGGTTTCAGTCCGAACACAATCAACAACCTGAAGCACAACAAATCAATCACAATTTATACGCTCGAAAAACTTTGCTCTGTCCTAAAATGCACACCAAACGATGTGCTTGAGTTTACCGAAGAGTAAAATGCTCCTACCTTTTTGTGGTAGGAGCATTTTTGTTTAGTACATCTCTCGAATCTTATCCATGTACGCTCTGAATTGGTCAAGCACTGCATCAGGGTACAGAATCTTTGCTTTCTTGCCAAATCCCAAAATCCAGCCAAAGAATTGGTCGCTGATTTCAACTTTTGCGGTGACGCTGAAGTGGGTTTCATCCACCTTGGCATACTGAACATCCTTCGTGCCGAAGCGGTCAACAACTGCGTCCAGGAGCGGGTTGATGAAGCGAATCTCCACGAGTTTTTGTTCGCCGCCGTACATGGAGAAAACTCGTTTGGTGTAGGTTTTGAGGTCGATCTGCTTGAACTCTTCATCGCCATCTCTTGGCTCACCAGTAAAACGAATATCCTTCATGCGGTCAACACGATAGGTTCGCATTTCCTTGGAGTAGTCATCGAACGCCAAAAGATAGTAGTTGCCATCGTTGATAAGCAGCTGGAAAGGACTGATTCAAGGACGTATGTTCTGCACCCTTAAGAAGGGAACTTCAAGTACACTGTGGAAAAATCCCAGGTGGATATTATTTGACAGCAGGATGATTCCGTTGCCAAAGTCTGTGAGCGTACCGAATAAATGTCCCCTCACTAATCGCCTGTTTGCGGCCCTTTTTTTAACCCTATTTCATGGATTTTAATGTAAATTTTTTGTAAATATTCTTCAAGAGCCATCAATTGTATGTCGAACAGCTGGAATGGCCCCTTCCAAGACAGTAAGAGGACACCGTACCTCCATTTCTTTGTTACCTTGTCCTTTCCGCTGCTGTAAAGTTGCGGATGGGAAAAATCCTCCACTTTCCAACGGGCATTTTTTAACTATTTGTTGTGTACTAGTCAAAAATATTTTGATGACATGGTTATAGAAGCATCAAAGCTCGTGAGCGGACTGATGGAAAGCCCTCTCATATAACGCCGTTTTTGGCCCAATTTTAGCCCCTGTTTTGGCGGGCAGAGAGAAATTTTAGGGGAAGGAGAAATTGCTCTCAATATTAGTGACCACAATGACCGTTTTAGGCCCCTGGTAACCGAAAAGTTTGCAAAGAATTGATATTCCTTTTCACACGGTATGCGTTCGGCGGTAAGAGAACAGGGGTTCCCTTTGGTGAACCGTTCTGTTGACAGTGAGGGCGGCGAGGGGGCCCCAGAGCAGAGGAAAGGGGATGGCAAAGTCGTACACAGAATGCACCTAGATCTATCCCTAGATCTGCACCCGGCTAAAACCGGCTGAGAGGGCCTGCAATAGCTTTTTCTGCCAGGATGATGGGATACCACCCCTTGCCTTTTGTGGGCGTACAGAAGAGAAAATACGCCAAGATCTACCCGAAAAACGACAGAAAGACGAGTAGGTGTGCTGTCTGCCTTTTCATAGATAATACGCACTCTTGCCGCAGTAAGTTTGACATAACCTGCTGATTCTCAGTACAGAAAAAACAGGCGGCAGTGTAGACAAATTGACAGAAAAAAGCGTTGCAGTGCAAGCGATTTTTCCTGCAGAATAAGGGGGGCTGTATGTTTTTATGCCAAGCCCCCAAAACGCCGGTTAATTTGTCTGCACAGGGGGGAAATAATGAAAATATCAGGGAAAAAGAATCTCCGGTCTCTGCTGGTGCAAAACAACGGAAAGACATGATAAAAATGGAGCCGCATGACGGAGAGTTCTTATCCCATGCCAATCACTCAGATGCTCCCGGTTCGGGAACATCCGATCATACGGCATTAGGAAGACTCACCAATCAGGCGGCTCCACAGCACAGCTATCAAAATATTGATTTGTTATCTACTTCAGTTGATTATTTACAAACAAAAGTTTGCTTTCTTGATAAGAGTATAGCATGAGCAGCAGTTTCTGTCAACGGGATTAAGAAAAAAGTGTTCGTGTTTGCCAAAAAAATTCAGAAGGTGATGCTCGGGCTCCATTCCTGACAGCTCCAAGTGCTTTTTTATACGCCATGGCCTGCATTTCCAGGAGGCAGATGGCGGATAGGATATTGACACGCCGCTTTCCGGATACCAAGTATGCCCGCAACAAGCAAAACACCAAACAGGCCAAAGGAGAGGTCCTGAGTCTCTTTTCTGAAGAATCTGACGAATTTCCCAAATGGTCCGAACAAGATATTAGAGGACATCCAGAAAGAGCATAGTTTGTTGGGACAAATCCTTACCCATTCGCCAGCGGGGCTGTTGCATCCCCGCTGGCCACTGTGGCGCTGTGTGAGCGGTTCACTTCTTGGATTTTACCAGGCCGAGGTAGGATTTGCGAACATGTTTGCGGCTGTAGGACAGTTTATGTCCCTCTCGATGGCTGCCTCGTTTTTGCATTCGTTTTGCTGGCCGCCATCTGGCTTTTGGCCAAATAGCACAATCTTTGTCTGCTTTCAGATACGCCCTAGCTAAGTCCAAGATTATCTATCATAAGATTATATTTCTTAACATCATCAGCTGTCTGCTGGGGAATTGTGACATATATTGCTGTGTGTCCTATATTGGACTGAATTGAAATTCCGTAGTTGTCCCCCAAAAGTAATTTGATTCTGTTATTGACATTGGCAATAGCAGAGTATTTTCCATTTTGTGGATTTGAGTCCAGCAGGGAGGCAATTTTTTCAGCAGGAATACCGGACCCGTTATCCTTTACCGTCAAAATAATATCATGATTCTGGATTACACCTTTGATAAAAATATAACCGTCTGAGCTGTCATTGAAAGCATGCACAAAGGAGTTTTCAACAATGGGCTGCAGAATCAGTTTTGGAATGTAGAAATTTTGGAGTTCGGGCGAGATATCCAGCAGTACTTTAATTCTGTCACCATACCGATATTTTTGGATGGTAAGATAAGAATTTAGATATTCCATTTCAGCTGCAATAGAGATAAAAGGGGATTTATCTCCGATTGATTTACGCAATAAGGTAGCCAGTGCAACACACATAGCAGATACATCATTACATCCTTGGAGTTGTGCTCGCCAGGAGATACTGTTCAAGGTGTTATACAAAAAGTGTGGCGTAATCTGTGCTTGTAGTGCTTTTAGCTCACTCTGTTTTTGCAGCAGCTGGGATTGATATACGCGTTGAATTAGATTATTGAGTTTCTGGATCATCTGATTAAAATGCCGATTTAGTTGCCCGAATTCGTTCGGTGTGGTGGCATCAACGGTAACATTTAAATCTCCATCAGATGCCTGTTTGAAGGCATTTAGGAGAATGTGTATGTGCCGTGTGAATTTTTGAGAAATTAACAGAGAAGTCAGGACCGAAAAAATCAAAGTAATGGTCATTGTAATTAGAAAAATAAAGATCAGATTCAAGGAGAGGTTGTATAGCTGTTCCATGGATACAACCCCCAGTACATGCCACCCAGTGGAGTTTACATCGTGGGAAAAGGCTGTGTATCTTTTCCCACCCCAACTAAATGTATTTTTTTTAGAACGGATGACTTCTTCAATTTCTGGTGTATCATGGAAAGGGTAATTAGAGAGTGGCGCCAGGGTGTCATCTAGAACATAAATCTTTCCCATATCATTAAAATTCAGTTTGGAGATCTGCTCGTTGATTATATTTTCATAGAAACAGATGGAGAGTATACCGATGGGCATGTAACTTTTCGCATTATAAATTTCGTTGACATAGTAGATTAAATGATGTTCACTATCAAAAAACCAGTTTTCGCCTTCGGTAATAGCCTGTTTGGCCTGCTGATAGGACAGAATAGTAGGTTCTTTCAGATATGGTACAGAGGCAATGATATTTTCGTTCTGATCGAAGACCGTAATATCGCGGATGAAACCATAAAGATATTTACTCATGAGGATCTGTTCAAAACGAAATTTGTCAGAAGGGGAAATAAGTTCAGGTTCTTCACTTAGTTTTATTAAGTGAGCTTGAACTTGAAGGTCGTTTCGGATCGAACTGGCTAGATTGGTATTTTGCTGAATGGTGGCATCTATATTTTGACTGAGTTGTAGAATCATTTGATTGATGTAAACTTGTGTTTGTTTATGTAGCATTTTTGTAAAGCATGATGTGGTAATCAGACCGGTGAAAGACAAAGGAATAAGAGAAATGAGAATGCAGAAGATAAAGAGCTGCTTGGAAATCTTTGAACGCATAAATTTCTTTTTTAGCGATGTCAACATAATGAGAAAACTCCTTTTGTTTATTATGTATAATATGGGCACAAAAAAATAATTTTTTATATCAATTATATTATACCAGAATATAAAAATAAGTGGGAACGAAAAATATGACATAAATTTCAATAAAAGATGTCAAATTATTCGCTTGAAGATCAGGACACAAATTGATAGTATAAAACCACCAAGTGAAGTCGACTCACAGAACAAAAAACCGTTAAAACAACCAATAATATCGCTGAAACCTGCAGAGCCTGCAGAGAAAGGAAAATAACGAAAATAACAATGAAAAAGATTTTATCGATGACCTTAGCACTGCTTTTGGTTTTGGGACTGACTGCCTGCGGAATAGAACAGACAGCACATGAGCAGACTACTGACGATGGAGAGCAGACCATTACCTTCTGGTATATGGATAAGAAACTGATGACGGATCCTCTTGAGAAGCGAGTTGCAGAGTTCAACAAGCTTTACGAGGGCAAGTATAATTTGGTTTATGAGTGGATCCCCAGAGGCAATGCATATGCCTATGAGGATAAGGTCAATACTGCAGCCTCTGCCAATATGCTGCCTGATATTCTGGCTTTGGATGGCCCTAATCTAGCAAACTATGCGTCCAACGGGCTCCTGATTCCTCTGGATGACTATGTGACCGCTGAGAGCAAAGCGGATATGATGCCGTCTCTTCTGGTTCAGAACACCTATGAGGGAAAGCTGTATGCGATCGGTTTGAATGAAGCTACCTGCGGCCTTTTTTACAATAAGGATATTTTTGAGGCCAACGGTTTCCGCATTCCTACAAGCATCGATGATGCTTATACCTGGTCTGAAATCTATGAAATGGCCAAAAAGGTCAGCACACCTGAAGTTGTCGGTATCAAGCTGATCCTCGATAAAGGCGAAGGCATTCCCTATGTATTCTCCTCCTTCTGGGTCGGAAACGGCAGCGCCTTCACCAGTGAAGACGGCAGCAAGTGCAACGGTTACATCAACAACGCCAAGGGCGTGGAAACTGCTACCTATCTGCAGCGTTTCTTCAATGAAAAGCTGGCCAATATCGATCCGACTCCTACCGAGTTCCAGGATGGCAAGGCAGCTATGTGGCTGGCCAACATTGCAGAGATTGCTGGTATTGAAAAGAACTATCCCGACCTCAACTGGGGTGTTACCTATATGCCAAAGCCTGACAACGGCGTGATGGCAGCGCCCTGCGGTAGCTGGACTGTTGGCATTACCCGTGACTGCAAGGATCCTGAGGCAGCATTCGTAGCACTTGATTTCCTTACTAACAGCGAATCTACCCGCGTTTACATGGATGAGAGCGGCTTCCCCGGTGCCCGTATTTCCAACTATCAGGACAATAAAAAGTGGGATAGCGAGCCCCTCAATGCGTTTAAGACTCAGCTGTTCGAGGCTGCAGTGCCCCGTCCCCGTACTCCTGTGTATACGGTCCTCTCCCCCAAGTTCTCTGAGACCATGCTGGATATTTTCACCGGCTCTGATCCCAAGGAGAGTCTGGACGCTCTGGCTGAGTTCGTGGATGCCCAATATGTAAAGGCGACTAAGTAAATTTTACTCGCAAAGTCTTTAATATGTGGCAGTTTTGCCGTGGCAGTTTCCCAAAAGTCAGATGGAACACATCAGTAACCATCGTACAGTATAGGAACTGCCACGGCATTTTTATATTTCAGACTCGAGTTTTCTGCAATCATTTCAAACATATTGATATACAGGAGGAACATATGGATACTACAACCTATTCTTTCAGCTCTGGAAAATACACACAAATGTTCGTTTTGGCGAAAAGAGGAGCAGCCCGTGTCGGATCCGTATGGGTCAGAGCATGCGATGAAGGCCATACGCAGACATTCTATTTTAAATTTGACGACTATGAGCCATGCACCTTAAAGCTGAAAGAAAACACACAGTATGAGATCGGCGTACAGGATTGTGCCGTGGAGCTGGCCTATTTCTGCGGAAATTACGATGTCTTGCGCGACGGTGTAATGTTTGCGAAATTCGGTGAGACGCTGGAGCTTTATACAAAAGAGAATCTGGCAGATCTTTATACACAGACTTACCGCAACCAGTTCCATTTCGCACCTACCCGCAACTGGCTGAATGATCCCAACGGTGTATGCTGGTTCCAGGGCTATTATCATCTGTTTTATCAGTACAATCCCGTGGGACAGAAATGGGGAAATCCCTATTGGGGTCATGCCGTGAGCCAGGATCTGGTCCACTGGACCCATCTGCCCATTGTGCTGTTTCCGCAGGTTGACTTGATCAGCCTGGAGGAGTATCAGGGAGGCGCATATTCGGGCTGTGCTGTGGTGCAGGAGGATCATATTCAGTTTGTCTTTACGAGACATATCGGCCGGAAAGACCGCGGCTGGCAGCGTCAGTGGCAGTGCACTGCAGAAACCTATGACGGTGTCCACTTCGTAAATGAGCGTCCCCTGATCACCGCAACCCCTCGTGGCGTATATTATGATTTTCGGGATCCGAAGGTCGAGTGGATCGACGGAAAGTGGAGAATGGTGGTAGCAGGCAAGGTAGACGATAAGCCCGCAGTGATGCTGTATAATTCCTATAATTTACAGGACTGGGAATACAGCAAGATACTTCTGGAAGATCCAGATCCCCACTATGCCATTGCAGAGTGCCCTGATATTTTCGAACTGGACGGCAAGACGGTCCTGATTGTCGGCTATGTCACCAGTGACGAAGTGCCTCAGGGTTCTGCCTGCAAGACAAGACGCGTCACCTGTTACTATATTGGCAGCTTTGCAGATGACAGCTTCCACCTGGAAAACCATGGTATCCTTGACTGGGGACAGGATTTTTATGCGGCTCAATCCTTCCGAAGGGGCAGCAGACGAATCCTCTACGCATGGAATAATGACTCCCCCCAGACGCACATTCCAGAACCTGACGGCTCCAACGGATCGATTTCCATTCCCAGAGAGCTGCATGTAGTGGATGGACATTTGTACAGCAACCCGGTACCCGAGATCATGAGCCTGGTTCAGAAGAATCTGGCAGATGCCAAAGTAGTGACGGAACTACAGGTAACAGAGCATCAGACGAACTGCTATATGTTGACCCTGGATCAGATCATGGATCAGCCGTTCTGCCTGGAGCTGACCAGACAGGGTGAGGAAGCTGTTTCTCTGCGGTATCAGAATGGAACGGCTCATCTGCATTGCGGTGCCGACAATGACTGCAGCTGCCGGATCGGCAGCCTCAAAAAGGTACAGATCTTTATGGACCGTGCGCTAGTTGAAATATTTCTGAATGATGGTCAGGAGAGCTTCAACCGCCGCTATTACTTCAGCAATCCAGAGATGAGGATCTCGCTTCAGGCGAAGCAGGCTATGAACTGCCGTGTAGATACCTTGGACCGGATTTGGAACGGCTGACCGGCTACGGGCTGCCAAGGCAGACAATTTGAAACGCAATAATGAATTGGAGATAAGGAGGAATCGTTTATGACAAAAAATGTCAGTCTGGTCAAGTCCAGAGACCGGAAACGATCGGATAAAACAGTACTGCTTTTTGTACTGCCTGCAGTTATTTTACTGGGACTATTTTTGTTTCTCCCGATTGTGCTGACATTTGGCTTCAGCTTTATGGACTTTAATCTGCTGTCACCAGCAACGGCAAAGTTCAGCGGCCTTACCAATTATGCCAGCATTCTGAAGGATCCCAGCTTTTACAAGGCACTGGGAAACAGCTTTTACTTTACGGCAATCGTTGTGCCGTATCAGGTTACGCTGGCATTCCTGTTGGCTTTGCTTGTAAAGAAAAGTATCAAAGGCATTGGCATTTTCCGTGCGGCTTATTTTGCCCCTCTGGTGACCTCCATTACGGTCGTTGCCATTCTGTGGACATTTATTTATAACCCCAATCCCACACAGGGACTTCTCAATGCCCTGCTGAGCAAATTGGGATTACCGACGTCTGATTTCCTGCGGAGTGCAGATTCGTCCATGAATTCTATTATTTTTATGTCAGGCTGGCAGGGTGCAGGCTACCAGATGATGATCTTGCTGGCCGGTCTACAGGTGATTCCCAGAAATCTCTATGAAGCTGCAGAAATGGACGGAGCCGGAAAATTCCGGCAGTTTATACATGTCACACTGCCTGGAATCAAGAATGTATTGATTTTTGTACTGCTGATTACTACAATCAATGCCATGAAGCTGTTTACGCAGCCCTATGTAATGACCCAAGGTGGCCCCAAGGAATCTACAAAAACACTGATTTATTTTGTGTATCAGCAAGGTTTCCAGTTCCGGGATATCGGCTATGCGTCGGCAGGCTCGATCCTGTTCTTCTTGATTGTTGTGGGACTTTCATTTATTATTAAAAAAGTAACGAAGGCACAGTAAGGAGGAAATATGAAGCTACTGAATACACGTGAGAAGCGGAGAAATCTTCCACTATATGTGATTAATACTGTATTGGCTATTATCTATTTGCTGCCCCTGATTTGGATGTTTGTTTCTTCATTCAAACCGGAAGCAAACATATTCTCAGATATGTCCAAGGGCCTTCAGGCATTCATGTTTACCGATTTTACCCTGGACAATTATAAAGAGGTTTTCCAGCGAACCCTAATGCCAAAGTATATTTTTAACAGTATGTTTTATGTGACAATTTTGGTATTCTGCAGTTTGGTCGTAAATTCCCTCTGTGGATATGCTTTGGCTAAATTGAAGTTCAGAGGGTCTGGCCTGCTACTGTCGGTTATTTTATCACTGATGGTACTTCCACTAGAGAGTATTATTCTGAGTTTGTTCTATATTATTGCCGGATTTAATTGGATCGATACATATAAGGCATTGATTATTCCGTTTATTGCTAAATGCTTCGATATTTATCTGTTCCGTCAGTTCTTTTTAGACGTACCGGATGAACTGATTGAAGCAGCTCAGATCGACGGTTGCGGAACGATTCGGATTTTCACAAAGGTAGTGGTACCCAATTGCTTCCCGGTATTTGCTACGGTATTGATTCTCGATTTTGTGGCATATTGGTCTGACTTTATGTGGCCTCTTCTGGTTACAACCCAGAAGAGTATGCGTACGGTTCAGCTGGGCCTGCAGACCTTCTTCGCAGAACCCCCTGTTTACTATGGACCGATTATGGCAGCGTTGGTGTTGGCATCTTTGCCAATGCTGATCATGTTTATGTTCTTCCAGAAATACTATGTACAGGGCATTGCTACCAGTGGTATTAAGGGCTGACTGTCTTCATATGTGGAAACATCACGAAATTTTTCGGTATAGCTGGTAGCTTCTGAGGATGTCCGCGGGACAGAACATGAGGAGGAAGAATTGACATTGTCAAAGATCCACAGCAAAATAATGCTGTGGATCTTTGTGAATTTTATTCAGTGAATATTATAAGAAAGAAGGAACTTTTATGTTTGATGTGGTAGCAATTGGGGAAAGTTTGATCGACTTTGTAACAGAAGGGCAAAATAGCACAGGGATGGCTTTACTGAGCCGCAATCCGGGCGGGGCACCTGCCAATGTGCTGGCTATGGCTGCAAAATTGGGAAACAGAACTGCATTCATTGGCAAGGTGGGCAGGGACGCTTTCGGTAGTTTCCTGAAGAAAACCATGGAAGATGCTGGTGTGGATGTTTCTGGATTGATCGTGAGTCCAGATTATCCAACAACCTTGGCGTTCGTCCAATTGGATGCCAGCGGAGATCGGTCTTTTACTTTCTATCGGAATCAGTCCGCAGATATAATGCTGCAAAAAAACGAAATTTCTGAAAACCTTCTCCACTCATGCCGAATTCTCCATTTCGGTTCGGTTTCACTAACGGCAGAACCTTCCAAATCCAGCACGTTGTATGCTGTGACACAGGCTAAACAGGCAGGGGCGTGGATCAGCTACGATCCTAACTATCGTCCGCTACTATGGAATGAGGAAAATGTTGCCCGCACAACAATGCTGGAGGCCATGGATCTGGCAGATTTCGTAAAGGTTTCTGACGAGGAACTTGTATTTCTGACCGGAGAGACGGATCTCGCAGCCGGTGCCAGGATCCTGCAGAAAAAAGGAATGCGGATACTGGTTGTGACCAGGGGAGCTCTTGGGGCAGACTTTTTTGCGGGTGACCTTCACGGCCATTGTGATACGATCCGGGTGGAGGTTAAGGATACAACCGGCGCAGGTGATGCATTTTTGGGGGCGTTCCTTCATGGGTTGCTGACGCAGTCTGCAGACTTGGATCATTTATGCGAAAAGACACTGACAAAGTTGGTGTGCTTCGCCAATATTGCAGGGGCTTTGACTGCTACGGGAAAAGGCGCTATCAACTCTATGCCTGAAGTAGAGGAAATTTGCCGATTTCTGTAACACAAAGGAGAAATTATAATGAAAATGACTGGACAAGAGACAGTGCAGTGAGATATACTGTTTAATGTAGTGGAATGCTGTTTCAATAGATAGAAAAGCAGAACCGGAGGATGGTGTTTGATGTATAAGGTGTTGATTGTAGATGATGAAAACATTGTTCACCAGGGAATGGAAACTCTCCATTGGGACAGACTGGGAGCGTGTGTTGTTGGAAATGCCTATGATGGCGAAGAAGCAGAAGCCCTGTTTAAAAGTGAGCATCCTGACATTGTTATTACGGATATTTGCATGGCCAAGAAAAATGGCCTCAAATTGATCGAGAGCATCCGTGCAGCCAGACGAGCTACAAAAATCATCATTCTAACTGCGTATGCAAACTTTGAAGTTGCTCAAAAAGCTCTTAATTATGGAGTGGACGAGCTGCTGCTTAAGCCAATCAGTCCGGAAAAGCTGGAAGCAACACTCAGCAAATTAATTAGTTCCATAGCATTGGAAAAGAAGAAAATTCAGCTCCATATGGAGATGGAAAGCAAAATAAAAAACATGATTCCATTATTGCGGGAAAAGATTATTTCGGATTTGCTTGATAATGAAATTACTTCGGATGAACAACTGAAAATATGCGATTTTGCCTCCGGAAAGTACATTGTGGCAATGATACAATCGGATGATTACAGCACATACAATGTTTTTTCACTATTTGAGCAACTGAAAACGGATCTGGAACTTACAGGCTTCAATTTTTTTCTGATGCGTGGCATTAAAAAAATGTGCTGTGTTCTATATACTCAGTCCTATATCCCTGATGATGTCTTTCTGGAAGAAGTTTCAATTTTCTTCGCTGAAAAAATAAAAAATGCTTATCGACTTAACACAGCAAGCCACAATATCTTGAAAAAGTCCGGTTT